>Ga0137390_10002541_pt1 | contig 14529 bp, 16 predicted proteins | sample 15con2h24AmetaG_FD_104937 | JGI IMG/M metagenome (GOLD analysis project Ga0137390, IMG submission 104937) | Vadose zone soil microbial communities from Angelo Coast Range Reserve, California, USA - 15con2h2.4A metaG | ecosystem: Environmental > Terrestrial > Soil > Vadose zone > Saprolite... | reverse complement strand
AGTGCTGCCTGCGATGCGCGAGATGGCTAAAGAGCTGGGTCTGCCTGGGCCCTACGAGCAGACGCCCGGAATTCGCCCGCTCCCGGCTTCCGGCAAGCACGAACCAGTAGTCGGCGTCGGCGCATAAGAGTTGCTCCGGATCTCTGTGGCACAGGCCTCCAGCCTGTGCCACAGAAAAGCGCGCCTTCTGAGGCGCGCGATGATAGCGGCGAACTACTCCGCCAATGGCTCGACGATCCGGTAGCAAGCGCCGCCGGCCTCGAAGCGCTGGCTGGTGCGAACGCAGCAGTTTAGCGCGAGCAGCGCGAAGCGGTTCTGCTCTATCCCTGAGCGCGAAATCCGGTCCGACTTGTAGTCAGCAGATCTGGCTCAGCGTTCCAAACTGCCCTTGGAACTGGCGTGCCGAACGTTGCGAGCGTCTGTCGTGACAAGCGCTCGTCGGCGCGACAGGCACCGGTGAGGTCGCGGTCGAACTCGTGCAGTCTGGCGTTCGAGCAGGGCCAGCCGCGCCAGGCTGTTTGCCAACTGGCAAGCGGGGTCCATGCGATCACTTCCGATGAACCGAAGCCCTGAGCGGATGCCGCGGAATCACCGTCGAAGCCGCAAGTTCTACGCGGAACCGACTGCGGTTCCGCAGGACTCATAATCGGACTTCAAACTCCGGAGACTAGCTTGCCGGATAGCTGTCCAGACTGGCGCAGCGCTTCGTACAAAATGATCGAGACGGCATTCGCCAGATTCAGGCTGCGCACGCCGGACTCAAAAATCGGTATTCGGTACGCTGATTGGCCGCGGGGCTGCAGAAACTCGTGCCCCGGTCCTTTGGTTTCGCTGCCGAACACCAGAAAGTCATCTCGGTGGAATTCAGCCTGGAGATGAGTCTTGCTGGCGTGTGCCGAAAAATATTTGAAATCGGCCGCCGGTGGCGCCTCTTGATGACTACGCTCGAACTCGTTCCAGTGCTGATACACGCGCACATCGACCAGCGGCCAGTAGTCCAATCCCGCGCGCTTCAGATAACGATCTTCCAGCGAAAAGCCGAGCGGCCCTACCAGATGCAACCGGCTTCGCGTCGCCGCCGCCAGCCGCGCAATCGAGCCGGTGTTCTGCGGGATTTCGGGACGTACCAGGACGATGTGGAACAGCGGCGCGGTCACGGTCGTGACAAAGGCATTGCCCGTGGGATCTCGTTTTCTCCCTCGATTCCCTCACACAGTTTGGAAGCCTGTGCCACTAGCAGATGGCTGAGCTGCCTCGCCCGGGGCGGCGACTTTAATCGGATAGCGGCGGCCGCGCACTACCAGCGAGAAGGTTTCTCCCTCGTCGCCAAAAAAATTATTGCTTAGATGATAATATGCGGTGCGAAGGAAACGTGCCCGGAATGCACCCCCCTTGACCCGGCAATAAAGCACGTTGTCACGCCCGACCTCGAGGGAGGTCGGGTCGAGTGGCTCCTGCTCGTCGTCATTGGTCAGGATCGTAAAGCCACCGTCGCCATCTTCGTGGATCGCTTTGACGACGTAAGGCGTATCTTCGACCACTATCGGCGCTCGCTCTTCAGCGACTTGAAGATAATAGCTGCCGTCGGAGTTGCGCCTGATGCTGCGGCTGAAGAGTAGCGCGATTCGCGAGTTGTCGATCCGCTCGTCATCCGTGTACCAGTTACCGTCGCGGCGGAAGGAAATCCTGCCTGATTCGATTGCGTAGAAGCCCGCACGTGCCATGTTTTTTCTCACCGGCCTGGCCTGCGCCGCCGCTCTGCTGGCGCCGGGCCAAATCACCCGATTCGCAACGTCTTGACACATAGCCAAAACCACCAAAGCGTTGCGGTCATCGGTTGCGGCTATCGAGAATTATCGTTACCGGACCATCATTGACCAACTCAAGGTCCATGTGAACGCCAAACACGCCTGTTTCAACGTTAACACCGCGCCGGCGCGCGAGCGAGAGAAAGTATTCATACAGCTCTCGGGCCTGTTCAGGCGGCGCCGCATTTATAAAAGATGGCCGCCGCTGGCTGGTGTCGGCATGCAGGGTGAATTGCGACACCACCAGCAGTTCGCCGCCAATGGTATCAAGCGCCAGATTCATTTTACCGGCCTCGTCGGCGAACACCCTTAAACCCCCGACTCGGTCGTCAATAAATTCGGCATCGCTGGCCGAATCGTCCTTGGCGATGCCCAGCAGAATGACGAAGCCCCGAGCGATCCCGCCGACCGGCACGCCGTCGACTCGAACCTCCGCGCGGCTAACACGTTGAACAATTGCACGCATGAAACAGAACCCCTCATCTGGAGATTCATGCTCTCGCGAAACGCCGCGCTCTGCTATAGGTTAAGGAGCGATGATTCCAATCGTTTTGCGCCTGGGCCCCATCCCGATTTTCGGCTACATCACGATTTACAGTTTTGGCTTGATGATGGCGCTTGGGTTTATCGCGGCAGATTTGTTGTTGAGCCACGAGTGCCGCCGCCGCGGCTTTAGCTCCGAACTGGGCACGGCGATCGTCGTATGGGGAGCTATCGGAGGACTGGCCGGGGCACGTATTTACGACGTTTTTGATAACTGGTCGGGTTATATGGCCCACCCGTGGTCGATCATCCTTTCCGGCGCCGGCTTCGTCTGGTACGGTGGCTTGATTGGCGGAATCATCTCGACCTGGCTGGTTGCCAGGTATTACCGAGTGTCTTTTCTGACAGTCGCCGATATGTGCGCGGCCCCCTTGGCCCTGGGAATGGCATTCGGGCGCATGGGATGTCAGCTTTCGGGTGATGGTGACTGGGGCTTGCCATCCAGAGTGCCGTGGGCGATGGCTTATCCACGCGCCATCGTCGGATGGGACCCGGAAACGGTGCTGAAGCTCGACCGCCATGACAATCTGGTGTCAGGCTTTTTCCCGGGAGTTCGAGTCCATCCCACGCCGATTTACGAAGCGAGCCTTTATGTTGCGATCTTTTGCTTACTATGGTCGTTTCGCAAGAAGGTCACGGTGGAGGGTGAAATACTTTACTTGTATCTGATCTTGACCGGCGCCACGCGGTTTATGGTCGAATTTGTCCGGATCAATCCGCGTATATTATGGGGTCTAAGTGAAGCGCAGATTATCTCGCTGCTTATGATCATAGCCGGCAGTATGGCATGGTACTGGTCGGCGACGCGGCGGGCGGCGGCAGAGAGCGCCAGCCGTGAAGCATTGAGGGCCTGAGCCAATGAGCAGCAACGCCAGGATTTTTTCGGCAATTTCGTTTGGGGCGTTGCTGATAGCGCTGGGTCTGATTAGCTTCGTCAATCTTACCTCACATCGAACGCTCAGTTCCGCCAGTCTAGACTCTGAGGCGGTCCCCTTGTCCCGGTCCGGCACGATAGCGGCGGGTAAGCTGGCCGCTAACTTCAAGCTTAAGGATCTCAGGGGCGATGAAATCTCGCTCGCTGCGCTGCGCGGCAAAGTGGTGTTCCTGAACATCTGGGCGACCTGGTGCGCGCCCTGCCGCGAGGAGATGCCGTCGATCGAATCACTCTACAATGACCTCAAGAGTAACAAAGATTTTGTGGTTTTAGCCGTAAGCCAGGACACCGACGGCGCGACGGTGCAGCCGTTTGTTGAGCAAAACCACCTTCAATTTACCGTGCTGCTCGACCCGCGCAACGAGGTTGGCGAGCGTTACGACGTGAATGGAATTCCGGAAACCTTCATAATTGGACGTGACGGCCGTATCGTGGCCCATCACGTTGGCCCGTATGACTGGTCGAATGCCGATATTCGGGAAGCCTTGCAGGAATTAATCAAATCCAGGCAAGGATAATCTGGCGGCAATGGCCCTGGCGCCAGCCTGTGCCGCCGGCGATATTTTGAACCACAGGCGGATTTTGGATGTCAGCTAAGAAGCGTAACCGGCTCATCGGAGCGATAGCAATCGCACTAGGCGTGTGTGTTTTTGTGATCGGTGACCTCGCCGTGCGGCGAGCACAGGCATTGCCTGACGATACTTACAAGGAACTCCAGACGTTCGCCAATGTGCTCGCGATCGTGCAGAAGAACTATGTCGAGCCGGTCTCAACCAAAGAGCTGATCAATGGCGCGATTACCGGCATGCTGGCATCCCTCGACCCGCACAGTGCCTATTTGACACCCGACCTGTACCGCGATCTCGAAGTCGAAACCCGGGGCAGTTTCGGTGGACTTGGGATCGAAATAACCATCAAAAATGACGTGCTTACGGTCGTCTCACCAATCGAGGGTACGCCCGCCTACAACGCCGGGATTAGGGCGGGCGACCAGATAATCAAGATCAATGACGATTTTACCAAGGGCATGACGCTGACCGACGCGGTCAAAATGATGCGGGGACCAAAGGGCAGCGCGATTCATCTGACCCTTCATCGTGAGGGCAGCCCTCAGCTTTTCACAGTCGTGGTGACGCGCGATGTGATCAAGATTCAATCGGTCAAGTCCAAACAGCTCAAGGATGGTTACGAATACGTTCGGATCACCACCTTCCAGGATGGTACCAGCGAGGATGTGACCAGGGCGCTCGATAGATTCAGCAAGGAGGACCATGGCCATATCAGGGGCCTGGTGCTGGATTTGCGGGACAATCCCGGCGGTCTGCTCAATCAGGCCGTGTCGGTTGCCGACGCTTTTCTCGACGGCGGCCTGGTGGTATACACGCAAGGGCGCCTCGACAGCCAACAACAAAAATACTTCGCGCATAAGAAAAGGGACTTTGCGGATTACCCGATGGTGGTGCTGGTGAATGGCGGCAGCGCCAGCGCCAGCGAAATCGTGGCGGGTGCACTCCAGGATCAGCGGCGGGCAATTATCGAAGGGACGCAGACTTTCGGCAAAGGTTCGGTGCAAACGATTCTGCCGCTCGACGATGAGTCAGCGCTGCGACTCACCACAGCGCGTTACTTCACCCCGAACGGCCGCTCGATTCAGGCCGTCGGCATCACTCCTGACATGGTAGTTGAACCGCCCAAGCTGACGCTGGCTGCGCTCGAGCTTCCTGGAGCGGAAATGGGTGAAGATGAGGAAATTCGCGAGAGCGACCTGCTTCACCATTTCAAAAACAACCAGCGGCATCCCTCCCACGGTGCCAAGTCAGCCGGCCAAAACGGCGCCGCGGCGCCGACCCCAGGACCCTCGAGTTTAAACGAGAAAGGTAAAGCGGCGAAGCCTCAGCCGGACCTTCAGTTGGATAAAGCGCTCGGCATTCTGCAGCACTGGAACAAATACAAAGTCGAACTCGCCAAGGCAGACGACTCGTCAGCCGAGGCGGGCACCAGCCAGTAGCGCTGACCCAGCTTTCGCTCGAATTGAGGCCCAACCCTTGTGGTTGGAGCCAGCAATTTGAGGCGCTCTGCGAGCGCTGACCTGCCCGTCGCAGCCCTGGATAACGCCTTGGCGTAAGTGGCCCGCGCCGCAAGTATCGACCTGGGTCCAACTCTGAAGCCGGCATCGCGCGAGATCGCAAGGGACCGCTGTTCCGTGCCGCATTAGAGCAAAGACAAAAAGCTCCCGCAGGGAAAGATGTCGCGTACCGATGTCTGGTACATTGCCCGCCGGCGCGCGGCCGAGATGCCCACCGGGATTCGATCCTTTGTCGCGGGTCGACCGGATCATCCCGATCATCCCGACCCGTAATGCGTTACATTACGGATGTCTACCGAAAGGTCACGACAAGTGGCGGCTGGCGCCATTTTGAGGCGACTTCGGCCTGCCATCAACGCGCGGCGGCACAAGTATGAAGGTCACCAGCACCATCGCAGCGAACAACAGATACACCATCGTGAAGAGGCGTTGCGGGAAACTATAGAAGACCAGACGATCGAGCAGATGACCGACGAACGCGCCCGCGTACGGCCTGCCCCCGCCGAGCATGCGCAGCCGATTCTCCAGCGTCGTCAATGGGCAGGACGCTCCTATTAGTGCTTCAACGCAGACCAGCAGGATGGCCGCCAGATGCGCCGCGCGAAAGTACAGGTTGCGCACCCATCTCCAGCCCATCCCACTACCGAGCACAATCACCGCGAAGCCAATCACCACGAAGCCAGCGTATGCGGCGTGGATGGTGACCACCAGATCGGCCAGGACATGATAGATGACCACAAAATAATCTTGCTCCGGTTTGCGCGTGCGGCGCCATCGCCACCGGATTGGGCGAAGACCCGCACCATGCTCGCACGGGAAGGCCTTGGGTTCTCGGCGAAATTCTCGGTCATGAATCTCTGAAACCTGGTCGCATCCCCCGCACACCGCCCACATTCGCTCGTGAGAAACACCGCTATGCGCCACCGCGGCCAGCACATGCGCTTTCTCATGAGGCTTACATCAGCAAAGGTCCAGGAGCGGCTCGGCCACGCGAACGTCTCCACGGTGCGGCTATATAACGGGCGGAAAATGCGCCATGAGGATAGCGACGTTCCGACTCAGATGCTGAGGGGATGCGCTAATAATGGCTCAAGGCTGGACGCGATAGGTCTGCGCATCGGAATTGAGATTACCTGGCTGGGTTTGCCAAACGCTCATCTGTGCTAATTTGCTAGGCGATGGCTGGGCAGCTTGAATTTCAGCTCAAGTCACCGGCGCGCCGAATTGCGCTGAGCGTGAGCCAGCTCGTGCGCCTGGTGCGCGAGACGCTGGAAGTCAATCTCGACCAGTGCTGGGTAGTCGGTGAAATCTCGAATGTGCGGCTGGCGCCCTCCAACCACCTCTATTTTACGCTCAAGGATACGCGCAGCTCGATCAACGTCGTGATGTTCAATTCGGCGGTGCGCCGCATGCGCTTTCGCGCCGATGACGGCATGCAGGTGGTGGTGCGCGGGCGCGTCAACCTCTACGAAGCGCGCGGCACACTCCAATTCTACGCCGAGGAGATGGAGCCGCGCGGGCTCGGTGCATTGCAGCTCGCCTACGAACAGCTCAAGCAACGCCTCGAGAAGGAAGGCCTGTTCGCCCCGTCCCGCAAGCAGCGGCTGCCAATGCTCCCGCGCAGAATCGGAATTGTCACGGCTCTGGGCGGGGCCGCCTTGCGCGACATGCTGCGTGTGCTGTTGGATCGTTATCCCAATCTCCACTTGATCGTCAGACCGGCATTGGTGCAGGGGCAGGGGGCGGCGCCGGAAATTGCCGACGCCCTGGATGACCTGAACGTGGATGGACGCGCGGATGTAATTATCGCTGGACGCGGGGGCGGTTCGCTCGAAGACCTGTGGGCCTTCAACGAGGAGTTGGTAGCGCGTGCGATCTTTCGTTCGGCAATCCCAGTGGTATCGGCGGTAGGGCATGAGATCGACTACAGCATCGCCGACTTTGTCGCCGATGTCCGCGCTCCGACTCCGACCGCGGCGGCGCAACTGGTAGTGCCGATCAAGGCGGAATTGCGCCGACGCCTGTTCGATATGCAATCAACACTGGCCGGCGCGGTTCAAAACAAAACGTCATCGCATCGGCGTCAGCTTGTCCATCTCGAAACGCGGCTGCGCGATCCACGCAGCGTTTTGCGGCAGCTTCGGCAGCGGCTCGACGCGATGGAGGAGGAATTGAACACCGCGATTGTTTCGCGGGTGCGCGAAAGTCGCCGCAACCTTCGCGAGTTCTCTGCTCATCTTAAAATTCCAGCCACGATCGGGCTGGAACAGCGCCTTAGGGTCGCCCGGCTAACCGTCCGGCTCGCCCAGGCGATGACCGCGCGCGCAAATCCATATCGGATCATGCTTGAGCGAAACGGGGTGCGATTCTCGGAGGCAAACCTGAGGGCGCCGGCCATGAATGCCCGCGCTGACTTGATGCGATTGATTGAGCGTCTCGAATTGACTGCTGGATCCGCGCTGGAAAAACAGCGGTCGCGGCTGGCGGCTGACGGCCGCCGGTTGGACGCCGTGTCTCCGTTGCGCGTGCTCGAACGCGGCTATGCGGTCGTGGTTAACACGCGCGAGGGCCGCACGATTACCGACGCTGCGCGCGTTGAGATCGGCGATGAACTCCATATCCGGCTGGCGCGCGGACGGCTGCGTGCCCGCACCACCGAGCGTGAGGTCTGACGGTCGGGCAGAGCGATTGGAAGCAAATGGCGGATCATAATAATAGGAAGTTTGAGGAAGAATTGGCTGACCTCGAGGGCATCGTCACCCAGATCGATTCCGGTGAACTTTCGCTGGAAGACTCCATCGCCGCCTTCGAACGAGGTGTTGCGCTGGTGCGGTCGCTCAATCAAAAGCTGGATGAGGTCGAGCGCCGCGTCGAAGTGTTAATCCGGGATTCGCGTGGCGAACTAAAACGCTCGCCGTTCCAGGGCGAAGGCATCCCCAGGGAAAACAACGGCACCGACGAAGACGACGATATCCCGTTCTGAGCACGTCGCTCGTAGCTTCCGCGAGTCACCCCGAGACCCTTCCGACGCTCCTGCGCCCTGTGTCAACCTGAGCGCCGCGCACCAGGCGGGAACGAAGTGAGCCGAGCAGACGAGTCCGCGAGGTGCGCAATTATAAACGATCTATGCGGAGCGACTTCTTTTTCCGCACCTTGCGTTGTCTCAGCGCTCAGAACATTAAACAGATTCTTTGCGTGCGCCGGAGATTGCGCTTAGGTTCAAGTTAAGCCCTCAGCGAATCGATGGAGCATACGATGTACGTATCACGCCTTCTCTTTCATACGATTCCCGGCAAGACCGGTGAAGTCGAACAAGAACTTAAGAAATTGCGCGAAATGGTGAGGGCAGCCGGCGGTAATGGCGCGCGGGTCCTGCACACCCACTTCGCCTCGCTCGGCGCGCCCGACGCCGTGTTTGAACAGGAAGCGCCGGACCTCCAGACGCTCGAGCAGCAGATTCACCAACTAACCAGCCGCCAGGACTTCCAGAATTGGAGCCAGCGCATGTCCGCCCTGCTCACGCAGTCGCCAAAGCGCGAGATCTATATAGTTAACGACTGAACGGGCCGGTTGTCGCCTCTCCCTGTCGGGATGAGCCGCCGCGCGGAAGCGCGCGCCGGGTGAGGCACGCTGTCGAAATTCGGCAAATGCTGTACCTTGGAGGGCCTGGCTTCGCCTCACTGGCGGTCGAAAAGCGGCTGCTCGAAGTCTTCTGCATTCCCTAAGCTACGAGCATGCGCCGTGTCAAGTCTTTGACAGTGGTCCCTCACCCGCGCGGCGAAGAATGCTGCGCGACCTCTCCCGACAAAGGGAGAGGGAAAAGCGGCGAGCGAGTCGAGCTTACCGGACGCAGGTGATACGGTGGTCTCAATTCCTCTTTCTGCGCTCGTGCTCTGCGAACGCGAAAGGCCGTGAGCCACCGAAGCGGCTCACGGCCTTTCAACTATCAAGCCCTCGCCCGCTTAGTCGCGGGAGAGAGAAAGCCGGCTCTTGCCTTTTGCGGCAAGAGCCGTGACCCGCGGGTGAGGGTTCTCCGCCTAATCAGGCATGTCCGTTGCGCAGAAGTTTGCCTGGCGTGGCGCCTGTACAGTTCCCGTCATGGAAGGTTTCGACCCCATTAACGACGATCGAATGATAACCCTTCGCACGCTGCACGCGACGCCATTCGCCGCCCGGAAGATCGTGCGCAATTTCGCCGGACCAGTCGGGCTCGATATCGAGTCCCTTCAGATCGTAGACGACAACGTCAGCCGCATAACCTTCGCGCAGCATTCCGCGATCGCGGAAACCAGCGGCATGGGCCGGCAGCGCGGACATGCGGTAGTGCGCTTCTTCCAGCGTGAGCTTCTGCTCATCACGCACCAGCCAGCGCAGGAAGTCGGTGGTGAAGGCGCCGCCGGTGAAGAACTTGGTATGTGCCCCACCGTCGGATACCCCCGGGAAAGTATAAGGCGATGCGGTGAAGATCTCGCTCATGAAATCCGCGTTGAAGCCGCGATTGGGGCCCAGGAACTCAGCCTTGAGATTGGTTGCGACCGAGAGATCAAGCATCGCTTCCACCGGATGCTTGCTGTCCTCCATTCCGATTTGTCCGAGCGATTTGCCGACGTACTTTTCCAATTCCTCGTGATTGTCGACCCATTGCACGATCAAGTACTTGGGATGGCCACCGACGCCGGCCAGAATCGCTTTAAAATTGGGATCGGCATTATCGATAGCTCGCACCGCCGCGGCACGTAGCTCAGGCCGCTTCATCTTCGCAAGCCTCTGTTCGACCGTACCGGTAGTGATCTCGCGCCATTCGGGGCTGTAATCGTACAGGTTCCAGTTATCGAGCGAAAAGGCGAAGCCTGAACGTACGGTCGCCGCCTGGCCGAAAATCGGCAGACCCTTATCGCGATTGCGCGCGATCCATCTGAGGCTGCGGCGATGAATTTCAGGATTGCTGCGGGTCGGCACCACCGCCTGCCACAAAATCGGGCGTCGCGCCTCGGTCGCGAGCCGCTCGACGAAGTTCAGGTCGTCGCGCGCATGACCGGTGGCCTGCGTAATTTCCATGAAGCCGTCGTCGCGTTTGCGCAGGACACGTGCCAGGTTGAGGATGTCCTCGTCGCACATGGTATCGGTCACCATCGGCGAGCCGTCGAAGTCGGCTTGGGTCGAATTGGGACCGAGCCGCTGAATCGAAAAACCGCACAGGCCCGCGTCCATGCCCTCGTCGAGCAGACGAGCCATTTCTTCGCGTTCCTTGTCGGTGGCGGGCCGAGTCTTGGCCGCCTCAAGTCCCATCACGTACGTCATTAACGAGGCGGTGGGCATATACTGGATGATGTTAACGCCCTTGGGAGAGCGGTCGAGCGAATCCATGTACTGCGGGATCGTTTCCCAATCCCAGTTCATGCCGGCCTTCATCGATTCATACGGAATCGCTTCCGTACGGGTCATCGTCAGCATCGACCGTTCACGGAAATCCGGCTTGCATGGGGCGAAGCCGAAGCCGCAATTGCCCAGCACCAGCGAGGTTACGCCGTGCCATCCGGAGATCGTGCAATAGGGATCCCAGCGGATTTGGGCATCGTAATGGGTATGCAGGTCGACGAAACCCGGCGCGACGATAAGTCCGTCGGCAAATATCACCTTCTTGGCAAAGCCTGGTGCACGACCGCCGATTTGCGCAATCTTGCCGTCCTTGATCCAAAGGTCGGCCTGATAACGCGGGACACGAGTCCCATCGACGACGGTTCCTCCTGTAATCTGCAGATCGAATTCAGCCATGCGCAGTAGCCTCCTTAGCGTAGTAATGACCGAGCCTAATCACGGTTCATTCATGCGACCACTTTCTCGTCTATATCATCTCCTTAAGCCAACGCCAAGTGGAAGTATCCTCAAAGGCTCCGCGCCGGGGCCTGAAAGTCAGGGCGCCTGGTTGCTAAGGAGTTGGTCGGGGACGCGTCGGAACGGCTGCCACTCCCCCATCGGCCCATGCGTCATCATCGAACGACAGGTTCGAGCCGCAAGTCGGAGCCAGCTTGCGCGCGGGGAACACCGACTGCCGTTACCTGCACTACCAGCGCTAACACCGAGACGAGCGTGCCCAACATCAATTGTGCCCGGCGGCCCCAAAATTGCGTTTTTGAATTCCTGAGATAGTTCATAGACTCTCGTTCGAGCAGATTGATGATCCGGCAATCCGATTCGAGGACGCGCAGCACGTATCATCGTTCAGCCCCCGAGCCCGAATTCGCCGGAAGAACCCATTGTCTTACGGTTCGCGCGGGGGTATCAAAAGTTACGATGCCTACCTGGTCCAGTTGCTGAGGTAGGCTGCATCGCTTGTACGGCGACGGCTCACCTTGAGGCCGACCAGGCTCCGTTGCTGTGCGCTGTCGACAGAGCGAAGACACGGATTTTCAGAGTAACTTTTCGCTGACCCCAACGAATGAAAAGGTTGGATGACTCACAGCGTCTTGAACGGGGCCGCCTTCGTGCGCGCTTGATGGAGCGGATGCAGCAAGGCGACGCCGACGCATGCCAGGAGTTGCTTGACAGTATCGGTCCGTCGCTGAGAGCCTTTCTGAGAAGGCGCATTGCGGATCCTCACGAAGTCGAGGACGTTTATCAGGAAGTGTTCATGGCAATTTTCGAAGCGCGCCGAACCTACGAACCGGGTCGTCCGTTCGAGCCGTGGCTTTTTGCGATCGCTCGCAATATCGCGGTTGATTTTACTCGCCGCCGTTGGGCTCGTTCGCATTGGGAAGAACTGGTCGCGGAACCACCTGAGCAATTGGCGGATACCTCGAGCACGCCCGCTCCGGAGCTAAACGCGGTTCTTGCCGGACTTCCGCCCGATCAGCGTGATGCCTTCTCGATGCTGAAGCTTGATGGCTTGTCGGTGGAGGAGGCCGCCGCGCGGGCCGGGGTCTCGGTCGGTGCGTTGAAGGTTAGAGCCCATCGCGCGTACAAGTCCTTGAAAAGGCTGATTGGCGGGTAGATGAGCAGCGCGCCGCAGATAAATCACGAGGAGCACCATCGTGCTCTGGTCAGTCGGCTTTCGAGGAAGGTCACGCCGACCCGTCCGCTGTGGCCGGTGGGTGCACGGCTCGGGCTCTGGATGGTGCTGGAAGCCGGCGTTGTGGCGTGGGTCATGAGTCATACTACAAATGACTTCACGGCCAAGCTTACCCACCCGGTTTGCGTTATCGAGCTCGTCTTCTTTGCAGCCGCTGCGATAATCTCGGCCGCACTCGCATTGAGGTCCGCCATCCCGGGACGAACGCTACCGGCGAGCGAAGCTACAATCGCCGGCGCGCTGGTGTTCGCCGGGACACTAGTGCTGACAGTCGCCCAGCCGATGGACACCAGCAATCCACTGGGCGGTTTCGCGCGAACCGGCCTGCGATGCGCCTGCGAAACCGTGTTATTCGGCGCGCTGCCGTGGCTGGCACTTTGGTGGATGGTCAGGCGCGGCGCCTCGATGAGCGGTTGGTTGTCCGGGCTCTTGGTTGGCGCCGGCGCGTTGCTGTTCTCGTTTGCGGTGATGCGTATCACCTGCCCCATCGACGAGCCTTTGCATTTGCTGACTTGGCATCTGTTGCCCGCGCTCGCGGTGATCGCGCTGTCGGCGCTGGCAGGCGCCACCTGGCTGCGATTTCGGGCGTCTCGCGGCACCCCGCTGCTATCAGCTAAAAACTCGCGTACCGGCCTTGCGGACTGATTTTGCTGGCAGCGTTCATGAAAAACTGTACCGTCGCAAGTGTACTGCTCGATGGCCGATCGATCTGGCTGAGTGTCGCGTAAAAGCATGTCCGAGTATGGTTATCATGGGCTCGCCCGCAGTCTGGCAGTCTATTCGTCCTGCCTTGGACGAAGGCGAAAGAGCATCGGTGTTTGAAGAAGCGACCCGATACCCAGACTCCGATGTTTAGGTCCTCAGCCGAGCTGAGAGCCCTGGACCAGGCGGAGCGCAGGGTTAAGAAGTCTGGTATGGGTCGAATCATTGCCAGCAGGGTGCTGACTGAAGAGAACGCCCGGGACAGCAAAATCACCATCACCATCGGAGCGCCCCGCCGGGTAGAGGCCGATCACTGGCTCTGCTCATACCTTATCCAAGGAATCGTCGAGTCGGATATCCATTACGGTTATGGCGTGGACTCTCTTCAATCCCTTCTTGTGGCACTGGGCGGTGTCAGGCGGGATCTCGAACAAACGGAGCGGCACTTTATCTGGTTTGGAGACGGCCACGGCATTCCTCGGCAGGTTCCAACATATTACGGCAGAGAGTTCGAGCAACGCGTGGAACGCGCGATTGAGCGGGAGTCAAAGCGCGTATGGTTGAGCAGGTTGCGAGTTCGTAAGGCGGAAATAGCCGCCGCAGAAGCGCGACTGATGGTTCTTAAGAAAGGAACATCTCGCTGGAAAGAGCCTGCGGGCAAAGCAAATCTCAAGGCGGAAATCACCAAACAAGAAGCTGAAATCAAGACGGCGAAAGAGGTCACTGCGGACTGGGAAGCGAATCTGAGAAAGTGGAAACCCGAATGACCGCCGTGCCCCATTCCGTCATTCCCGCGCGCGTACCAGAGCCTGCCGTCGTAAGGACGTGCGAGGGATCCCGCGTCTTCGCCATTTTTCCAGGCAGGCCAGCCCTCGCCAACGCTTTACAATCCACCAGAGCAACTCGCCGACCGAGTGACAGGAGATTTTAACGCTGATTCATGTCAAGAGCGTCTGGCGCGTGGAAAGTCTCCAGAGTTGCTCTTTCGAGCCTGGCCAACTCGGCAATGAACGGCCAACGCTCAGCAAGACTGTGGTTGCGGAGAAACTCAGCCAGATAGCGCGGCCTGCATAAAATATCCACGGCTCAGTCGGGGCCGCCACACCGGGTAGCCGCGCGCCAGTTCGTCGAACTCTTTAGGACCTACCACGGCGAGCGTTGCGGGAAACGGATTCAACTGGGAGCACCTTGGTCGGTATCGTCCTTTTTGCAGAGGCTTGGGCGTAGCGGCCGTCGCGCCGGCGCGAACCGTCGACATATCCGTCTATCTGCGTTGATCTGCGTCGATCTGCGTCGGCATGCGTTTCGGCAGCGCCGCTGCGATAACACCCTCAGCCGGCGCACGGATATAGAGCGGCGCGCGGGGCAGGACCGATCAGCACTGGGT
>Ga0137390_10002539_pt1 | contig 14535 bp, 12 predicted proteins | sample 15con2h24AmetaG_FD_104937 | JGI IMG/M metagenome (GOLD analysis project Ga0137390, IMG submission 104937) | Vadose zone soil microbial communities from Angelo Coast Range Reserve, California, USA - 15con2h2.4A metaG | ecosystem: Environmental > Terrestrial > Soil > Vadose zone > Saprolite... | reverse complement strand
GCTATGCAGCAAACGCCTCCGTCACAGCGATTTCTCGCAAGGACGTCACAGGTTGCGATACCCTCGTTCCTGTAGGACCCAGCTGTTGCCATCCGGGTCCGAGAAGTGGGCGAAGCTGGCGTAATCCCTGTGCGCCGGGTCGAGCCCGGGTGCGAAACCGCCGTCCCAGGCATCAATGGGAGTCTTGTGCCGGATTTCACCGACTTCGACCCCACGTTCGAGCAAATGGCTGCGCACGGCCGCAAGGTCGGTGACGACGAGATAGATATTGCGGGGCGATCCAGCGGGCGCGTCGGTGAGTCCTTTACCGATCTGTATCGAACAGGCCGATCCCGGCGGCGTGAGTTGCACGACGCGGAATGACTCGCTCGGCGCATAGTCGACGTCGAGCGTGAAGCCGAGCTGGTCGACGTAAAACCGCAACGCTCGCTCGACATCGCTGACCGACAACGTGATCACCTCGACTGAGAACTTCACGACCGCTGTGCTGGTTTTATTCATCGCCACACCCCTTCAGGATTCACAAATCGATGACGACGTCATTCGTCGGCTGTGAACAGCAAATGAGGAGATTGCCGTCGGCGGGTTGATCGAGTGGCTCCGGGCCATAGGCGACCGCGCCCGAAACCAGACCGCTCTCGCAGTTGTGACAAACACCGGTCCGGCACGCCCAACGGACCGGGACGTCGCACGCCTCGGCCAGCTCCAGAATGCTGTTGTAGGCGGACGCCTTCCAGTGTGCGGCGATGCCGCTTCGCGCGAACGATACCAGCGGACCGGTGTCGGCGTCGTCCCCGGGCAGATGCGGAGGCCGCGTCGTGACGTCCACGATACCAGGAGTCCTCGACTCGCTGCCGTTGAAGATTTCGGCATGAATCCGCGCCGGCGCCACGTCCAAGGCTGCGAGCGTCTCCTTCATGTCTGCCATGAAGCGATTGGGCCCGCAGATATAGACTTCCGCCTCTCGCGGGACGCCGACCGCGTCGAAGACCGATCGCGACAGGCGACCGGTAGCGTCGAAATCCTCGCCCATCTTGTCGTGCGAGTCCGGCCTGCTGTAACAAACATAGTGGCGGCCGTGGGTGAGCGCGGGCATGAGCCGGCGGACTTCGGCGGCAAACGGATGATGCTGCCCATCGCGAGCCGCGTGCAGCCATAACACGGGCCGCGTCGAGCGCGCGGCTGCCAGCGCGTGCAGCATCGCTAGAACGGGCGTCGCTCCAATTCCCGCGCTGAGCAACACCACGGGCCGCTCCCCGGATTGCAGAACAAAACTTCCGCGCGGCAAACTGACGTCGAGAACATCGCCCACCCGGACATGCTCCCGCAAATAAGTTCCAGCGGATCCATTCGGCTCGATCTTCACACTGATGCGATAGCGCTCCGTCAAGGGAGGACCCGAGAGCGAGTAGCTGCGAAAAAGCGGCGCGCTGCCGCCGGCCGGTCGAAGACGCAAGACGACGTATTGACCGGGCAGCGCCGCCGGCAGCGGCTGACCGTCCGGATGCCGCATCGACAGGGAGAGGACGTCCGCCGACTCTCGATCGATCGCCGCCACCGCGAGCGGCCGAAATCCCGGTGCCACCGGATGCGCCGCTGCTGCCGGCGCGAGCCCCGCGTTGCCGCTCCCCGCCGCAGTCGTTGGGCTCTTCAGTAGTGTCTCAAATGAGATGCGCCATCCGGGCGAAAGCGCCTCGATCCGCAAGGCGCGTTCCAATCGATCGTGCGCATGATTGGGCGAATAGAGCAGCGCGTTGATCTCGGCGACGGTCATTCGCTCGCTCACCTCTCCCACCTTCACGATCTCGTCGCCGGCACCCACCTCGCCCTCCCTTAGGACGCGGAAGTAGAACCCCGGCCGTCCGCTGGATGTCAGCAATGCCGGCATCCGCGGCTCGCTCGTCCGAATGCCGACGCGATAGCAGGTCACGCGAGGTTGAGTGACCTCGAACAATGCGCTGCCGATTTGATATCGGTCGCCGATGCAAACGGCGTCGTCGGGCAATCCCTCGATCGTGAAGTTCTCACCGAACTGTCCGTGGACGAAGTCGTTCTTCTTCAACCGCTCCTGCCAGTAGCGATAGGATTCGATCTGATAGACGAATGCCGCTCGCTGCTCACCCCCGTGACCGGCCAGGTCGCCTTGACCGTCTCCGTCCAGATTCAACCGGCCGACCCGGCAGCGGCCGTGCACGGGATTTTTCCAGATCCCGGTGTGTACAATGCGGCCCTTCCATTCGATGTCGCGAGGAAGTCCGACGTTCACCGATAGTAGTCGAGCCATGCGTCGCCCCGCCCTAGTGAGAGACCGGAAGCCGCCTAGCCGCTCGCAGGACGGTCCACCTCGGCGAGGTCGAGGTTGCGATCTGGGCCGTGCGGAGCCACCGTCTGACCAGGCTCAAGACGGAGCTGGGTGCCATCGAGATGCACGGTGACGATATCAGGCTCGAACGACACCAAGTTGGAGATGCGACGGACCTCGGGATAGGCGTCGGGATACGACCATGCCGCCTGACGCGCGTCACCGATGCTGTAATAGCTGCAGAGTCCTTTGTACGGGCAGAAGGTCTGGAGTTTCACAGCCGTCAGGGCGGACCCGTCGATGTCGTCGCGTGGAACGTACCAGCGCGGAGCGAAGCCGGATTCATAGAGCACCAGCGGCCGCTTGCTGTCGGCGACGATCCGGTCGCCATGGCGGACCACGAGATTGCGGGAGGTCTGGCGGATGTCGATGCGGTGGTAAGGATCAGCGGCATGGCCCAGAATTCGTTCGTCTTCCTCATAGAAGGCGTCCATGGCCCGCCAGGCGAACGCGACGCGCGCCTGCAGTTCGCTCGCGTGGGCGGGCAAGCCGGTGTGCTGCCAGGCGCCTCGCTGCGCGACGTGCTGCTCGTCCGCTCGGACGCTATACCAGGATGTGAGCCCGAGATCGGCATGTTGGGTCGTATGCTCGCTACTTTCCAACACATCTGGAGATACGTCGGTCTCCGGAAAGTAGGCTACCGGATAGCGGCCGGGTTCGAAGAGCAGGAGGACATTCTCGCTTTCGGCGACCCAACGTCCTCCGAAACGAACGCGCATGCGCCTGCGCAATCGCTCGACGTACAAAAGCCTCTTGGGCAGCGGTTCGGGTACGATGAACTTGCCGATTGGTCCCGTTGAGAGCGGACCTTGTTGCCAGGACAATCCCACGGCTTTCTCCTATTAGGTTGGATGATCGAGGCCGAAGACCTCACCAGATGTCACCTACCCGCGTGTTTGCTCAAAAAATCGCCGATGACTCTCGCGATTTCAGCGTAGTGCGTCTCCAGTGCGAAGTGACCGGTATCGAAGAAGCGGACCTCCGCCTCGGGAATGTCGCGCCGGAACGCTTCGGCGCCCGGCGGAAGGAAGAACGGATCGTTCTTGCCCCACACCGCCAAAAGCGGTGGCTTGTGCGTCCGGAAGTATTGCTGGAATGAGGGGTAGAGCGCAACGTTGCTCTTGTAATCGCCGAAGAGGTCGAGCTGGACTTCATCGGCACCGGGACGAGCCAAATAGAAGTTATCGAGGTTCTGACCGTCCGGCGACACAGTCGTCGGGTCTGTCACACCGTGCGTGTACTGCCAGCTTGTCGTTTCGGGCGTGAGGAAAGCGCGGAGCGCCTTTCGGTTCGCTTGCGACGCGTCTTCCCAGTAGGCCCGGATCGGTGTCCAGCCTTCGCTGAGACCTTCTTCGTAGGCGTTACCGTTCTGCGAGATGATCGCCGTGATCCGCTCGGGATGGCGAACGGCCATTCGAAAGCCCGTCGGCGCGCCATAGTCGAAAACGTAAAGTGCGAAACGGTCGAATCCGACGATCTCGGTAAAACGCTCGATCACCCGAGCTATGTTGTCGAATGTGTAATCGAACTTCTCTCGCGCCGGCATATCGGATTGGCCGAACCCGGGAAGGTCGGGCGCCACGACATGAAACCGGTCAGCAAGCTGCGGAATCAGGTCACGGAACATGTGGCCTGCGCTCGGGAAGCCGTGCAACAGCAATAGCTTTGGCGCGCCGGCACGCCCAGCCTCGCGATAGAAAATCTTGAAGCCGTCGACCTCGGTTCTACGGTATCTGATTGAGCTCATCAGACGCTCCTATGTTCGCATTCGATCAGTCGTAAGGAATCAGGCCGAAACTGATTTGCCGACTTGGAGCAGCAATTCGACGACGCGGTCAGGCGCCGTAGCTATCGGAGTATGATCGACATCCAGCCGCCGAAGGGTGGCTTTCATCCGTTGCGCCATGAATTCCTGCGTCTCGGGGTTGATCATGCGATCCTGCTCGGCCAAGAGGTACCAGGACGGCAACGTCTTCCAGAGCGGCTTCGGGGCCTTCTCCTGGAGACAGGCTCCATTGATCGGCCGCTGCACGGCGGCGAACAGAGCGCTCTCCTTCGGGCTAGCGTTCTGCGCGAAGGCCGCAGCGAATGCGCTTTCCGGCATCCAGATGAAGCCGTCACCGTCGGGTGCCAGCTGCGGCGCCTTCGGATGCGGCTTTCCTCGGCCGAACACTTCGCCGACGGTCTCGCCCTCGTCGGGCGCCAGCGCAGCGACGAAGACCAGGCCCTTTACGCGCTCGTTCTTCGTGCCCGAGATGACGGCGCCAGCATAGGCGTGCGCGGCCAGTACGACCGGCCCCTCGATCCTTGCCAAACAACGATCCAAGGCTCGAATGTCGTCCGAAACGCTCGTTAGCGGAATTGGAGCCGCAATCGCATTTGCCCCGCCGGCCTCGAGCGCGTCGATCACCTTGTGCCAGCTCGTCCCATCGGCCCAGGCGCCGTGAACGAGTACAAAAGTCGGAGCTTTCTTCGAACCTACCATGAAACCATCCTCTTCAGATTACCAAGCTACTTGGGTTGACGTGCAACGCCCGGTACCCCCGGGCTCAGGTAAACCACCAGACACACGCAGATCATCGCCATGCCTCCGAGCGGATACCGAAGCGCGACGAGGCCGGCGGCGGCAAAGACCGCCAACGTCGCAAAAGAACGCATGCGCATCATCGACCGAGCGCGCGCCGCAACCTTGTGCGGTGCGGACCTGTCCACAGCCTCCATGCACAGCAGCACATACGTCACGTTCACCAGAAAGAAGACTCCCGCGTAAAAGGCGACCGGCACGGCACCCAATCGAGAGCTCGCGAGCCATGCGGTGCAGAACGGCATCAACGAAACCGCGAACAGATGCGCGAAGTTTCCCCATATCAAGCGATGCGTCGCGACGTCGGGGAATCGCAAAAGATGATGATGATTCACCCAGACGATCGCGACGAAGAGATAGCTGATCGCGTAGCTGACCGCGGTCGGCCATAGGTCCAGCAACGCTCCGAAGCTCGCCTCCTTCGGAGGGCGGAGCTCCAGCACCAGAATCGTGATGATCACGGCGAACACGCCATCGCTGAAAGCGTTCATCCTTTCCGGTGTTACTGTCTCTTCGCTGGTCATCGCCGCGCACCGTCGAACCTGTAATCGCCGAAGGTCGGCCGTCGATCTGCCGATCAGCCCAGCCTCTTCATCCAGGCTGCGATGGCACTGCCGATCTCGTCGGGCGAATCTTCCTGGACGAAATGGACTCCCTTGACCGTCACTTCGGTCTGCGCCGGCAAGCTTCGGGCCAGTTCAAGAACCTTGCCGTCCGCCAGGATTCCACCGGGCTCGGCCTTGAGAAACAGCTTCGGTACGCTGCTCGTCTTCAGCCAGTCCGCGTAGGCGTCCACTGCCGCAGTAACGTCGGCAGGATCGCCTTCGATAGGGATTTCTCGGGGGAACGTCAGCGTCGGCCGCCGACCCTCGCCAGGCTGGGCGAATGGCCGTCGGTACTCCGCCATCTCCTCGTCCGAGAGCTTTCGCAGTATGGCCCCCGGCAGGACCTTCTCGATGAAGAAGTTGTCTTGCAGGACCATCTGCTCGCCGGCCTCGGAGCGCAGCGCCTGCAAGACCGGGCGCATTCCGAACTTGTCCCAGTGGTCCCAATACTGCCGTCCCACCATCGCCTCCATATACGCGATACCCCTCACGGCATCGCGGTGGTGGTTCGCCCAGTCGAAACCGAGCGTCGAACCCCAGTCATGGATGACCAAAGTCACGCGCTCGCGCACATTCAGCGCCTCGAGCAGAGCTTCGAGGTAACGGCGGTGCTCGACGAACCGATACGAGCCAGGCCCGCTGTCAGGCAGCTTTTCGGAGTCGCCCATGCCGATCAGGTCGGGGGCGATGCAGCGCCCCAGCGGCTCGAGATGCGGTATTACATTGCGCCAAAGATAAGATGACGTGGGATTGCCGTGCAGGAATACGATGGGATCGCCCTTCCCCACTTCGACGTACGCCATCTCACGGCCAAGGATCTTGCGGCGCTGTTTTTTGTAAGGAAATGCTGCAGATATCATGATTGCTTCTCCGGGACGGATTGTCGGGCTGACAGTGCCCGTCGTCGTCAAATGACTGATTGCGTTGAACGTTTTTCTTCCGGGCATGGCTGGAACTGTGTTAGTTTCCCGAGCAGCCAGAAGATGTCCGATACTCCCTGCGGTAAGCGGTCCTCGTTGGAGCGAGCGTTGGAGTGATCATGGAAATGGCGAGTCTGTCGGCGGATCGGGTGCTGTTGCTGGGACCACTGCAGGTCATCCAGAATGACGTCCCCTTGAACCAGCCGCCTTCGCGCAAAGTCCGGGCCCTCCTCGGGTATCTCGCGATGGCGCCGCGGCCTGTCACCCGCGAAAAGCTGTGCGAGTTGTTTTGGGACGTCGCGGACGACCCGAGAAGCGAGTTGCGCTGGTGCCTTTCCAAGCTACGCCCGCTCGTCGACCGGCCGACGACGACGCGGATCGTCGCCGACCGCAAGCAGGTCTGGATTGATACAAGTTCGCTCGACGTCGACGCCCAGTCTGTCGCGCGACGTACGCAGAAGACGCTGGCGGACTCTTCACCAAGCGAGCTTCGATCGCTATTGGCTTTGTTCAGGGGCGACTTTCTCGAGGGCCTTTCGGTCGACGGGGCTCCATCGTTCGAAAACTGGCTCGCCGGCCAGCGGCACCGCTTCGGTCAGTTGCGCCAACAGCTTCTCGAACGGCTCAGCTCCGTCCTGCCGCCGGAGAGCGATGATCGTATCGAAGTCCTGCGAGAATGCATCGAAGTCGCGCCGTTCGACGAAGCGGTTCACCTCGAACTCGTTCGCACGCTGCTCCGCCGTGGTCTTTATGCGGAGGCCCAGCGCCAGATCGATGCATCGGTAACGCGCTTTCGGACCGAAGGCATCGATCCGGAGTCACTCGAGGCCGCTTTCGCGGCAGCACGACGGTCTACCTCAAAGCCGGCCGTCGTAAGTTTGATCGATACCGCCCGTTTCGACGCCCCGTCGAGCTCGCCAGCGGCGGACACGCGGAGGCCAACGCTGCTTTTGCTGCCGTTCACGGCGGCGCCGGAAAGCGTTGCGGACGCCGACAGCGTCACCAGCGACATCATCTTCGGTTTTGCCAAATTGCGAAGCTTCAGCGTCATTGCCCGAGGTACGGCTTTTTCGCTGCGCAGTTTGCCCCCCGCGGCGGCAGCCGCCCTGGTAAATGCGCAATATGTCGCGTCCGGCCATTTGCGACGCGACGGCAAGAGATATCTTGTTTCGGTGGAACTGATCGACCCCAAAAGTGACCGCATCTTTTGGGTCGATGAATTCAGTTGCAATGCCGACGACTCCTTTGCCGTGCCTCCCTTGCTGGCCGCGCGCATCATAACGGGTCTTGATGCGGAAATTCACGTCATCGAACGCAACCGTGCGCTGCTCATGCCACCGGCTTCGCTCGATGCATGGCAGGCGTACCATCGGGGCCTAACCAGCATGTCCCGCTTCACAAGCGACGGCAATCGAGAGGCTCAGCACTTCTTCAACAGAGCGATCGCTCTCGACCCGACCTTCTCAAGAAGCTATGCGGGATTGTCGTTCACGCATTTTCATAACGCGTTCCATCTGAACGTACGTGAATCCGAACGCGAGATCGCTTTGGCATTCGAGACCGCTGGACAAGCACTCATGGCGGATCCCAGCGACCCGGCGGCACATTGCGCGGTCGGTCGAGCGCAATGGCTCGCGCACGCCCACGATGGCGCCGTCGGCGACCTCAATCAATCCATTCGTTTAAGTCCCAACTATGCTTTCGCTCACTACTCCCTTGCATTTGTGCAGTGCCAGACCGGCGATCCCGGAAGCGCGATAGACGCGGCTGATGTCGCGGCTCGTCTCAGCCCGCTCGATCCGATGATGTTCGGGACGTACAGGGTGCGGACATTCGCGTTGCTTCGGCTCGGCAAGGTTCAAGAGGCCGCCGATTGTGCCAAACTTGTCGGGCTGAATGCCGGCGATCATGTTCATGCGCATGCGGTGTCGGCACTGACGCTTGCGGCGGCTGGACGAATCGAGGAAGCCCGCGCGGGGCGTCGACGCATCAGCGACTTACGACCGGATTACAATTTCAGGCAATTTAAAGAAGTACTTCATATGCTCGACGACCTTACGGATATTTACCAAAAGGCCGCGAAGTTGCTGGAAATCCCCGAGTGAAGCGCAGCCGGTCTTACTCATTGCGACAACCGGGATCAAAGTGGCGTCCTCGCGTAGGCTGGCGTTCGGGCTTTTGAACAGCATTTTTAGTTCGTTCCTCAATCGTCGGCGTAACCCCCTTTTTCTGCCGCTTGAGTCTCGCATCACGATTTCCGTGGTTCGACTGCTGCTGCACATCCGACTTCCGACATGGGTTAGGCTCGGTCGCTATAAGACAAAGCAGGAACCGTCGTCGTATGAAAGCGCGGGAAACACTGGTTTGACGATGTCGCAACAGACGCCTAGCGGGTTGCTTTCATTGGGTCGCTGGACGGCTAAGCATCGCGCCAGTAGCTAGCTGGATACAGCGCCACCCTCCGAAGGCAAAAGTCGCACGTTCGAATCGTGTTGGGTGCGCCATTTCGGCACAAAACTGGGCACTGCAAAACCTGCCGTTTTTGCGCTTGAAGCAGCGACCAGCCCACCCGAAGCACGCTTTTCGATCCCACGATGCGCCGTTCTTTCTGATCGACTTCGGCGCATTGGGGCGAGCGCGCGGCGGTGATCGCGGCGGCAGCCTCCACTATCGGTCCGCATGCGCTTGCGGGCTGTCCTGGCAAACGCTTGCAGAGCTTGCGGTTGATGCTCGGTCAGGCGCGATCAGTCGCCTCCTCAGCTCTTTCTGCGTCAACGCGGGTTGGTCGCGCGTGGCCTTCCGATCGGAATCGATGGGTTAACCGCTTTGCAAAGCCCTAGTCAGCAATCACGCGAGTGGCTTGAATCGGAAACGGCAGGCCTGGCCGCCGCGCTGCATGCATTCTTGATGATCGATATCAGCTCCCATCAAGCCGCTGATGAAGCCGATGTCGAATTGGCAGACCTCGACGTAGTCCTTCGAAAGATCATGATAGACGCAGTTCTTGCACTCGATGCGGGGAAGTTTATCACCTTCTTCAGCATCGATGGCTCGAGCGGCAAATCCGGTCTCGTTCATGATCTTGACGATTTCGGCAATACGCTCGATGCGGGTCTTCCCGACAAGGCGCGGAATGGCCGCGGCAGACATATCAACACCAAGATCAAACATATATCGCCCGAACTCGCCGGGGCCGATCTTCGACCGCAGCCTTTCAAACAGGATGCGGGAAAACCACGAGTATTTTTTCGGAAAGCTGTCGATGCCGGCATCGGTCAGTTCATAGAGATTGCCGGGGCGCCCGCCTGTCTTGCGCGATGAACTCCGCACGACGAAACCGTTTCGTTCAAGCCCTGTCAGATGCTGTTTCACCGCGCTCCGGCTGATTTCGAGGCGGACCGCCAGCTCGTCGATCGTAAGACCAGATTTGCAATCTAAAAGATGCGAAAGTAAGCGCTGTTGGGTGTCGCCGCCGGCAAACAATGCTGCATCCTCGCTGATATTTCTTGTCGTTCTATACGTTAGCGCTGTGAAAACTGCAACAAAATGCGTCGTTTAACGTGACGCTACAATAGGCGATTTGCACATAATATAGTTTTGACAGTTAAATATGTCAAAAACTACATTAGGGCGTCGGCGCGCCTCATGGATCCGAGGAGTTGGAAGCGGCGATAACGGAGGAAAGCGACATGACTTCGGAACAGACAACCCTGGTGCAAACTAGCTTTGCCCAGGTTGCACCCATCGCCGATACCGCAGCAACGCTATTTTATGATCGATTGTTTGAACTCAATCCGTCGCTGCGCGGATTGTTCAGCGAAGACCTGCGCGAGCAGCGAATGAAGTTGATGGCGATGCTGACGACCGCCGTCAACAATCTGCACCAATGGCACGCGGTAGCGCCGCAGGTAAAGCAGCTCGGACTGCGGCATGTCGGCTATGGCGTGAAAGCGGCCGACTACGACACCGTCGGAACCGCGTTGATCGATACGCTCGAAAAGGGTCTAGGCGAGGCATTCACCCCGCCGGTACGCGACGCATGGATCGCTTGCTACACAACGATCGCAGCGGAAATGCGGGCAGTGGAACAAGCCGAGACCGTCAAAGCCTGAAGTTCACACAACTCAGACCTCAGTTCCATCCAATCCAAACAAACGGAGACTAACGATGGCGATCGATTTCACACTGAGCAGCAGCCAGAAGAAACTGCAAAAAATCACCCGCGAATTTGCAACGGAAATACTCGCCCCGGCGGTGCAGAAGGCCGACCAAGAGCCCGATACCCAGAAGGCTTTTCAAATGATGAAGGGCCCCTACAAGGAGGCTTATAAGCTCGGTCTTGCAATGGGGTTCCTGCCCAAGGAATATGGCGGCGGCAGCGTCAGCAATGTCGATCTCCAGATTGTTGCGGAAGAGATTTGCGCCGTCGATCCAGGCTTCGCGACCATCGCGCTGGTCAACGGCCTGGGACTTATGCCGGTCGCGTGGTTTGGCTCGGAAGAGCAGAAACGCAAATGGATCGGCGAGGCGACAAGCGATCCGACCGCCGAATATCTGGCCGGCTGGACCGTGAGCGAGGCAGCAGGAACACCGGGAGGCACCGCCAATTTCGATTCCCCTGGCGTCGGGCCGGTGGGGATCGGCCTTACTGCGACGCACGATAAGGGACGCGGCGAATATGTCCTGAACGGCCGCAAATACTGGCCTTGCAATGCAGGCGGATGGGACCTCAAGGGCGCGAACGTCAATGTCTGTATCGTTCGCACCGACGCTCAGAAGGGTGGGAAATCGGGGTTGAGCGGCATGCTGGTGCCGCGTGGCGCGTCCGGGTTGTCGTTCGAACAGCCAATTTCCAAACTCGGCCATCGCACCTGCCAGAATAATTCCATCATATTCGAGAATTGCCGGGTGCCCGAGGAAAACGTCTTCGCGGTGGGCGACGGCGATCTCATCATCAGCAAGGCTTTCACCTGGTCTGGTCCGGTCGCGGCAATCGCGGCGGTCGGAGTCGCCCGTTCGGCCTATGAATATGTCTTGAAATGGTCAAAGACTTACACCGCCGGCGGCGGCAAGCCGATCCTGAACCATCAGGCCGTGGGTTATGCCATGGCCGACGTCGCGATGAAGATCGAAGCCTGCCGCGCCTTCTCGTGGAAAGCCGCGCATTACCTCGATCTGCACGATTCCGAAGGCCATGCAATCGGCGCAATGTCGAAAGTGCTGTGTGGCGAGCTCATGACCAGTTCAGTCTTCAAGGCAATGCAGGTCATGGGCGTCAACTCACTGGACCGGAAACATCCGATCGAACGCTATATGCGGGAATCCATGGTATTTCCGCTTTACGACGCCGGTAATCTCGGCATGCAGATGCGCAAGATCTGGGGCGTCATGCTCGATGACAGCTTTGATCCGCGGGCGTTTGCTCAATCCGATCCGATCGTCTTCACAAAGGACATGGAGGGGGCCGGCCTTGGAATGGACGAACCAATCAGGGCCGGTCTGATGGCGGCCGAATGAGCCAACTGCTCATCAACAAGAACACCCAACGGCCATCGAAAATGACCGTTGGGATACTTCCGTTGGCTGGCGACCTGCTCGGAGCCTCCTTCCATGAGGCGACCGTCCGGCGCCGTTCTACGCGAACGTCTTCGACGAACCTTCTTTATCTACGCGACCGACATATGTCGCCCAAGCTTCGCAGCCGCCTGATGGAGCGGTTTGCATTTGAAACAGACCCCAGGGAGTTTGAAACAAACCCCAGAGCTGGTGGTCGAAGGACTGTTCCTCGATTAGCAGCGCAATTTGACCGTTGCCCTCCGAAGGCAAAGGTCACACGTTCGAATCGTGTCGGGTGCGCCATTTTTTCTTGTTTTACAGCGCGATGTGCACGCCCAGACTAAAACGCCAGCTCTGCCTCATTCGAGCGAGTAAGCAATCTGGAGGAAAATCGTCGCCGAGAGTGGATAGCTTGGCAACTGACGACGTCGGTTAGAAGCTCGCTCGCCCAGGAGTAACAATCGATTCCATAACAGCTCGAATGGCGCTCTTGGGCAGCCGAACCGATATATCGTCCGATCTTTCACGTGAGGCATTTCGTAAGCGCCTGAGCGAGCTCAGCTCGAAAGTCCACGAACCCTTCGGTCGGGGGAAAGCGTCCCGATATCGCGGAGACTCGAAAGAGGGCGTGTTTCCTGCGCCGCTGTCGTACTGCGGGTCGCAATCGCCGTGGCCAGAGCAACTCTCCTCCGTCTACCGTCTCCGCCGTGACCACCTACACATTCACGCCCCCCAGTGGCAGATGATCCATCTCCCGACCCGGGAGACAGGCAAAGACAAGAAGAGACAGATAGACCATGGAGATCAGCGCCACGACAAACTGCCCGGGGATCGTGCCGACCGAAGCTGCATCCAAGAACCGCGCGAGGTCATTGCTGCTGCCGGACAAAGCAACACCCAAGTGTACTTTCAGCATCCACGCGGCCAGCACAATCAGGAGTAGCCAGAGATAATTGCGCTTCAACCGTCGCTTCAGCGCCTCGAACGGTTTCATCTTGAATGTCGGATTGCGAAGGTCACTTCCAAGCCGCGCGAGCCACCCTTCGTCGGGTTGCGAGTCGTTCGACATCAGCCCGGCATAGTAATTGCGCTCGAGGCTGCGCACCCGGCAGCGGAATACGTCGAAGAACCGATAACGTCTGGCTTCGATGAACAGCAGACACGCAACCATGACCATGCAAGCGACCAGGGTGACATGGCTCACGCTGGCCGACGAAAACGCGTAGGACAGCGACGCTGCGACCACCGTGATCGCCCAGTTCGTCGTACGATCAATGCGATCGCGCCAGCCGGCCATGCGCGCGATTTCCGCACGATGAAAGTGGATCATCAGATTGATCCGCTCTGTGGTGTTGCGTGGAAAAATAGCAGCCGGGTCGAACGGTACACAGCTACCGATACCCTCAAGGTCGAGAGCGCTGAACAGAATGTCCGCATCCGAGTTTCGCGCGCGCATTTTCACAAACTCCCCGCAACATCCACCCGGAGCATCATTGCTGCCCAATGAAGTAGATCGGGCTGGACCAAGCCTGGTGTCCATCCGCAAAACTGGCGCAAAGCCACAGAGGATTGTCGCCGGCGACAAGGTCGATGTCGCTCTTCAATTCGGTGGCCGTCACCGCGTATTCGTCGGGCTGTCGCGAAATCCGAAGCTCGCGGGCGATTTTTCCGAACTTGCGGATTGTCGGCTCGTGACCGACGTCCGCAAGACTGACCGCCAGCTCTCCCACCGCTGTTTCGATCTTGATCGCGGCATCGTCACCGCTCAGGACCAGGTCTATTCCGGCGTAATTGCCTGTCGTGATCGAAGACCACGACAGTTCGGTCCTCGACACCTGCTTCAACGGGCGATCCGGATTCAGGAAGTTGATCGGGTTTGCGCTGACGATTTCCGCGCCTTCGACCTTGAGCGTGCCGTCCCAGACGGTTTGCCGTGCGCGTCCTCGGTATTCAGCCCCGCTCCACTCGATGCGATAACGGCGGCCCATCGGCAGCTTGCCATTGGGGCGGATCGTTTCCAGAATCTCTGAACCACGCCGCACTTCAATGCACAAGATGGCAGAGTCCGCCACGATCGTCGCATGAAGCGCGACACTGCGCGCCGAGCACGAGACGATATCGCCCATCATGACGACATCTGACGTGTGCGAGCGCGCGCCGGCCACGCGTGGATCGTCGGTCCACACCGTTGCGGAATCATCCAGCCGAACATCCACCATCAGATGCACGCGCGATCCGGTCGTCGCGTAGTGGTGGCGTGACTGCAAGGCATCGAACAGGCAGTCGCGCGTCAGCTCTTTCATCCAGTAGCAGGTCAAGCCACCCAGCGCGCCGAACAATGAAGCCCCCGGCGGCTCCGATCCCGGCCGCCCCTTGTGACCGTCGCTGTTGCCGACGATGCCAACGCGATAGCCCTGCTGAAACGCGTCGGCCGCGAGCCATTCGAACGTTCCCCAGCTCGAATGGATTTCGACCGACCGCTCCAAGGCATGGTCGTGCGCGTAGGCG
>Ga0137390_10002532_pt1 | contig 14545 bp, 13 predicted proteins | sample 15con2h24AmetaG_FD_104937 | JGI IMG/M metagenome (GOLD analysis project Ga0137390, IMG submission 104937) | Vadose zone soil microbial communities from Angelo Coast Range Reserve, California, USA - 15con2h2.4A metaG | ecosystem: Environmental > Terrestrial > Soil > Vadose zone > Saprolite... | reverse complement strand
GAAGCGGACACCTGCGGGACCGCCATCGGCGATCATCACTGCGTCATCCGCCAGCAGCTTGACCAGCTCGTCCACCTTGCCGGCGCTCACGGCTTGCAAGAAAGCGCGCAAGAGGCGTCGATGCTCTTCGGGCGTCGCAGTGAGGACTCGCCGTGCCGTCGCCACGTTCCCCCGGGCGCGCCGCAGAAGCTGTCGGCAGGCGGGCTCACTCTTCCCGAGCAACGCCGCGATCTCCCCGTGATCGAAATCGAAAACGTCGTGGAGGAGGAGGGCGGCGCGCTCCGCATGCGTCAGCCGCTGAAGCGCGACGACGAACGCCATCGAAACCTGGTCCAGGACGTCGACCTGCCTGATTCCGCCTTCTTTCAGGTCCAGCGGTTCCGGCAGTCGGTCGCTGCGGCTCTCCTCGCGTCGTGCGCGGGCGGAATCGAGCTCGTTGAGGCAAAGCCGGGTGACGACCTTGACCAGGTAGGGCTTCGGCGCGTCGACCTCCACGCCGCGCTCCTGCCAGCGCAGCCACGCATCCTGCACGACGTCCTCCGCGCGGCCCACATCGCCGAGCATCCGATAGGCGAGCGTCATCAGCGCCGGCCGGTGCATTTCGAAGAGCTTGGCGTCGTCAGTCACGAGATCTCCATCGCGTTCACCTAAGGGCTCGCCCGAGCCATGCGGTCGGGGAGCCCGGATGCTGGCTCAACCCTCTCGCGTTCGTATCGCCGGCGCCGCGACTCGATGATCAGGGCAGCGCCGAGTAGCAGGAGAAAGATCGCTGCCACGAGCAGCAGCTTCAGGCTCTCCACGCCGGCGCCATCGACGAGGATGCCGAAGAACCTCACCGCGGTGGCGACGCCAAGGACGGTGGTGACGAGCTGAAGCCCATCGAGAAGCCTGCGCCTGAGGCAAGACAAAGTGAGAATCGCGAACGCGAGCGGAAATGCGCCGAAACCAATCCGGGCGGTGCTGATCGCATCAGGAGAGGCGAGGGTGATCTGCCGTGTGGCTGCTTCCTGAATTGGATTGGCCATGTATTTCGCCGCGATCATGAAGAATACAACGGTGGGTAGAAGCAGGACGAGTCGGCTGAACCAGGGTGCGATGCGCCAGAAAGCTTTCATTTTTCCTCTCTCTTTCCGAGTTCTCTACCCCACTGGACCGGACAGGGCGTTGTTTCGTGACGCCGTGTCGTGACGGGTCCGAATGGCACTGTGCGCTTCAATCTTTGCGGCTTGATCGCGTCTTCGCAGCGGCGCCGCGCGACACGGCGCGGCGGAGGAAGTACGAGGTCAGCACGAGCGCGAGGCTAAGGACGGCGGGCGCGGCGTGCAGAACCTGATCACCGCTCAGGAGGTGCGAGGCGATGGCCGCGCTCATGTCAAAGGTGAAGCCTGCATACGCCCACTCTCGGAGTACCCGAGCACCAGGCGCAAAGAGGGCGGCGACGCCCAAAAGCTTGGCGATCCCCAATAGCGTTCGGAAGTAGTCCGGGTACCCGAGGCGGTGAATATTCTCGACGATGGCCGTCGGCCCCGCGATATACAGAATGCCCGAGAAGGTCATCAATACGCCGAAGATGCCGGTGGCGATCCATGCTGAGATCCTCAGCCGCTCCATCCGGCGCGTGGAATCGAATGATGATCCGGTCGCGATAACTCCTGCTTGCGTATTCATGCGTCACGGATTCCGTTGGAAAGGCCGTCGGGAAGCGCCACGCGATCGCGATGCCATTCGCCGATGGAGGTCGCCACCAGCTCCGGGTCGTCGCACATTGGGAAATGATTGCCTTTGGCCACGACGACCTGACGAGCATCATTGAACAATTGTTTCCATCTTGGCTGAAATCCAAGCGGATCGTTGCGCTCGCCGAAAATCGTGAGCAGTGGCAGCCGTCGAAATGGGCCGCTGAACGCGCGATCCAGTTGCTCGTAGATTGCCTCGGATTTGCGAGCGTCGCGCAGATAGCCATGGAACGCGCAGACGCCTCGGCGCCCGACGCCTGCGCGAAACGCCTCTCGGCTGGATGCGTCGAGATGAAGCCCAACGCCGAATGGGCTCGCGGCCACTCGCGTCAGGATTCCCGGTCCACGCACTGAATTCCCTGACTCCAGTGCTTCCCATCACTGCGAGCATCCCGCGAAACAACTTGCCGGAGGGCTCCCAGGCGAAGGCATTCACCACACAGAGTCCGCGAATTCGCTCGGCTACGCGAGCCGCCCCCGCGATACCCGATGGGCCACCGAGATCGTGGACCACCAGGGTGATGTCCTCAAGGTTGAGACTCTGGATGACCGCGGTGAGTGCTCGCGAAGCCTTTTCCAGGCTGACACTCGCTGTGGGTAGGCGATCGCTTTGACCCGTCCCCGGCGCGTCGAAACAGATGCAACGAAAATCCGGAACGAGACGCAACATCACGTCGCGCCAGATGAAGGACCAGAAGCCCGTATGAACGAACAGTAGAACGGGGCCCTGCCCAACATCGGTAATGGCGATGTTAGAGCCGTCTACTTCGAGGGCCGAGGTTTGAAATGGCCACACACTCTGCGGGAGCCATTGCGGCCGCCGAAGGGCAACCAATGGAGCCGCCGATGTGGAGGGGGGAATTTGCTCAACGGCGGTCAGCAGTTTCTTGGCTCTGCCCGTTGCGATGCCGGAATCAACTGCGCTCAAGACTTGCATTTTGTCTCCTTTGAGAGGTCTCGCTTCCGAATGGGAAGACCGGACAGCGCTCGAAGATGTGACAGGGTGGATCGCGGCGGCAGGCGCTCGTGACGAGCACGTCGGATCGTTTTACGAGGAGCTCTCGACGAAGGCGGTGACGCGGATTCCGGGAACCAGCCCACCTGGGTCATCCAGCAGCAGCAGCACCTCGAGGATCTTGACGTCCAGGCGCTCGACCGGGTCATCGGTACGCACGTTCTTGCGGCCCATGCGCCGTCCGATCTCGACCACCTTTCCGCCAAAGCGGCGACCGGGGTACGCGCTGAGGGCGACGTAGCACGGCGCCCCGAGCTTGACTTTAGCGACGTCGCGCTCGTCGACGTCGACGCGGACCCGGAACGCCCGGGTCTCGCCCATCACCACCAGCGGATCGGCCGTCGCGGCATTCGCGCTCGCTGGGTTGTAGTACTCGCCGTTGCGATACTTGATCTGTAGAACGGTGCCGGAGAGAGGTGCGCGAACGGTAAGCCGCTCGAGCGCCGCGCGGGCCTGTTCGCGATGGGCGATGGCGGCGCGCAGCTGCGCCCGGGCGATGAGCACATCCTCGCGTCGCGAACCGTTCTGCCCAGCCTGACGCCGCGCCTCCGCGGCGTGGAAGGAGCTTGCGTCGACTTCGGCCTGACGACGGGCGCGATCGAGATCCGCGGGCGAGATCGAACCCCCATCGGCCAGCTGCTCGGTGCGGGCGAGAATCTCAGCCGACATCCGAGCCCGCGCCCGGGCTGCTCCCGCCTCGCCGGCCAGAGCTTCCACGTCCTCTGTGCGCAGACCGCGCGCGGTACGGGACAGCGTCTCCTGGGCGACCGCGACGTCTGCCTCGGCGGCGCTCAGAGCCGCTTTTTCGGGCTCGCTTTCCAGCTCGACGAGCACCGTTCCCTGCTCGACCGTTTCCCCTTCGCTCACCCGGATCGCCGCCACCCGTCCAGCCGTCGCTCCGGCGACCTTCGTTTCTCGATCTGCCGGCTCCACGATTCCGTTCCCGCTCACAAAACCGCGCGGCGCCAGCGGAGAGCGATCGTCCCCGCCGGCAACGGTCGGGACCTCCCGCTGGGCAGCCTTGAGCTCGCTCGGCCGCACCAGATTCGCCGGCCCGGCGTAAAGGTTCTTCACCAAGAGTCCGCCGAGCGCGACAAACGCTCCGACCGCCAAAAGTCCGCTCCAGGGGATTCGCTTCTTCATGCCGCCAGCTCTCCAATTATTCCGTCCTCGATGTGCACCACGCGATCGGCAAGGCTGGTGATCCGGTTGTCGTGCGTCACCACCACCACCGTGTGCCCGTGCTCCTTGGCGAGCATTCGCAAAAGGTCGGTCACGTTGCGCCCGTTCGTTGCGTCCAAAGCGGCGGTGGGCTCGTCGGCGAGAATCAGCGGCGGGCTGCCCGCGAGCGCGCGCCCGATCGCCACCCGCTGTCGTTCGCCGCCCGAGAGATCGGCGGGCCGGTGCTCCAGCCGATGCCCGAGTCCGACCCGCGCGAGCAGCCTCTCCGCTTCGGTTCGAGCCTCTCGCGCCGACCAGCCGCGCAGCTCGAGCGGCAGCGCGATATTCTCCCGCGCAGTCAGCGATGCGAGCAGCTTGTGGCCCTGAAAGACGAAGCCGATGTAGGAGAGCCGAAGGGCAGGGAGCTCCGATTCCTTTCGACGGCTCACGTCTTCCCCGAAGAGGTGGACCGAGCCGGTGGTTGGAGACAAGACGCAGCCGATGATCGACAGGAGCGTCGTCTTGCCGCTGCCCGACGGCCCGGAAAGCATCACGAACTCGCCCGGGCGAGCCGTGAAGTCGAGGCCACGCAGCGCCTGGTACGCGGCCGCCCCGGTTCCGTAGACCTTGGTGACCGACCGCAGCTCGATGCCGCTCATCGGAACACCATTGCCGGCTCGACCGAGCGGACCCGCAGTACGGCAAGCGAGGAGGCGGCGATGCACATCGCGATCGCGACCACCAGCGTGCCGAAGAGCAGAGCCGGCGGCAACTGCATCGCCAGCTGCGCGGATCGCGCCGCGCTCGCCGCTTGCGAAACGAGCGCCACGCCAACGAACGCCCCCAGCGCGCCGTAGATGGCCGCCTGGGTCCAGAGCAGGCGCACTAGGTCGAACGTCGTCGCGCCGAGCGCTTTCAGCGTTCCAAACTCGCGCAGGTTGTCGAGGACCGCCGAGAACATCGTCAGTGCCACCATGATGAAACCGACAAGAAGGCCCACCGCCGAAGACGATCCGAGCACGATGCCGATCGGCGTCTTGAAGATGGTGTAGTTGAGCAGCGACCGTTTGAATTCGGCGCGGGTTGCCACGCGCTCGGAGGACATCCGGCGCTGAAGCTCACGCTTGATCGCCTGCAGATCGGCGCCCGGTTGCGCGCCGACGAGAATGAAGCTGAACTGATCGGCGTCGCTGTGCATCAGCTCGCGCGCCAGATCGAACTCGGCGAACGCGTACGATGCCGGCCCGAGAGGGACCAGACCCCAGGTGAAGCCGACCACGTGGGTGCGGCGTCCGTTCACTTCGCGAATGCTTCCCAGATTGAGGCCGCCGAGCTTGCCGCGATCCGAGTCCTCGAAAATCATCGCGTCGGGCTGGGTCAGGGCATCTGCGCTACCCGCTACCAGGTTGAACGGACCGCCCCGCCACGAGGGAGCTCGCGTCCCAATCAGGGTGACCTGCTCCGAGCCGCCTTGCGGGAGCGAGACCGTGGCGCTGCCAAAGAGAATCGGCTCGGCCCAGGCGACGCCCGGCGTTCCCCGCGCTTGATCGAGCGGCGAGGTGGAGAGGAACTTGCCGGGCTGTAATATCTCGGTCGCTCCGGGCATGATCCAGATGTCCGCGCCGGCATTGTCGACGAACATGATGTTGCGATTCACCAGGCCGAGAAACGTCGCCGCCTGTTGATTCGACAGCAGCACCGCGAAGACGACGCCGACCATCGCTCCGGCGAACTTCATCTTCTCGTGCAGCGCCATCCGAAGCGCGATGCGCATCATCGTGCGCCAGCGCATCACCGGCGACGCCCGCGTGCGAATTGGAGTGGGCGAGAGGTCTTCGAATCGGCGAGCGCCACGCGCTGGTGCCGGCCTCGACGCGATGCTCGCGATGACAGCAGTTCCGTCGTTCATGCCGAATAGACAGGGCACCGGGAGCGCGCGTGACACGTCAATCCACTTTCACATCGGTCGCGAGCGCATGAGTACGGTTCTGTGCGTTGTTTTCATCGAGCGAAAGCCCTATTTTGCGGACCGGACGTGATTCAAACCTACCCGAAACCTCTCGTCGAACGCTTTTACTCCGAGGTGTGGAATCACGCCGATGAGAAGGTAGCTCGCGAAATCCTCGACCCGGCGCTGAGCTTTCGCGGATCGCTCGGCCCTTCGCGCCGGGGCGTGGATGGCTTCATCGAGTACATGCGCTCGATCCACTCCGCGCTCGGCGACTACCGCTGCATCATCGAGGACTTCATCGCCACCGAACAGCGCGCAGCGGCTCGGATGAGGTTCACAGGGGTGCACCGCGGCGCCTTCGTCGGCGTTCCAGCCACAGGCCGACCGATCACCTGGGTTGGGAGCGCCTTCTTCACCATGGCCTCGGATCGTTGGCAAGATGCGCAACCCTTCGAGTGCCAGACTCGAGGGTCATGCGGTGCCCGGAACTCCCCGCGAGGGCAAACACGTGGCCGTCGGCTTGGCACAGCAGTCGAGAAGGGCAGCTACGGAATACAAGCATGGTGTACACTAACGCGGCGTTGGTCGGGGAGCGGTTTCCCCTCGTTTGCCTAGTGGCTTCCGTTACTGCGGATTCACCTGCTGACCAGATGAAAGCACGTCCATGAGAGACTTTTACAAGATCCTCAAGAGACACCGCTTGACGCAAGATACTGTTCTCACACGTGTGAGATCGGAAATGTCCGTTGCTGAAATCCTCGCCTTGACGAACGAACTCGCGACCGCCATCCCCACTGTGGAAAGTGTTGATGTTCAGCCCGCCGGTTTCGCGTTCTTGCCAGATTCGGACAGTTCAGCACTTGGAGGATGTGCTGAAACCTTACACCGGCGCGAAAGGGCGATGGAACTCGCAAGATTTGCCGCGCTCTATAGCGACGTCGTTTATATCCCCAACTATTTTTCTCGATATCCTACGGAAGCACCATCTCTAGATAACCAGTCCGAACTATTTCTGAGAGAACGATTGGTTGGCGATATCACAATCGCGCTCGATCTCAAGCCGTGCCTGACAGCAAAGATCATGAGGTTTGTACAAACGCGCTTTCATTTTTGCGAGAGATGCGCGGCTGACCTTGCCGTTGATGAAAAGCGAGTTGCAATCGAACGTGCCGTTCGCAATGCCGTTGCACGCTACTCTCGACGTAGCCACGGTACGGCCACCATCTACGATGGCTTCTATATGCTCAAGGTAGATGGACCAAGAGAGGTCTTTCCTCATCCTTGGTCGACCATTCACACTGGTAAACTTGGGAAACAGACAAGGGGCCTACACCACCAAAGCAGAATGCCAGCCACCGTCCAACAGGTTGAGAGCGAGGTGCGCCGGATTATTGGGCAGGCGGCCTTCGACGTAGAGCTCCAGACGATTCTTTCACGGCTTCTCGGCACCACGTATCTGACTGGCCGATCAATAGATGTCGGCTTGCTGCGCGCCGTTAGCGGAGAAGCTCAGATTGACGTCACAGACAAGCTTGCGCGGGACCTGGCTTGTGAGCTTCCATTTCTTGTAGACGCACCCCTGGATGCCCTGGTTTCACTGAGGTCGTCCGAGGCAGAGTCCTTCGCGGTATGCCGAAGCGCGATTCGCAAAGCAGCCGCTACTGTTGTCGGCTCACCGGCAATATCGAGGAAGGATGTACATAAAATCTATCGAGACGGCATTGAACCTGAACTGAATCGTCTTGACCTGATCGTCAAGCGCGCCAGGAATAGCCGGCTGACTTCTGGATTAAAGGATGCTGTGATCACCTCCGGTCTGCTTCTGGCTGGCGTTTACGCCGGATTCTTGCCCTCGCACATCTCCGAGATCCTAAAAGTGACAGGGGGGCTAAAGATGGCGAGCGACCTGGTGAAGGCTGTCACCGAGCGTTTCACGATCGCTACTCAAATCAAGGAAAATGAGTTCTACTTTCTCTGGAAAGTCCGACATCGTCAACGTAAAGAGCGACGACGCGGGCCGAGCGCATTGCGGCCAAAACGGGCGATTTAGCCGCGGTCTACAATTGAGACCTAACTGCGCGAATCGCCGCGAGATAGGTCCGGTGGTTTAGCCGCACGCCGCGAGGAACCCGCAGTACGCGCTCGGGGATATTAAACGCACGGGCGCCTTTCATTACACCTCCAGTCCTCGTGCTAAGGATCTGGCCGACCGTGGCCCGGGGCATCTTCAACGCCACCGCAATTCGTCGAAATACTGCGGCCCTCGGTCTTCAGCGCGGGAACATTCGTGCAGTTTTCTTCGGAGGGCAACACAATGATCGGTGCTACAGAGTCGAAGATCGAGACAGCCGTCCCCGTCAGTAGCAAAAGCCAGGACACAGCAATGCAGCGATTGCCCATCGAACGCGGCTCGATTGGTACTTTCGAGACAGATCAGCAGACTGACCTGTCTGACGCAATCAGAGTCGGCGGGCGGAGCGGACGCTTTTCGAGCTTTGCGCTCGGGTTATTTTTTCTCGTGTACTAGCGATTCCCTCGGCTCACCGGCGGGCTGGGTCAGTGGCGTCGTCATGCTGCTTTTTGGAAGGCTACCAGGCGCAGGGCGCCCCAAGATTTTCTGTGCGGCGTTGTCGACGAATTCGGACATAACTCACCTTGAAAAAATCGAGGAAGGATCGGAGCGCGACCAGCGCGGCTCTACGCCGACTTCGTGGTCGAAAACGAGCGGAAGCGAGAAACGTAGCACGGCGCATGTGGAACTGCCAAGCTGCCGGCGATGGAGAAGCTGGCGAGTTGTCGGAGGCGCCGGCCCAGTCCCGACCCCCGGGGTATGCGACCACGCCGGGGATTTTCCCGCCTTCGCCGGCCAGAGCTTCCACGTCCTCTTTGCGCAGACCGCGCGGTGCGGGACAGCGTCTCCTGGGCGATCGCGACTTCTGCCTCCGCGACGCTCAGAGCTGCTTTTTCGGGGTCGCTCTCCAGCTAAACGAGCACCGCTCCCTGCTCGACCGTTTCCCCTTCGCTCACCCGGATTGCCACAACCGTCCGGCCATCGCTCCGGCGATTCGTTTCTCGATCTGTGGGCTCCAGGATTCCGTTACCGCTCACAAAACCGCAGGGAGCCAGCGGAGCGCGATGGACCGCCTCGCCACCAGGGAGGTGCTCGGGGCCATAGGCAGCGTGAAGCAGAAATTGGGCGTTGCCGATACTGCCGCCTTTTGAGAGATTGCGAAAAATCCGCCGTCGGCCGCATTTCAAAGGATGAAGCTTGAACCTGACCCTGATCGACGGCGTGATCATCGTTGCCTACCTGATCTTCACCGTGTCGGTCGGCTGGGTGCTCAAGCGCTACACCCGGACCAGCAAGGACTTCTTCCAAGCAGGGCGCGCGCTTCCCGCCTGGGTCTGCGGCTTGGCGTTCATCTCCGCGAACCTGGGCGCGCAGGAAGTGGTGGGAATGGCCGCATCCGGCGCGAAGTACGGGATCGCCACCAGTCACTTTTATTGGATCGGCGCGGTCCCGGCGATGGTCTTCGTCGGGTTGTTCATGATGCCGTTCTACTATGGCTCCCGCGCCCGCTCGGTGCCGGAGTACCTTCGCCTTCGCTTCGATGAGAAGACCCGGGCCCTGAACGCCATCTCCTTTGCGATCATGACCGTTTTCTCCTCGGGCATCTCGATGTATGCGATGGCGCGCCTGCTCCAGAGCCTGCACGTTCTCGACTTCGCGCTGGACCGCTTTCATCTCCCCGCGGATCGGGTGTTTGATCTGAGCGTGATCCTCTCCGCGTTGATTGTTCTGGCCTATGTCCTCCTCGGCGGCCTGATCAGCGCGATCTACAACGAGGTTCTCCAGTTCTTCCTCATCGTGGCGGGATTCATGCCCCTGGTGTTTCTCGGGCTGAAAAACATCGGCGGGTGGCAAGGGCTGGTCGAGCGCCTTCCCCGCGGCTACACCCACGCCTGGCAAGGTTTGGGTCATCCTCCCACCAATCCCCTCGGGGTCGAATGGTTCGGTCTGGTGATGGGGTTGGGCTTTGTTCTTTCGTTCGGCTACTGGTGCACCGATTTTCTGGTGGTGCAGCGGGCGATGGCCGCTGACTCCATGGAAGCGGCGAGGCGGACGCCGCTCATCGCCAGCATCCCGAAGATGCTCTTTCCATTTCTGGTGATTCTGCCCGGCTTGATTGCCATCGCCCTGCCCAACCAGCCCGCGCGCCAGGCGCCCCGCTCCGGAGAACGGGCAGCGATGGCGATCTCTTCGCCGCTCGGCCAGGGGATCATCCCCGCGAAGGTCGACGAAAAGACGGGCCGGCCGGAGTTGGACGCGGACGGCCGCCCGGTGCTGGATTACGATCTCGCCGTCCCCAACATGCTCCTGCACTATTTTCCCGCCGGCCTGCTCGGACTGGGGCTCGTGGCGCTGCTGGCGAGCTTCATGTCCGGGATGGCGGGCAACGTCACCGCCTTCAACACGGTCTGGACCTACGACATCTACCAGTCGTACATCCGCGCCAACGCCAGCGACGCGCACTATCTGTGGATGGGGCGGATGGCCACCGTCTTCGGGGTGGCGCTTTCCGTCGTTACCGCCTATTTCGCAGTGCGCTTCAACAACATCATGGACGTGCTCCAACTCGTCTTCGCCTTTGTGAATGCGCCCCTGTTCGCAACCTTCTTGTTAGGCATGTTCTGGAAACGGGCGACCGGACATGGCGCTTTCTCCGGGCTTCTACTCGGCACGTCGGCGGCAGCGCTTCATCAGGGACTCACACTGCCCGGGGGCGCGGAAGCGGGACTCAAGGGTGGTTGGCTTGGCGCGGTGGTTCATCAGTATCCAAGCCAGATGGCCCAGAATTTCTGGACGGCGATCTTCGCCTGGACGGTGTGTTTTATCGGTACCATCGGGGTCAGCCTGGTCACCCGCCCTCGAGAGGAGAAAGAGCTGGTCGGTCTCGTCTATTCGCTGACCGAGCGGATCAGTCAAAAGCATCAGGTCTGGTACAAACGTCCGGCGACGCTGGGAATCTCGGTCTTGCTGCTCGCCGCGGTGCTCAACTGGGTCTTCTGGTAAAGGACGAGTGATGCGTCTGGACGTGCGCCTGCCGATCGGACTTCTGTTCAGCTTTCTGGGCCTGGTGCTCACGGTTTTCGGTCTGTTCAGCGATCCCGAGATCTACCGCGTTTCGCTCGGCATCAATGTCAACCTGACCTGGGGAATCGTCCTGCTGGGCTTTGGTCTGGTGATGCTTTTCTTCGGCTTGAAACGACGTGCGTCGTGATCGAACGCACCCAGGCCTCGTCCTCGCCACGCGCTTCCGAGCTGCGTCAGAAATTTCAGGCGCTCTTCGGGGAGGAACCTCGAATTTTCCGCGCCCCCGGGCGGGTCAACCTGATCGGCGAGCACACCGACTACAACGATGGCTTTGTGATGCCGGTGGCGGTCGATTTGTATGTATGGGTGGCGATCGCGCCTCGAGCCGACTCGCGCCTGGTCGTTCACTCGACCAATTTCAACCAGCGAGTGGAGTTTGCTCTGGAAGATCTTTCGGTGCATTCAGAGAAGGCATGGAGCGACTACGTTCGAGGCGTGGCCTACTTCTTGTCGCGTGCTGAGCTGGGTCTCCGAGGAGCGAATCTCGTGCTCTACGGCGAGGTTCCGATGGGCGCGGGGCTTTCCTCCTCGGCCGCGTGCGAAGTGGGCGTGGGCTATTCCCTTGAGCAGATCTCCGGAATTCCGGTGGACCTCCTCCGATTGGCGAAGATCGGCCAGCGCGCGGAGCACGAGTTCGCGGGGACGCGCTGCGGGATCATGGACCAGCTCGTCTGCTGTTGCGCCAGCGCGAACAGCGCGCTGTTTCTCGACTGCCGCAGCCTGGAATATGAGGCGGTCCCATTGTTTCCGGATACCTCCCTGGTCGTCTGCGACAGCAAAGTCAAACATGCCCACGCCGCCGGCGGCTACAACGCGCGGCGTTCCGATTGCGAGTCGGGGGCGCGAATGCTGGCGGCAAAAATTCCCGGGGTGCGAGCGCTGCGCGACGTATCCCTCGCAGATCTCGAACGGTGGGGGAGGGCGTTGCCGGAGGTGATCTACAAGCGATGCCGCCACGTGGTCGCGGAAAACGCCCGGGTCCTGGAGGCGGTCTCGGCGATGCGAGACGGGGACGCGAGTCTTTTCGGAAGCCTGATGTACGAATCGCACCGAAGCCTGCGCGAGGATTTCGAGGTGAGCTGCGCCGAGCTCGATCTGCTGGTCGATCTCGCCGCTGCTTGCGAAGGCGTTTACGGCTCGAGAATGACCGGCGGTGGTTTTGGTGGTTGCACGGTCAGCTTGGTCAAGAAGGAATGGACGGCAAGCTTCGTCGACCGGGTGTCCGATGGATTCGAGGAGCGCGCCGGTTCCACGCCGGAGATCTATGTTTTCAATGCCGCCGGCGGCGTGGAGGAAGTTCGCGATGGGTGAGCCGAGGCGCGCGTGACCGGAATCGAGCTTCGCGAGCACGCGCACTGCCGCCTCAATCCGCTCTCCGGCGAATGGATGCTCGTCTCGCCGCACCGGACCCAGCGGCCTTGGCAAGGCCAGACGGAGCGAATCGAGGCCGAGCAGGTTCCAGAATATGACCCCGGCTGTTACATGTGCCCGAGCAATCTCCGGGCGAGTGGGGCGAGGAATCCCTCCTACGCCGGGACGTTCGTCTTCGATAACGATTTTCCCGCCCTGCTCGCCGGAACTGCGCCGACGGAGCAGAACGTTGAAAATCTGATCGTCTCGCGCGCCGAACCGGGAATCTGTCGCGTTCTGTGTTTTTCGCCGCGCCACGATCTCACTTTGGCGACGATGGGCGCGGCCGCGGTCCGAGGCGTCGTGAACGAATGGAGCGATCAGTCCCGGGAGCTGGCGGCCCATCCGTCCATCGGTTACGTGCAGATCTTCGAAAACCGCGGCGCGATGATGGGAGCGAGCAATCCGCATCCCCATTGCCAGATCTGGGCGAGCGCGAGCTTGCCCGATGTTCCCGCCCGGGAGCAACGGATGCAGCGCGAGCATGTGGAGCGCCACCGTTCATGCCTGCTCTGCAGTTACCTGGCGCTGGAAGAGAAGCAGCAAGAGCGCCTGGTCATGGGGAACGCGCACTTCGTCGCGCTGGTCCCATTCTGGGCGGTATGGCCGTTCGAAACGATAGTGCTGCCTCGGCGACATTTTGCCGGCCTGGATGCGCCTACTTCCGAGGAGCGCGACGGTCTGGCGGACATTCTTCACCGGCTCGCGAAATGCTACGACCAGTTGTTCGGAGTGAGTTTTCCTTACTCGATGGGCTTTCACCAGAAACCGGCGGACGAAGAGGAGCATCCGGAGTGGCATCTCCATGCGCACTTCTTTCCTCCGCTGCTTCGCTCGGCCACGGTGCGCAAGTTCATGGTGGGATACGAGATGTTTTGCATGCCGCAACGGGACATCTTGCCGGAAGAAGCCGCGGATCGGCTGCGGAAGGCCGCGAACGGCTGAAGTCGCTGGCGGAACGCGAGTCGCGAGCGGACGTTTGCGGGCAACGTTGCCCCGGACCGATGGAACGTTCCATCTTGCGAGGCGTTCTCGGTGCAAACGAAGATTTCATGGGCACAAGACCGATGGAACGTTCCACCGACGGGACCCATTTCAGCCGAAGTGCAGATCCTATCGGCGCAGGATCGGGGCAACGTTGCCCCGACTGGAAGGGTTCCGGTCGAAATGCAGATTCTGTTGGCACGTGACCGGGGCAACGTTGCCCCGACCTGAAGCATTTCAGTCGAGAAGCAGATCTTGTCGGCGCGTCACCGATGGAACGTTCCATCGACTGGAGCGATTTCAATCGAAATGCAGATTTTGTCGGCGGGCGCGTTGAAAAAAAGTCCCGCCGTCGGGAATCTTTTCCAACGCTCGGCTTGAGCATTCGATGAAATGTGGGAAAAACTTCTCACCAGTGAGGATTATTTCCCACGGCGGGGCGACGTCGCCCCGGCCGAAGGGCTGCACAAATGCGATCGGGGCCGGATCGAATTGATCCGGGTGCGCCAAGGTAGGCTTCGGGACAACGTTATCCCGGCCGAAAGCGTGCGCTTTCTTACGCAGCCCCAGGCGTTTGCCGGACCTGCCCGAGGCGCCCGAGCTCCAGGCCGAGATACGCGCGCGCATTGAAGAAGGCGATGTTTTGCGCCATCCGCCCGAGCAGCGCGCGATCGTCGGGGACGAGGCCGAGCTTGACGTCGTTGCCGAGCAGATTGCACAGAAGCCGGCGGAAGTACTCGTGGCGAGAGTACGACAGGAAGCTGCGCGAATCGGTGACCATGCCGACGAAGCGGGAGAACAGACCCATGTTCGAAAGGGCGCGCATCTGCGCCTCCATCCCGTCTTTCTGGTCGAGAAACCACCACGCCGAGCCGTACTGCAGCTTGCCGGCGACCGATCCGTCCTGAAAATTGCCGATCATCGACGCGAAGAGCTCGTTGTCGCGCGGATTCACGTTGTAGAGGATCGTCTTCGCCAGCTGGTCGGTGTCATCCAGACGATTGAGAAAGCGCGCCATCGATGGCGCCTGATCGAAGTCGCCGATCGAGTCGAACCCGGCGTCGGACCCCACCCGCCGGCCGAGGCGCGAGTTGTTGTTTCGCAGCGCCCCGAGATGAAACTGCTGCACCCAT
>Ga0137390_10002525_pt1 | contig 14557 bp, 9 predicted proteins | sample 15con2h24AmetaG_FD_104937 | JGI IMG/M metagenome (GOLD analysis project Ga0137390, IMG submission 104937) | Vadose zone soil microbial communities from Angelo Coast Range Reserve, California, USA - 15con2h2.4A metaG | ecosystem: Environmental > Terrestrial > Soil > Vadose zone > Saprolite... | reverse complement strand
GCGTGACAGTGGATTTCCAGACGCTGGAAGACCAGACGGTGACGGTGCGCGAACGAGATGGGATGACGCAGATTCGCCTGGCTATCGATGAATTGCCGGGGTATCTGGTTGAGAAGGTGATGTGGAGTTAGGAGCTTAGTAAACGTAGATGGTGTCAGGTTAGACTAATAAAGCTAGTGTCCTACTGCGCAGTAGGACACTAGCTTTATTAGTCTAAGTGCTGTAAATGAATTTTCTTTCATTTTTATTTGTTCTACTTATTAGAGTGGTGAAGCCGTTGCTTGAAGTACTGAACTCTTGTATGTCAGGTTTACTCATGTTACACTCTGTTAAGAGGGTACAATAAGAGGTTACAACTTTTTAAGACACCGCTCGTAAATCGTTATAGTAAGTGTTTGTTCTGTCAAGTTATGACTAAAGAAAATAAATAGCAAGCGGTGAATATTATGGAATCGGCACTACAGGCATCGGGTACGCTGGGAGTTATGGGAGCTCTGGCGAAGCCGGCAAGCAGAACGCGACGCAAGCGATCTAGCGGGGCGTTGACGTCTGAGGGTATTTCGAGCAGAAATCGGTCTATTGGTAGCCAGGTTGCGGTGGGGGTGCAAATTCCATCAAGTGAATATGCGCGAGGGGCTATTGTGGAGGCGCTGAGCGATGTAGAGCTTGTCGAGTTGGTGCTTGCAGGTGAACAAGATGCCTTCGAAGTGCTCGTCGAGCGATATAAAGATGCTGTGCAGAATCTTGCGTACCGAATGTTGGGCAACGCGACAGAAGCGGAAGATGTGACACAGGAAGTTTTTGTGCGGGCTTATACACAGCTTGCAACATATAAATCTGCGCATAAATTTAGCACATGGTTGCTGTCGATTGCCTCACACCTGGCAATTGACCAGCTTCGGCGACGGCGCTTTCTGGCGTTACCGCTGGAAGATGTGCCTTTCCTGGAGTGGATTGCCGATCTGGGGACAGGGCCAGAGCAGTCAGCGCTGCAAGGAGAGCAGCAGGACGAAATACAGACGTACCTGCAGCGATTGCCGAGCAAGTACCGCGCCGTGATTGTTTTGCGCTACTGGTATGATCTATCATACGAAGAAATTTCGACGGCGTTGCACTTGACACCAGCATTGGTAAAAGCGCGCTTACACCGCGCACGCGAGCTGCTTGCACGCTACATCAAAGACAACAAACAGAACGAGGAGGAGCAGATCGATGCGCTGCCGCGACGCTAAAGTTTGGCTAACCGCTCAGCGTGATAATGATCTCACACAATCGGAGATTACAGCACTCCAGGAGCATTTAAGGACCTGTAGTGCTTGTCGAACAGACGAGCAACGTCATCAGCGGTTGGACCTCGTGTTTAGCTCACCTTCTTATCGCATGTCTACCATCATATCCACAGAGCGTATCATGCGAGCAGTAGAGCAACAAAAACGAATCACACAGCAGCTCGAAGATCTTCGCATGCAGCAACGGAGGCGCATTGCTCGCTTGCGTATTTTTACTCCTAGATTCGCAGCATTTACCTACTTAACTATAGGGTTAATCTCACTTTCTCTGTTTGCCTTACTCATTTTCAATACAGGCCTTGTGGTAAATGTACTCGCATCGTTGAGTGGTGTCATAGACGCATTGGTTTCGCTTGCGCAGTATCTTCAATCAGGACTGGCACTGGTTCTCCAAGAGAACTGGCTACTGTCAGCAATGGCGCTCGTCCTGGTAATTATGATGGGAATGTGGCTTCGCTTAATGCGTCATCCACAGGAAGCATAAAAGCGAAGGTCATGGCCGCACGTGCGACCATGATGGGGAGTTCCAGTATGCAAAAGGCCGGACGATTAAAATGGCTCTTGCTCGTGCTGGCTGGAGCATTGCTGTTCTTTGGGTTTAAGATAAGTGGAATCGGGGAGAATCTCGCGTGGACATTGCCTTCAGCACAGGCCGCAGAAAAGAGTGTAAACAACAGTGGCGGAGCTTGTACAAGCAATAGTCAAGGGCCATCCTTTGGAGGAAGCACCGTTATTGGATCAAACGAGATTGTGTGCGGTGATGTCACTTCGTTTGGTGGATCGGTTGCGGTCAAGGGCGAATTGCGCGGGAATGTAACGGCCTTTAACAGCAATACATCTATTGCTGGAAAGGTTACCGGCAATCTAACATTGTTTGGTGGCACTATTGTACTAAACAATAGTTCGCAGGTTCATGGGCATATTGATTTGTATGGAACCAGAGAGTTGAATGTCGAGGGCAAGCAACTTGATGGTGCTATCACCGATCATACACACAATCAATGGCTTCCCGGCAGAATGGGCGAGTTCAATTTTCCATTCTGGTCTCTGGTAATATGGGCTATATTGGGTATAGTCCTTATTACATTGCTACCCGAACATGTCATGTTTGTTCGAACAACAGTGACGACCAAGACGAGGCGTAGTATAATAATAGGGCTATTAAGCATTGTGTTGGCTCCTGCGGTTCTTGTTGTGTTGGTAGCGCTCATTCTGCCTATTCCTTTAGCACTTATCCTGGCGCTTGGACTTGTAGCAGCATGGGTTTTGGGAACCGTGGCTGTTAGTTGGATTATGGGAGAACGTATTCTACGTGCGGTAGCTCCGCACTATAATACGCGCCTCATAGATGTGGTTGTAGGACTGACAGTGCTGGTATTGGTAGGGTCTATCCCCTATATTGGCTGGCTCATCAGTTTTGGTGTGGGGTTGTTAGGGCTTGGAGCAGTCTTCCTAAGCCGTTTCGGAACGCGGCTTTATAGTCAGCCTAAACAGCCGCTTACGTTATAATATACCTATTCAGGTCTTTTTTTCCCTATTATGTTGGATAGATGGGACGGGCACAAGCGAGGCTAAATGGAGGTTTCGTCAAGTGGCCGCCGAGGTGAAAATGAGCATCGAAGTTGAATTGACAGATTTAGCTTACGGAGGAGATGCCGTAGGCCGATACGAGGGACGAGTCTTATTTGTGCCCGGAGGTATTCCGGGAGAACGCGTACTTGTGGAAATTGTTGAAGAACGTCGAGGCCATGCACGCGCCGAATTGCTTGAGATTATGCGGCCCGCGCCTGAGCGAATCGAACCTCAATATCCCTTACTCACAGACAGCGGCTGCCAATGGCAGCACATAGCGTATCCAGCGCAACTAACCTGGAAAGCACACATTGTACGGCAACTCCTAGTACGTATCGGTAAACAGACTGATGTAAATGTCCATCCCACAATTGGTATGCCTGCTGGCGTCTCGCCATGGCACTATCGCAACATCGCGCTATTTTCAGTTGGTCCGGATGGCGAAGTGGGCTTCAAACTCACTGAAAGCCACGATGTACAGGATCTTGAAACCTGTGAATTGTTACATCCTGCCCTGGATATGGTATACCAACAGGTGCGGGCTAAACTCAAGAACAATTTTGGCGATACACTGGCGGAAATGATTCAAGGTTTCACGATTCGAGGTGCTATTGGCGCAGTCAGCACTGCTAGCGTATCAGCACCGGTGCAGGCTGTCCCGACCCTACTCAGCATACATGCACGTCCCGGTTCAGTTCTTGAAGCTCCACAAGAACTCGCACAGGAGTTGATGACAACCGCACCTGGCATTGTAGGAGTGATTATAGAGCGGGTTGGCGGACGTTATGGGCGTGTAGTAGCAGGACAAGAGTTCTTGACGGATGTTGTCCTTGGTCGTCGCTTTCGTATTTCCGCCGATTCGTTCTTCCAGGTCAATATGGTACAGACACCTGTTCTGGCTGAGCGGGGGGTAGCAATGCTGGAGCCACAGCGTCAAGATGTTGTGTTGGATGGATATAGTGGCGTAGGGCTTTTCTCGGCATTCCTGTCGCCTCGCGCTGCGCGCGTGATTGCGATAGAATCCCAGCCAAGCGCAGTGATGGATGCTCGTGCCAATGCAACGCTGAACAACCAGAACAACATCACGACGCTGGAAGGCACCTTAGAGAGATTATTGGGCCAGCTCTACTATCGACGCGAGCGCGTTGACATGGCGCTGGTTGATCCGCCCCGAGCTGGTTGTCATCCAAAGGCATTACAGGCTTTACAATCTCTTGCGCCTCGAGCAATCTGCTATGTCTCATGTGATCCAAGCACGCTTGCGCGGGATATCGCTTCGCTCTGCGCAAATGGACGCTATCGCCTGGTTGCTGCACAGCCGATTGATATGTTTCCACAGACGTACCACATCGAGTGTATTGCACTACTGGTACGAACAGGAATGAGATAGATAACACAAAGACCGATGATGGCCTGGCACCCGCGGGTGCCAGGCCATTATCGGTCTGCTAAGATTGTTACGGCCGCCTGCTCAGAACGACGTGAATCTGTGGTCTCTGTTCGGGGTCTTTGGATTCAACCTGAACCAGGGTACCAGGCATAGGATTTTGAGAAACAATCAATCCGGGCGCTATATTGGGATATGATGGGTCCTCACCAACGGGCACGACTTTCATGCCAAACTCTCTTGCCCGTTCGGCTGCTGTGAATAAATCCAGCTTCTGTAAGTTCGGCACGCCCTTGCCTAAGACATCCCTCTCCATGGTCGCAAGCACTGTGCCAAACCATTGGTTCAGTTCCTTCTTGCGCTCATTTGCATTTTTGATCTTGTCCACTTTCTCCCTATACCCTTTGACAGCATAGACCTGATCCTGAATGGAGAAAGGATGGTCAACGACGCGCATGACAAGATCAGGGTTATTGCCAGGTGTCTCAACTATGACCTTACCGACACCAAGTGCGAGATAGAATGCATTGCCCACTTCCACCCGGATGTCCTTGATTTGCCCGTACTCAATTAAGAGATGCTCCTCATCAAGGAAAATGAACCTGCGATGAATATCGATAACGCGCTTGGTGGTAAGAATATAGACATCATCGACATAGTTGATGATGATAAAGGTAATCACAAAAAACATTACTAGAATGGCTATGCCAATATAGGTCGCTAAAGAGGTAAAATAGAACAGGGATATAATCAGCCCCAAAACTATCAATACAGGCAATATAAGTCTTACAACCAGGACAGATTTGGCTCGTTGTATGTACTTAACAGTCTCTTCGTCCCCATTATATCTCACGCTACATGGCAGACGCAGCGGACCTCCAAAAGTACGCAATGGGCCACGGACCTTGCCAGGTCGATGAAAACTGGCATTTTTTTCATCTGGATTCGGTAGTGTTGGTGGTTCCTCTTTTTGAGAAAGTTGTGCGAGCACTGCATGCAGCTCAGGGTTCTCAAGGTCAGGATGTGGCGGCGCTGCGGCAGGCTTATTTCGTTTATACTCCTCGGTAACTTTTTCGAAAAGATCTCTGACTCTTCTGGGGTGAGGAACCCTCAGTAAGACTGGCTCTTTGCCACCCACAAGGTAAAGATGTACGTTCCCATAAGAGAGTAACAGGCTTAGTACACCTCTCTGGTCAACACCAACCTGTACCACCCTGTCAACGCCGAATTCCTCGCGACTTGGGCTCAATAAGCCTTTCCAGATCAGGACGCGTTTGTTAGTGATGATATACGTGTCCACCCACCAGAGCGCCAGGTCGTTGTATAGAAAGTACACACCGGTAATAACGACGAGAAAGCCTAAAATCACCTCTAAAAGGGTCCAGAATGAACTGGCACTCGGGTTAGCTGCATTTAGAGTGCCAACTATAATGAGGCCAAGAATAGAGGCGATGAAAGGGAGAGCCGGGACGATAAGAAAGAATATGTGCTTGCGTAATACCGCTTTCACTACTTCGTCCTGTTGCCGTCCTCTGAACTCCCAATGCCTGTTTTTCCCCTTGCCGACACGGCGAACACGACGAAAACCGCCCTGCATAGGCTTTGGAGTAAAGGGATCATCTTGTTGCTGGGTTTGGGGTGCATTACTGCTCATGTCATCACCTCGGCTCGTATGTTACAGTGTGGATACCTGACCTATTTCCCGAATCTGGCAGTTAACAGGCCAAGTACAAGAGCTATAAGGGCAATAACAACGATAACCACAATGTAGTTACCAATGTTGGTCGTAGTAGGAGGGGTTATTCCAAGCGAAATCGATTGAGTGCCAGCGAAGATATGACTGGCATAACCAATGACAGCATAGCCTGTAACTAAACCGGGTATTACACCTAGAAAATGATCTTTGGTCGGTACAGAGCCGGGTTTACCGGGAAAAGCTCTGTTGCCAACGATAATTCCCAGGATCAAAGCTAAGCCAATGGTGATAAGTGCTGAGATGAGTACTTGTTGGGCACTTGGAGGCGGCATAGTACTGGAGAAAAAGCCTCCACCTGGGAGACCACTTGTGAGAGTATGAAGTGTTTCAGGAAGGCGCACAAAGATAAATGTAGCAATGCCGTTAGCGCCACCTATGAACAAAAATAAGACAGCCGCGAGGGTAAATCCCATCAAAACTAACGCAGTACGCCAACCTTGTAGAAAGCCAAAAAACCCAAATACGATGATGGCAATGGCGAAGCATTGTGGTGATTGAAGTGTTAGACTCATTCCTTCCAGCCTTCCTCCGCGATTGTATTAAAATAGGCGCAGCACTCCACTAAGACAGATTTGTAATCGGTTTTCCATCTTTTAGGGGATTTCGAGAACTCCACTATTAACGCTCTACACCGTCGCTCAGGGGCAGCATTCACTAAGAACCCAATTCCGCCCTTAAGATGGAGTACCATGTTTTGATCTAATGCTCTCTCTAGATCAATCTGATCTTGCATCAATCATACCACAGGCCGTCTATAAAACCTAGGGTATTGTAGCTTCATTCCAGCAATACGTTGTTTGAATACAGGGGGAAGCACTCGCCGCTCTCCAAAATGGGGCGGGTGTGCGCACGATTTTTGCACAGACATACAGTCGTACAATGTGGCTAAATGCTCGTATCGCTGCTGCAAATGTGATATACTATAAGAAAGTAGGCTCGAATATTGCGGGATCCTCTCCCAGCCATACATTTCAACCCACTAATTGCTTTAAGCACTCATATGGAATGCCCTTACTATGACTTTTTGATGAGGAATTATTATGGAACTCGGCAATGTTAAGACAGTCAGTATTGTAGAAGAAATGACGGGTGCGTATCTTGACTATTCTATGAGTGTAATAGTGAGCCGCGCGCTCCCTGACGTGCGCGATGGACTCAAGCCAGTGCATCGCCGCGTGTTATATGCGATGGATCAAATGGGCCTACAATCCACAAAGGCCTTTCGTAAGTGCGCCGGTACTGTCGGTGAAGTTTTGAAGAGTTATCACCCTCATGGTGATGTGGCCGTGTATGACTCTCTTGTGCGTATGGCACAACCCTGGTCAATGCGTTACCCACTGGTGTTGGGCCAGGGGAACTTTGGTTCGCAAGATGACGATCCACCCGCCGCGATGCGTTATACCGAGGCCAAGCTAGCCGCTATTGCGGATGAACTTCTTCGCGATATCGAAAAAGATACAGTTGATTTCAAGCCAAACTATGATAATCAGACTGAAGAGCCAACGGTCATGCCCGCTCGTCTACCCAACCTGCTTTTGAATGGTTCTACCGGCATTGCAGTAGGTATGGCAACCAACATCCCACCACACAACCTGATGGAAGTTTGCAGCGGTATTATCTATCTGATCGAGAATCCCGATGCTACCACAGAAGATCTGTCACGCATCGTGCGTGGCCCTGACTTCCCAACAGGGGGAATCATCCAGGGACGCGAGGGTATCCGCAACACTTATGCTAATGGACGGGGCCGTATCGTCGTGCGAGCGCAGACAACGGTCGAAGAGGCTGATCGTGGTCGCATGAGCATTATCGTTACAGAATTACCCTATCAAGTGAACAAGGCCGAACTAGTTAAAAAGATAGCGGAGATGGTTCGTGACAAGAAAATCGACGGCATCTCCGAAATACGCGACGAATCCGATCGTCACGGTATGCGTATATTGATTGAATTGAAACGCGATGCAACTCCTGAAAGTGTCCTGAACGCTCTGTACAAGTATACAGCCATGCAGAGCGCATTCAATGCGAATATGCTGGCACTGGTAGATCAACAGCCCCGCATATTGACGCTCAAAGCATTCTTGCAGCATCACATTAATCATCGTGAGGTAGTAATCACACGCCGCACGCGTTTCGAACTGGCGAAAGCTGAGGCACGCAAACACATACTTGAAGGCCTGAAGGTCGCTCTTGATAACCTGGATGCTGTTATCAACGCCATTCGCCAATCCCAATCGGCAGAGGTGGCACTGGTCAACCTGATGCAACAATTCAGCCTATCAGAGGAACAGGGCAAAGCAATTCTCGATATGCGCCTGGCTCGTCTGGCTGCACTGGAACGCAGCAAGGTAGAAGAAGAGTTACGCGATGTGTTAAAAAATATTGACTACTACTACATGCTGCTGGCAGATATCAATGAGATTCGTAAGTTGATTAAAGCAGACCTGCAGGAGTTGAAGGAGAAATATGGCGATGCTCGTCGCACCGAAATTGTGGAAGGCGAGGCAGGCGAGTTCAAGGACGAGGATCTGATTCGCAACGAAGAGGTCGTAGTCACTCTTACGGAGAAAGGTTATATTAAGCGACTGCCGTCAAGCACGTACCGCGCTCAACGCAGAGGAGGACGCGGCATCACAGGTATGGCTACCCGCGAAGATGATACGGTACGTCACCTACTGGTTACGCATAACCACGATGCCTTGCTCTTCTTTACTGATAGGGGAAGAGTCTTCCGACTGCGGGTTTTCGAGTTACCCGACGTCAGTCGCACAGCCAAAGGCGAACACATTATCAACCTGATCTCCATTGAGCAACGCGAACGAGTAACAGCGATGGTCTATGTTCCCAAGGGAGTCAGCCGTGACTATATGATCGTTGCCACTAAAAAGGGCGAAGTCAAGAAGACGGCGATGGATGAATTTGAAGTAGTACGCCGCTCAGGGTTGATTGCAATGAACCTGGAAGATGATGACGAGCTGATCGGGGCAAAACTGGCGCACGCGGACGACGACGTGTTAATGATCTCCGCCAAGGGCAAGGCTATCCGTTTCACAGTAGCGGAGCTGCGTTCGGCCTCTCGTACCAGTGGCGGTGTACGTGGCATTCGCCTGGCTAAAGGCGATAGAGTCGTTTCCCTTAACCTCGCTCCAAAGGGCGGCGAATTGCTGGTGGTTAACGAGAATGGATACGGTAAAAGAACATCTATTGAGGAGTATCCTACACAAAGTCGAGGCGGCGGCGGTGTCATCACTTCTAAAGTGACCAAGAAGACCGGGTTGGTCGCAACTGCTCGTGTAATCGCTGAGAAAGATAATGATCTGATGATCATCTCTGCTGGAGGAGTTGTCATTCGAACCGATGTCAGTGCCATTCATGTTGCCGGGCGTGCCACACAAGGCGTGCGTTTGATGAATCTAGGCGAAGGTGATTGCGTGGTAGCTGTAGCGACAACAAACGGCAAAACAATGGACGAGCAAAATGGCATTGAAGATGATGTAGAGGAGAGTGAAGAGCAGGAAACTGAGGCTCAAGAGGAGAACTAAAGCGAAACTCCTAGCCTGTCACCACCCACAAATCATTGAGAGTACTGCCGGTTTTGCCATTACCGGCGCCAGCATAGATATAGGCGCGTTGATCTGAAGCGTCCCACATTATGACAGCAGCAGTGCGCCCTGGTATTATATGCGCTCCAGCACTATTTAAGGGTGTTAGAAGTCCCCAGGCGTTCTGCTTTGGATCAAAAGCCCACAAGCCCCAGTAGGGTACAACTTGCCCATCTTCCCAACCACCCATTAAGAGCATTACATTGTCCTTGCTATCCCATGTACCCATTCCCTGCTGCCTGGGAGGTGGATTACTGGTACTCTTTGGTGTAATCTGCGCCCAGCCACTCTGGGCGCTATAGACATAGAAATCCTTCTGTTGTTGGCCATTCACATCAAGCCCACCGAATACGTACAACTGATTATCGGTAGAGTCCCATACCATCGTTTGAAATGCTCGTTGGCCCATGGGCGAGTCGGTCAATTTCTGCCAGGTACCTCCACCATTGGCGAGTGTATATGACCAGAAATCGGAGAGAAGACCATAGGCATTGACTCCGCCGAGCAAAAGCATCTGGCTTCCAGTCCAGACTGCATTCGTGGATCGCACTCCAGGAGCACTACCAGAACATGAAATAGCCGTCCACGTTACTGTGCCCGGTGAATATGACCACAGGTCGCCAAGGTAATGATTATTCGCGCCAAGACCACCATAGAGCAAGATTTGTTGATCAACACTATCCCACACCATAGCCGCATGCATGCGCGGAGCAGGAATATTAGTGTTATGGCATAATCCTACCGTGCCTGTAGGGGCATTCAGTTCTTTCCAGGTTTGTGCTGCAGGATTATACGACCAAAGATCATTGAGCAGATTCCCCTGATCATCGATACCCCCAAAGACGAACAGTAGATCATCCTGGGAATCCCAGACCATACTATAGTTTGAGCGGAGCGCAGAGGGAGCATTGGTTGAATTAGCTATTTGTGCAGTGAAATTTGGGAAATTGAAGGCTGTTGACGTAGTTGGAGTTACCACCGGAGTAACTGTCTGAACAGACTGATCAACTTTCAAAAGAAAATCAAAGGTTGATAACAAGCCAGGTTCTGGCTGACTATTCAATTTGCCAATTAACGATATGCTCGTCTGATAAGTATGAGGTATGAGATTCTGTGGATTGACCGTTATCTTCAACATTGCAGACGCATTGGCAAATACAGACCCCTGATTCGGTGTCACAACCAGCCAACTATTGCTTTCACCATATTGTATTGACCAGGAGAAGTTTTGCGCACTCTTATTGGTTATAGTAATGGTTTGGGATGAAGGCTGTAAATTTCCCTGACTATACGAAAAGCTCTTTCCGCTAACCTTTACTCCGATCTGACTCAGACCCGACTGGACCGTCAATTTCACCAGGATATTCTGAGGATTCAATCCTTGAGCGGAAACCTGCACCAGCGCTGTATCAATACCATTCGGCATAGTATTGGCACTAGTGGAAATGGTAAACGTTGTTGATTTGCCGGTTGGCAGCGTACCTTTCGCTGGGGCGAGTGACAGCCACGAGGCGTTACCCTGATTAGTAGCGCTCCAGTGCAAGTCTGCCGCACCTGAGTTGGAAATTTTGACAGGCTGCGAATCGTTATTGACGAAATCTACTTCAGATGTACTGAGCTTCATACCTGGACAACTACCTAAAAGGCAGGGATTGGTGATCCGCAGTGCGCCAAGAACGGTCCCCGACAAAAGAAGCAGCGCAAGCAGCGCCAGTATTAAATTGCGTACCCTGTTTTTGGAAGGATGCGACTTTGATCCTGGCGGCTCCCATTCAGCTTTAGCAGCTGTGAACTCTCTTTTGGTTATAGATCTTTGTCCCGATTTCTGTTCTACCGCTTTGTTTAGCTCTTCCTGAAGTAAGGAGGAATCAGGTGATGTTGTAGAAAAAGCCGTATGATTGAGCGTTGAAGCTTCTGCCAGATCGATAGCTTGATCAGCGATTTGGGGCGTGAAGGTATCTTGCTGATCTTCCTCCTGAGTGCTGGCGGCATCTTCCAGCGCTTCTCGATACGCACGAGCAAAAGTGAGCATATCCTCGTAACGATCTGCTGGTTCTTTGGCAAGCGCACGCAGGATGACAGCCTCGACTTGTGGCGGGATGAGCGGGTTGAACTCTCGCAATGGAGGTGGAGGCGCTTGCAGGTGTCCGTGCATAATCGAATAGAGATTGCCAACGAATGGTGCACGCCCTGTGAGTAAGAGGTAGCAGGTTATCGCCAGCGCATATTGATCACTGGCAGCCCGAGGTTGCTCCAACCATTGTTCGGGAGCGGTATAAATGGGAGTTCCTACATATGCATGTAATGAGGCGTGTGTATAGCCATCAAGGAGCGCCGAAACGCCAAAATCTGCTAACAGCAGGCGATCTGCGCCATCCAGCAACAGGTTAGCAGGCTTCACATCCAGGTGAATGATACCATGGTCATGGGCATACTGTAGGGCAGCCGCGGCGCTCTCTACATAGGGCAGTATCTGTTGTGGCGTCAGCACAGATGATTCGCTGGAGAGGGGTGTTTCTGGCTTTACTTCATTAGTGATAATGCTTTCAGTTTTCTGTGCGTTTACGGCAACGGTTTTGTCGATGTCTTCTTCATGATTCGTTGTTTCTATGACAAGTTCACCAGCATCCACAAGTGGATTGGCTGGGCCAGTTATGAGAACCGTATTAGCACTATTGTGAGCGCTTGATTCATCAGGGGAGCCAAGCACATTGGTAGGTGTTATTGTGGGTAAGATTGAGAGGTTCTGAGGGGTTAACTGGCAATAATTTTGCAGGGAACCATGCGCGGCATACTTCATTACAAGGTAGGAGCGGCCATCTTCTAGCGAACCTACACGAAGCACGGGCAAAATATTGGGATGATCAAGTGCGGCGATTGCTCCTACTTCACGAGCGAAGAGTTCAGCGGATTGGCCATCTGCAACGGTATCAAGCGACATCACCTTTATTGCTACGCGACGGTTAAGCGGAGGTAATTGTTCAGCTTCATAGACGTCGCCAAATGCCCCTGAGCCAATCAAACGCGTAATACGGCAATCTCCCAGCAGCGCTCCTTGTAGTAAATATTTGCAATAGTGGCAGGCCACCTGTTCTTCTACTACTGCTTCAGTGGTAGTGGCGGAATAGCCGGACATAGCCAAAGTTGAATCATCAGATGATGCGAAATATGGCTCTTTATTTTCATGAGTTTTTTTAGGATTTAGACAATGCATCACAAATCACTCGATATTGATATAAATAAGTTCAAGTATACCCCATTAGATCATACCAGAGGTAAGACGAATAAGAATATGAAATAGTTCACATTTCACATTTGCCCTCGCGGATTGAGCGGGCTACCTGGCGATCTTTTTGGGCTTCTAATTTGATGAGTGGGAAAGACCGGTGAAACTGGACATCAAGTTGTCGTGCTTTTTCCACGGAGAGCGCTGCACGTCGCTCGTATGCGTGAGCAAGCAATTCACGCTTTTCGTCTTCGGGCAGATCGGTGAGCAAGAGAAAGGCAAGGGTAAATTCCGGTTTACCTTGTTCTGCATAGATGCGGGAGGAGACAAGCGCGTCTGCACCTTGATCTAGTTGTTGTTGGGCGTTTGTTTTGAATATAACTTTGAGTTGTGGAGCATAGAGTTCTTCAAAAGTTTCGGACACGGTGGGTTCCTTCGTTTTTCTGGATATTTACTTATCCATAGTAATCGTAGCACACATGGCAACTTCACTCAACCTTTCAAATAGGATATCGGTATCCTTTTTGCAGGGAGTTGGGAGGTAATAGATGAGATAGTGGCTAAGGCGCATACAGGCTGATGGTGACAGTAGGAGTCACGATGCGACCGCGCAGGAAGTAGTGGGTGTCAAACCAGTGTTGGGCGGCCTTTGCTCGCGCTGCGGCTGCGTCGTTTGGAATGCGACCAATGATATAGAAGATGTTGGGATGCTGCGAGGCATAGGCAGCGAGGGCACCAGGGTCAACTGCTGCTTCGGGTCCTGAGTGTGAGTCTGCTGGACCAAAGTTTGTCCAGGAAAATTCGCCGGGGGAATCGCCTGTAAAGTGTGCGGCGCTGGGATAAGCGTGCAGGTAATATTCGACGGAAACCTGACAGCCTTGCTCCACATCGCTATCGTAGCAGACAAGGCCATCACCAGGCTGGTAATGCTGTTGCAGCCAAAGTACAGTGGAATTCCAATCTTCGATCTGAGCGCCTCTATAGTAGGCAGGAACATAATATAAAGCGACCAAAAACAGAACAAGAGTCAGCACCACCTGGGCCGCGCGCCAGCGCAATGAAGCAAAACCCAGTCCAACGAGTAAGAACAAAGCTGGGAGGATGATGACAAGGTAGCGAGTAGAAAAGAGGCGGGTTGACCCTTGAGAAACAACATAGCTGAAGACTATTGGTACAACGAACCAGCAGAGCAGCGCAAATGCTACTGGCAAGTACTGTTGCAGCATCGAATTACGTTTGTGATCGCTACTATTGTAAAGAGCAAATTGCGCTAGAAGCTCTTTACCCTGGGGCAGATAAACGAGCATCGAAACAAGTAATCCGAGGGCACAGAAGCCAAATAGGAGAAGCATGTATATTTTACTATTCGCACTGATATTCAGAAAGAGATTATAGACATCGTGTAGATGCGGCGAGGGAAGCCATCCCGTTTTTGAGCCGTGAAGGCTTACCAGTAGCATAGGAATACTTAGCAAGCTAATACAGACCAGACTCACTATGAAGGCAAGCAACTGTTTCCGAGCAATAGCACGCCACGTACAAGGAAGGATCAATAGACCAACAAAGGCCGTTAGCTGCGCAAGCAGAATAACAAGTGTGAAAAGGTGGGTATAGATAGCCAGCGTTGTTACTGCAATGTAGCATACCCACCAGCGTTTGTTATGTGATGACTGAGAAAGTATTGTAAAGAGAGCATACCAGGCAATACAAATAAGCAAGAGTTGC
>Ga0137390_10002520_pt1 | contig 14562 bp, 11 predicted proteins | sample 15con2h24AmetaG_FD_104937 | JGI IMG/M metagenome (GOLD analysis project Ga0137390, IMG submission 104937) | Vadose zone soil microbial communities from Angelo Coast Range Reserve, California, USA - 15con2h2.4A metaG | ecosystem: Environmental > Terrestrial > Soil > Vadose zone > Saprolite... | reverse complement strand
CCGGCGACGACCGTCGTCGCGCCGGCTACGCAGTCTGCATGGGTGATCTGCGTGCCCGGCGTCGCCATCAGGTAACCGATCAGCGGCACTTTGACGTGGACTCCTTGAACGATCCTTCCGGCGCCGGCTCCCACCACGCAGGTCGCGCCTGGCAACTCTCCCACTACCATAGTGGTGTTAGGCACGGGCGGTGCCGCGCTTCGATTTCTCGCCGCTGCGATGGCGATCGCGCTTTGAACTGACGAAACTCCCGCACCCACTGTAGCCGTCTGCGAGGCCGCCGTGAGATCGAGATACCGCGGTACAGCAACGGCAGCAAGGATACCTAGGATCACGATGACCATGACCAGCTCGATGAGCGTGAAGCCTTCTTCTTGTCTACGCACGATGATGTCTCCCTTGTAAAGTAGGGCCGCAGCCCCGCACGCCCCTAGCGTGCCACCGCAGTTTGCTGAACAGTCTCCGGTTTGTCAAGCACTTAGCGGCGGGACTGCCAGTTATTTGGTAAACTCCTTAGATCCACCGCGCGATCCCCAGGCTGGCCAATATGAAGACGCTGCCGGCGGCAACGAGAGCACCCACCAGCTTCGGGTGATCGCGCACAAAAGCGTCCGGCCGGTAATTCGGCTCATCGAGCGACTTGTTGGGCAGGGGGGTCGAATATTGCCGGTCTGCCCAGGACTCCACGCCCTTCAGCAGACTTGGCCTGAAACAGAGGATCACGCCGGCGACCAGCGCAGCAATATTTCCGGAGACGAGAAAGACGCGCGTTGAATCCACGACGAGCGCGAGCGCCGTCGGATTCCCCAACGGCCGCAACGCCCGCAGCAGCGGCGTCGTGCGCAAGCCAAACGCCAGCACGTCGAGCGCAAAGAGCGACCCGGCAATCACCAGAAGGCCGACGACCCGATGCCTGCGATAGACGAAGTGTTTCACGTCGCGCGACCGGTCGAGCACGCGCGCCGCATTCTCGGTTGAAATCCAGCGATTCAGATAAGCGTTCCATCGCATCACCCGGGCGCTATCGATGAGCAGCATCACGCCGACGACCAGGCCGAGCCCCGCGCCAAGGAGAATGAGAACGTAGAGGACCGGCCAGAGAATGCTGACGATGAACGCGATAGCGGCTTTCATTTTTTTTCCTTCCATGAGAAAGGCTCGACCGGAACCAGCTTCAGCCCCAGCAACGGATCGCGCCCCGGGTCGTAGCGCCCATTATGGTCGACATCTTCGTAGTCGGGCTCGATCCTGAAGCGCACCCGCGGCGGACCGCTCAACGGGCTGACGAACTCGTCCGGAAAGCGCAGCACGTAGACCAGGGCGTGGTCCCGGGTATCGAAATACCAGGTGCCTGGCTCGAATACCTCCGGGTCCGGGGCGTAGAACTCGCCGGCATAGGTGTCGGGCTTGTCGCTCAGCCTGAGCATCGGATTGCTGCCGGGCAGGCTCTCGAGGCGACCCTTCTCCCCGCGGGCAGTCGAGCCGGAAAATTCAATATACAGGGCGCTGCGCAGCGCGGCCACCACGCTCTGCGCCATGACGCGTTCGGCCTCGTACCGCAGCTTGAGCAGCCGGTCGATCGCCACCACCATGAGAACGCTGATGATGACCACCACGATGAGCAGCTCCAGAAGCGAAAACCCTCGCTCATCGCGCACCGCCGGCGCCTCCCCGCGCGATCGAGGCCATGTCCCACATCGGCAGGAATACGCCCAGCGCGAGGATCAAGACGAGCCCGCCCATGAACACGAGCAGGATGGGCTCGATTTTCGCCGTCAGGCCTTCCACCTCGATCGCCACCTCGCGCTCGTACATGTCGGCGATCTCGGCCATGAGCTCGTCGATTTCGCCGGTTTCCTCGCCCACCGCGACCATCTGCAGCACCACCGGATTGAAGACCCCCGTCGCCACCGCGGTTCTGAGGATGCTCTCGCCGCGTTCGATGCTGTCGCGCATCTGCAGGATCCGCGATTCCAGGTAAGAGTTGTCCAGGACCTCGGCCACGATGGAGAGCACCTGCACGATGGGCACCCCGCTCTTCGATGAAATCGCGAAGCTGCGAGAGAACCTGGCGAGCGTCGCCTTGTGGATCAATTCGCCGATCAGGGGCAAGCGCAGCTTGAGCCGGCTCCACCGATAGGCCCCGGCCTTGCTGCGCAGGTACAGCCGGGTGCCGACAATGCCGGCGGCGATTGAGGCGAGCATCAGCGGCCAGTAGTTGACGAACACGTAGGAAGTGCCGATCAGCACACGGGTCATCAGCGGCAGCTCGACCTTGAACGTGGCGAACATCTTCGCGAACGCCGGGACGACGAAGATGTTGACGATGAACATGGCGATTGCCAGGGCGGAGAGCACCAGGGTCGGATAGCGCATGGCGGCGCGGATGTCCTCGCGCATCTTCTTCTCGAACGCGAAGAAGTCGTACAGCCGCAGGAACACCTCGTCGAGCCGGCCGGTCACTTCGCCCACCCGCACCAGGCTCACCATGAAGCCGGGAAACACCTTGGGATGGCGGCGCAGCGACAGCGACAGCTCGCGTCCGGACTCCAGGCTGTCGCGCACGTCGCCGATGACGGTGCGCAGAGTCGGGTTGCTCGAGGACTCCTGCAGCCCCGAGAGCGCGCGCATGATCGGCACGCCCGCCTTCAGCAGCGTATGCATCTGCCGCGAGAGCAGCATCAGGTCGGCGAGCTCGACTTTGGGCTCGCCAAAGCGCAGCTGCTTGCCCGCGGCCACCACGGCGGCCAATTTCGCTTCGTCGATATGCACCGGGGTAATGCCGGTGCTGAAAAGCTGGTCCGCGATTGCGCTGCTGGTCGCGCCTTCGAGCACCCCTTTGACCAGCTCGCCGCGGGCGTTGCGCCCCTGGTAGGCGAACTGGGGCACGCTATTCCTCGGACTGGCTGATGCGCATGACCTCGCTCAAGGTGGTGCGCCCGCTGGCAGCCAGTTCCGCGGCGTGGTGCACGAAGCTGTGCCCGGCCATTTCTTCTCTCGCGATGCGCACGAACGCGCTCACGTCCTCTTTTGCCGCCGCCTCGACCAGGCGGGGAGTCATCTCCAGCATCTCGTAGGCGCCGCTGCGGCCGTGATAGCCGCTGCCGTTGCAGTGGCTGCAGCCGCGGCCTTTCTTGTAGCGCGGCGCCGCGCCGGTGCTCCATCCGCCTTCCACGAAACGCCGCTCCTGCGGCGTGGGGGAATACTCCTCGATGCAGCTCTCGCAGATCAGCCTGACCAGGCGCTGCGCAATCACGGCCTGCAGCGAGGTCGCCACCATGTAGCGCGGCACGCCCATGTCGAGCAGCCGCACCGGCGCGCTCGCCGCCTCGCGCACGTGCAGCGTGGAGAGCACCATGTGGCCGGTGATCGCGGCGCGCAAGCCGATCTGCGCCGTCTCGGTGTCGCGCATCTCGCCGATCAGCACCACGTCGGGGTCCTGGCGCAGCACCGAACGCAGCACCGAGGCGAAGGTGAGGTCGATCTTCTCGTTCACCTGCACCTGGTTCAGGCCCGCCACGCGGTATTCGATCGGATCCTCGACAGTGATGATCTTTCGCGCCGACGTGTTGAGCTCGTTGAGCGCGGCGTAGAGCGTGGTCGTCTTGCCGCTGCCCGTGGGTCCGGTCACCGCCACCATGCCGCTCACGCGGTGCACGATTTCCCTGAAGCGCTGCAGCATCGGCGCCGGCATGCCGAGCAAGTCGAGCCCGAGCAGCCCGCTTTGCCGGTTGAGCAGGCGCATGACGACCGATTCGCCATACTGCGTCGGCATGGTCGAGATGCGCACGTCCACGGGTTGCTTGCGAACCAGCACGTTGAAGCGGCCGTCCTGCGGATGGCGCTTCTCCGAGATATCCATTCCCGCCATCAGCTTCAGGCGCAAGGCGACCGCGCCGGCGACCCGCAGCTCGGTTTCGGTCTGCGCCTGGAGCTGACCGTCGATGCGAAAGCGAATGCGCAGCCGGTCTTCCTGCGGCTCGACATGGATGTCCGAGGCGCCGACCTGCGTCGCGTCCTGGAACAGCGACTGCAGAAGCTTGACGACCGGCGCGTCTTCCGCCCCGAGGGCGGCATCGAGCGCGCCGAAATCGACCAGGCTCTCGCCCAGGTCCTGTCCGAGCTCCCTGGCGAGCCCGCTGATCTCCTCGGTGCGCCGGTAGACGCGGTCGAGCGCCTGCGCGAGCTCGCCGTCGCCGACCACGGCGGGCTCGACGTCCTTCTTGAGGATCCGCGTGAGCTCATCGAACGCAAACAGATCGGTCGGATCGGCCATGCCGACGAGCATCTTCGCGCCGCGGTCCTCGAGGGGGATCGAGCGAAAGCGCCGCGCCACCGCCTCGGGCAGCTTTAGCACGACGCTGCTCTTGAACTGGTGATGCTTGAGATCGACGAACGCGAGGTTCAACTGGCGCGCGAGCGCGCGCGCAATCTCCTCCTCGGTCGAAAATCCCATTTCGACGAGCACCCGGCCCAGGCGCCGGCCGGTTCGCTTCTGCTCGTCGAGCGCGATGCGCAGCTGCTCCTGCGACACGGTCTTTTGCGCGACGAGAATGTCCCCCAGCCGCAGGCGCTGGGGTCGGCCCGCGGCGCGCACCGATCCGGCGATGGGACCCGGGGTGGCCATGGTGAGGGGCAACTTAGCTTGTTTCCGCTCGGCTTACAAGTTGGATAATTGCATAGAATTCCGCGCCATGGGCAAAGCTGCAGAGGCGCACAGCCGCCACCATCCGAGCGCGCGTTATCGGCGCTTGCTCGAGCTGTACCGCGAGATGCACGTGCGCGGCGAGCTCACGCGCGGCATCGCCCCCGAGCGGACTCTTCCCGGCAGCAGCCTGTTGCCCCAGGCGCACCACGTGCGCCGGCTGGTGGCGCAGACGGGCGCGCGCTCGATTCTCGATTACGGCAGCGGCAAGGGCAGCCAATATCGCCCGCTCAAGCTCGCCGAACAGGGCGTCGCGCGCTGGGCGAGCGTGCAGGAATACTGGGGCGTCGAGCGCATCGTCTGCTTCGATCCGGCCTACGAGCCGTTTTCCCGGCCGCCGCAAGGCAGGTTTGCGCGCCAGTTCGTGTTTGCGAGCATCGCCTGTCACCCCGCGCTGAAGCGCTTGCCAAACGGCGAGAACGCACATTGCACCGTCAGGCCGCCGCAGTTCTGGGACGAACTTTTTATCTCCGCGGCGAACGGCTGCCCCGGCGTGCTATGGGAAGCCCGCGCCTACACCGAGGGCAGCGCAGGCGGCGATGTCCGCCTGGGGAACGCCGCGGGCGCGGAGCTCTCACCCGTTGCCATCGCTTGATCTGATCCTGCAGGGCGGCGCATGGCTCGCTCGAGGGCGCGCCAGCGAAGCGCTGCGTTGCGCCGAAGAGGCGCTGCGCGAAGACCCGCACGATGCGGACGCGCTCTATCTGCTTGGCGCCGCGCACTACCGCAACGGCGACCTGGCCGCCGCCGAAGCGCGTCTGAAGCAGGCGATCCGGGCGAACGCCAAGGTGGCGGTCTTCCACAGCAGCCTGGGCAACGTCTACCAGGACCGCGGCGCGCTGCCCGAGGCCGTCTCGGCCTATCGCCGCGCCCTCCGGCTCAAGCCCGACTTCGCCGAAGCGTACAACGACCTGGGCACCGCGCTTTTCGCGCAAGGCGAGGCCGCGCGCGCGATAGAGAGCTATCGCCGTGCCACCGAGCTGCGGCCCGACCATGCGGTTGCTTACGCCAACCTCGGCGCCGTCTACCGCAAGCTCGGCATGCCAGGGGAGGCGCGCCGCGCGCTGCAGCGCGAGCTCCTGCTGCGGCTGCGCGGCCTGTTTCGCTTGAGCAGGCGCAAGCGCTCGCTCGCCGATCTCGCCAAGGAGCAGCTAGAGCTCGGCAACCCCGGGCTTGCCTTGCGCATCGGCCGCCGGGCGCTCGAGAAGGACGCGAACAACCCGGCTCTCATGGCAGCGCTCGCCGCGGCGTTGCGCGAGGAGGGGTCGGCCGAGGAAGCGATCGCCTGCGCGAAGCGCGCGCTTGAGCTGCGCCCCGCCGATGCGCGGTTGCACGAACTGCTTGGCAGCCTGCTCCTCGACACCGGTTCAGCGCAAGCCGCGCTGCCGCAGCTTGAGGAATGGGCGCGGCTGCAGCCGCGCTCACCGCGAGCGCTGCTCGCGCTTGCCGAAGCGCACATGGCGCTGGGTAATGGCGGGGAGTCAAGCGAGCTCGCGCAGCGCGCGCGCGCGCTGCAGCCGAGGGATGCGACGCTGTGGCTGAGGCTGGGCGAGCTCGCCTCGAAGCAAGGACTCGCGGCGCAGGCCGAGCTCGCCTTGCGGCAGGCCATCGAATTGGATCGAAGTTCGCCGGGTGCCTGGATCCGCCTCGGCAACTTGCTGCGCCTGGGCGGGCGGCTCGACGAGGCGAAAGCGTGCACCGAGCAGGCGGTGGCGCTCGACGATCAGTCTGCAGCGGCGCTCATCGCGCTCGCGCGGGTGCTGCGCGAGCAGGGCAACATCTCCGCCGCGGTGGCACTGCTTGAGCAGGCGCTGCGCCTGGAGCCGCAGGGCGCGCAGATGCTGCAGCTGATCGGCCAGAGCTTGCGCTACGACAACAAGATCAAGGAGGCGGAGCGGCGCTTCCGGGAGGGCCTGAAGGTCAATCCGGAAAGCATCCCGCTGCTGGTCGATCTGGCCCAGGTGCTCGGCGACCAGATGCGCTACGCGGAGGCTTTCGCCTGTATTGAGAAGGCGCTGGCGCGCGAGCCGCACGAGCCGCTCGCCCTGGCGGCCAAGGGCATCCTGCAGGACCTGACCGGCGAGGAAGCCCAAGGCGAGAGCCTGCTGCGCGGCGCGCTGCAGGCCGCCCCGGAGAACGTCGACATCGGCCACAGCCTGGCGATTCTGCGGCTGCGTCACTGGCATTTCGAAGAAGGCTGGCAAGGCTTCGAGCTGCGCCGGCGCAGGGAACATTTTGTCGGCCGCTACCGCAAGTTCCCGTTCGCCGAGTGGCAAGGCGAGCCGCTCACCGGCAAGACGATCCTCGTCTATCCCGAGCAAGGGCTCGGCGATGAGATCATGTACAGCTCCTGCATCCCCGAGCTCGTCGCTCGCGCGCGGCACGTGGCGATCGAATGCGATCACAAGCTGGGAGCGCTTTTTGCGCGCTCGTTTCCCCTGTGCACCGTGACGGCGCGGCTGCGCACGATGGCGAACGACTGGGTCAACCACCTGGAGCCGCGGCCCGACTACCAGGTGCCGATGGGCTCGCTGCCGCTGCACTTTCGCCGCCGCGTGGAGGACTTTCCCCGGCACAGCGGCTATCTCGCGCCGGACGAGCGCAAAACGGCGGCGTGGAAACGCCGCCTCGACGCCCTCGGGCCCGGCCCCAAGGTCGGACTTTCATGGCAGGGCGGCGTCGGCCATACGGGCAGGGCGCGGCGCTCGTTGACGCTCGAGCAGCTGCTGCCGCTGCTGCGCGTCGCGGGCGTGCACTTCGTCAGCCTGCAATACACCGAGGTCGACGACGAAATCCGCGCTCTCGCCGCGCGCCATGGCATCACCGTGCACCACTGGCAGGGAGCGATCGACGTCTACGACGAGACCGCAGCGCTCGTCTGCGCGCTCGACCGCGTCGTGACGGTCTGCACGGCGCTCGTTCACCTCGCTGGAGCTCTGGGGCGGCCGGCGATCGTCATGGTGCCGTTCGGCTCCGACTGGCGCTACGGCGCGCAGGGCGAGCGCATGCTGTGGTATCCCTCGGTGCGGCTCCTGCGCCAGCGCGCGATCGGCGATTGGTCGCCGGTGATCGAATCGGTCTGCGGCCTGCTCCAGGAATGAGCGCAGGGCCGGAATACGCATTCGTGACGGCGGCGCCTTTCGCCAAGGTGGGCGCAGTAAGGACCAGCCCGAGCGCCGTGGCGCGGTCTCGAACGCTGGCTCCGGTGTCCGCGCTCATCGAGCTGGGTTACGACGCGCGCGCTTACTCCTTGTGCGCGGAGCAAGACCTTGCGGCCGCTCTGCGCGGCAGCAAAGTCATCGTGCTGGGAGACTCGCTCGCGGGCGAGGATGGAGGGGAATGGCGTTACGCCGAGCTGCTCGCGAGCGTCGCGGCAGAGAAAGTGCTGCTCGATTTCGTCGCCGCTCCTGAGCCCGGCACCGCCCGCTTCGATGCCTACGCTTGCGCTTTCCCGCGGGCGGCCGGCTTGACCGCCGCTTCGCGCTACGTGGCGGCGCGGCTGCGCCCGCTCGCGATGCGGCCTGTCGAGGTGGTCGCCGACCCGTATACCGGCACCCAGGGGGAGCCGCGGGCAGCGCGACCGCGACGTCGCTCGCGCGCGCTCGAATGGCTCGCCGCGCGCGCCGGCGTGGCGGCCGATGCGTGGCGCATGCGCCTGCTTTGGATCGGCGAAGCCGACGGCGTGGCTTCGATCATCGAGCTCGCGCCGCAACTAGAGCGCCTGGGCCGCGAGATTCCGCTCGCGCTGCGCTGCCTGTGCGCGGCCGGGACCGGCCTCGAAGCGCTGGCCCAGGGCTTGCACGAAGACGATCCGGATGCACTGCGGCTGTCGATCGAGGCGTTCTCGCCGATCGCGCTGGCGCACGCGCTCGCCGCCTGCGACCTCGTGTTGCTGCCAGGCCCGAGCCGCGCGTACCTGAGCCATCTCCTCGCCGCCCTGCGTGCCGGACGCTTCGCCATCTCGCATCCCGACCCCGGCTACGAAGACCTGGCCGAGTTCGCCTGGACCGGCAACGACCTCGAGCAGGGCATACGCTGGGCGCTGACGCATCCCCTTGACGTGCTCGAGCGGCTGCATCGCGCCAAGGACCCTATCGAGCGGCTGCACGCGCCCGCCGCCGTTGCCCGCCACTGGGCCGGGATATTCCAGGACAATGTCGTATGAACGTCCAGCATCAGCCTGCACTTGTGAAGAAGCTCAACCTCGGATGCGGCGACAAGATCCTGCCTGGGTATATCAACGTCGACGTGGTCGCGAGCCGGCGCGGGTTCAAACCCGATGTCCTCTGCGACCTACATAAGTTGACCCCGTTCGAGGACGGCAGCATCGACGAAATCCTTTCTGTACATGTCGTCGAGCATTTTTGGCGCTGGGAGATCGCGGATGTATTGCGCGAATGGATACGGGTGCTTAAACCGGGCGGCGCGATGATCCTCGAATGTCCCAACCTACTTTCGGCAGCGCGCGAGCTTCTGGACAACCCGGAAGTCGGAGCGGGTCCGGGCCAAGAAGGGCAGCGGACGATGTGGGTTTTCTACGGGGACCCGGCATGGCAGGACCCGTACATGATTCATCGTTGGGGCTACACGCCGTCAAGTCTCAGCAAACTCATGAGTGAGGTCGGCCTAACAAATATTCGCCAGGAACAGGCGCAGTTTAAGCTGCGCGAACCGAGGGATATGCGCTTAGTCGGCGAACGCCGTAAATGAGGTGAACCCACATGCAAGGCGCGCCCGTCGAGTATCTGAAGTGGTATTACAAGGCTAACGTGTGGAAGCGAACTCATTACCGCGGAGTGAGAACGCTAAAATTTCCTCTCGACATGTGGAACTATCAGGAACTCATGTTCGAGAACAACATTCACTGGGTATTGGAAACGGGCACGCGCCACGGCGGTTCGGCCCTGTTCTTCGCGGATTGGCTCGATGCCGACGAGAGAGAAGGCGTTGTCGTTAGCGTGGATATTACTCACGCAGCACTGCACCCGCTTGCATCAGCGCATCCCAAGATTCGCCTGCTCCTTGGCGACAGCGCGGATTTCGAGACGATACGAATGATCCGGCAGTCCATCCCGGAAAGCCGCTCCGGCCGCCTGCTATTGATCCTGGATTCCGATCACTCAGCTTCCCATGTGCTGCGCGAGCTTAATGGCCTCGTTCCGCTTCTGAAACGCGGCGACTATCTGATCGTTGAGGATACGATCATAAATGGACATCCGGTTCGGCCCGAGTTTGGTCCAGGGCCCCTGGAGGCAATCGAAGCCTATCGCTTAGCGAATCCCCTCATGCTGGCTAGAGACGACGAGCGCGCAACTAAATTTGGTTGCACCTTTGCCCACCGTGGATATTTCAGGATCACGCAGTAGCGCATTTCCGCTGTGTAATTTCTAACTTGGTGGAACACCTAACACATCCCGCCATTGTTTTCCGATTGTTTCGGGCGAGAATCGGACTGAAACGTATTTTTGGCCTTTGTCGATGCGCTCCCTCGCTTGGTCTGGATGCGCGAGCGCCCACAGCACGCCTTTGGCAAGATCCTTATTGACCCAGGCATATTTCTCAAGCTCCTGGTAGGCCGCAATCGGAGATGCAACTGCAAATCGGCCACTGCGGATTGCGCTTACAAGGCGATTTGACGATTTTACCCGTCCGTAGTCGCTTTCATGCTCCTGGGGCAACAACACGATATCGCAACGCTCTAGTGCAAGTTCGGTATTCACCAAGGACCAAGCTGTAAAGCGAAACCGCAATTTTGGATTCTGCGCGAGAAGTATTTTTTCTAGGTCAGCGACGAGCGAAACCTGTTCCATCCGGGTAACAAATTCGAGTTCGACGTTAAGGTGCTTCACCTGTTCGACAATGGCGGCCAAGGATGCGCATATGAATGGGAAGACTCCCATAGCAAAGTTTCCGAACCACAGCAAACGCAGCGGCTTGTCGCGAGGCGCCCGTGGCTCTGCAGCTGTCGTGGACTCAAAGGGGTCATCGATAACGTGCAATCCTCGAGTTGCGCAATTTCGAAGTGCAACGGCCAGTCCGGGACTGCATACGATGAGTTTGGCCACTTGGCCTAGTTGACGTTGATACTCGGCTAGCCAAATTGGCTCATTGAGCAGCTTTCCAAGCGCCCTGTAGTCGTCTGTGAGGTCGGCAAATATCGATAGCTGCGAGCGTTCAGCGCTAAGCTTCGCCAACAGGCCTTTAAGCAGGTCCCGATGGGCTAGAACACTTCCGGCCGAGAGCTTTCCCAACACAGATGTCGTGGCGTTACCAAGAAAGGCAAGATAAGGGTCTCGGAGCAATTCACCATATGGGACGAGCCACACCGATGTGTGTTTCGCCAATTCGCGCGCTGGAATGTGAACCCGGAGCCTAGTGCTTGCCAATTCGGAATCAAACTTGGATTCCGGCTGGACTTGTATCGGTTGCGCGACGTTGGTGACAAACGCGATCGTCCGCTTGACAGTAGGCGAAGATGGAGGAGTTGGTGGCTTTGAAAGACGCTCAATGAGCCTTCGAAACATTAGGAAGGACTACCTTTCCGACTCATACCGATCTGCGAGCTGAGTCCGCTCTTCCGCCGTAGGCTTAAGTGCTTGAGCTTCAACGATTTCGAGTTGACTTGACCTACGAGCCTCGAGGCCCGGAATAGCGCCAATCCTACCGGTGCCAGCCGACGCTTGCTGAGGCCCAACAAGACCTTCGCCTCGCCAGCCAAGCTCAAGCCGAAGCCGAAGCCGATCGCCTAGAAAAAACAAGGGGCCGGACCCTTGCGGGTCGGCCCCCGGCTGTCGCTGACTCAATCGCGGAAAGAGGAGGAGGAGGATCCGGGACTTCGTCTGTTGCGACGCAACAAAGTTAAGGCTTTGCAGCCTCGATTGGAATACCATATCGTTGCAAAACACTTTTGCAGAAAATGCAAAAATTACACGAGATGGCAGTGTTCTCCAGGGTAGTGGCGACCGGAAGCCTGTCTTCAGCCGCGCGCGAGCTGGGACTCTCCCCTGCCCTGGTCAGCCGGCGGATTGCAGCCCTCGAAGCTCGCCTGGGCGTACGCCTGCTTCATCGCACCACCCGCAGCCTGCGGCTCACCGACGAAGGCGCGAGCTACCACGACACCTGCTCCCGCGTCCTGGCCGAAATCGCGGAAGCCGACGCCGCCGTGGGCGCGGGCCGCGTCGAGCCGCAAGGCGCGCTGAAAGTCGCCATCCCGGCGTCCTTCGGAAACCGGCACATCGCGCCGCTGATCCCCGCCTTCGCCGCCCGCTATCCGAAAGTACAGCTCGCGTTGAGCCTGTCGGATCGCGCGGTGAACATTATCGAGGAGGGCTTCGATCTCGCCATCCGCATAGCGCACCTCGAAGATTCCTCGCTCGCGGCGCGAAAGCTCGCGCCCAACCGCCGCGTAGTCTGCGCGAGTCCCGCCTACCTCGGCCGGCACGGCGCACCCCGTACGCCGCAGGATCTCGCGCGCCACAACTGCCTCACGACTCGCGATTTCGCGATGACGTGGGACTACACAGGGCCCGACGGCAAGCCGGGCTCGGTCCGGGTCGCTGGACGCTATGCGTGCGACAACTGGGAGGTGCTGCGCGAGTGGGCGCTCGCTGGGCTGGGCGTGGCGCTGAAGTCGACGTGGGATGTGCGCCGCCATCTCGAGGACGGGTCGCTTGTGCCGTTGTTCCCCGGCTATACCTTCGGCACGGACGTGGCCATTTACGCGGTGTACCCCCATCGTCGCTTCCTGCCGGCGAAGACCCGCGCCTTCATCGAATTTCTTGCCGAATCCTTCGGCCCTGAACCGTATTGGGACAAGCCGACCCGCGCCTCGAAACCGAGAATCAAGGGCCGCGCTGTTGTCTAATACCGTGTGCTGAAAGATCAGACATGAGCTCTCCCGCAGACCTCGCAAAAGCCTCGCTCGACGACAAGTACACGCTGGAGCGCGGCCACGTATTCCTCACCGGCACGCAGGCGCTGATCCGCCTGATGCTGCTGCAGCGCGAGCGCGACGCGAGATCCGGCCTCAACACTGCCGGCTTCGTCTCGGGCTACCGCGGCTCGCCGCTCGGCGGGCTCGACCAGGCGCTGTGGCGCGCGCAGAAGCATCTCGAGAGCCACCACGTCAAATTCCAGCCCGGCGTCAACGAGGACCTGGCGGCGACCGCAGTCTGGGGCACTCAGCAGGTGAATCTCTTCCCCGGCGCGAAATACGACGGCGTCTACGCCATGTGGTACGGCAAGGGCCCGGGCGTCGATCGCTGCGGCGACGTGTTCAAGCACGCCAACGCCGCCGGCACGTCGAAGCACGGCGGCGTTCTGGTGCTCGCGGGCGACGATCACGCGGCGAAGTCGTCCACCCTGCCGCACCAGTCGGAGCACATTTTCAAGGCCTGCCTGATCCCGGTGCTCAATCCGTCGAACGTGCAGGACTACCTCGACCTCGGCGTGCACGGCTTCGCGATGAGCCGCTACTCCGGCTGCTGGATCGCGTTCAAGTGCGTCACCGACGTGGTCGAGTCCGGCGCCTCCGTGGTGGTTGACCCCGAGAGAATTTCTATTCGGGAACCGGTTGACTTTGCCCTTCCACCCGACGGCCTCAACATCCGCTGGCCCGACGGCATCCTCGAGCAGGAAGCGCGCATCCTCGACTGGAAGGTGTACGCAGCTCTCGCTTATGCGCGGGCCAACGAGCTGGATAAGATTGTCTGGAACACTTCAAGACCAAGACTGGGCATCATCACCACCGGCAAGTCGTTCGGCGACGTGATGCAAGCGCTCGCCGACCTGGGCATCGACGAGCGCGTCGCGCGCGAGATCGGCTTGCGCGTCTACAAGGTGGGGATGTCGTGGCCGCTCGAGCCGCAGGGCGCGCGGCGCTTCGCCGACGGCCTGGAAGAGATCCTCGTGGTCGAGGAAAAGCGCCAGCTCATCGAGTACCAGATCAAGGAAGAGCTCTACAACTGGAAGGAAGGCGTGCGCGCGCCGCGCGTGGTCGGCAAGTTCGACGACAGCGGCGAGTGGAGCCGCAGCGGCGGCAAGCCGGCCGGGACCTGGCTGCTTCCCGCGCACTACGAGCATTCGCCTGCGCTGGTCGCGCGTGTCATTGCGCAGCGTCTGGATAAGCTGGGGTTAACAAGAGATCTCGGTTCTCAATTTCGAGAACGGCTGGCTTTCCTCGACTTCAAGGAGAAGCTGCTTTCGCGCCCACGGGTCACTGCTGTACGACAACCCTATTTCTGCTCGGGCTGCCCGCACAACACCTCGACGCGCGTTCCAGAAGGCAGCCGCGCGACGGCGGGCATCGGCTGCCATTTCATGGCGGTCTGGATGGATCGCAGCACGGCCACCTTCACGCACATGGGAGCCGAAGGCGCGCCGTGGATCGGCCAGGCGCCCTTCACCAACGAGAAGCACATCTTCGCCAATCTCGGCGACGGCACGTACTTCCACTCCGGCCTGCTGGCGATCCGCGCCGCCGTGGCGGCCAAGGTCGACATGACCTACAAGATCCTCTACAACGACGCGGTGGCGATGACCGGCGGGCAGCCGGTCGATGGGCCGCTCGACCCGGCGATCATCTCGCGCCAGCTCGCCGCCGAAGGCGTGAAACCGATCGTGATCGTCACCGACGAGCCGGAGAAATATCCGCGCGGCACCGACTGGGCGCCGGGCGTGACGATCCGCCACCGCGACGAGCTCGACCGGGTACAGAGAGAGCTGCGCGAAATGCCGGGCGTCTCGGCGCTGATCTACGACCAGACCTGCGCCTCGGAAAAACGCCGCCGCCGCAAGCGCAACGCCTATCCGGATCCGGCGATTCGCGCCGTCATCAACGAGATGGTGTGCGAGGGCTG
>Ga0137390_10002514_pt1 | contig 14580 bp, 15 predicted proteins | sample 15con2h24AmetaG_FD_104937 | JGI IMG/M metagenome (GOLD analysis project Ga0137390, IMG submission 104937) | Vadose zone soil microbial communities from Angelo Coast Range Reserve, California, USA - 15con2h2.4A metaG | ecosystem: Environmental > Terrestrial > Soil > Vadose zone > Saprolite... | reverse complement strand
TTTTCCACGAAGTCACTGATCCGAAGCGTAGCAGACATGATGACCAAACGCAACGGCTTTGAGGGCATCAATCTGCTGTCACATGTAGCAGGTTGAACGAACCTTGGTTGAATCCTTCCCTTCTCTCCACATGCTTTCGCGTAACGTCACGACCCGACTCAAGACGCCAATCAAAATATCCGTGTTCATGCTCCGTTCGTGGGCCTCGTCGATGATGAGGACCGAATACTTGGAAAGCAAGAAGTCTGATGCAAGTTCACGCAGTAAGACACCATCTGTCATGAACTTAATCGATGTTGAAGGTGATACCGTGGCATCGTAGCGAATCTGGTAAGAGACGCGGGATGGGGGCAATGAAAGCTCATGGGCTACGCGTGATGCCATAGACATGGCGGCAACTCGACGAGGTTGTGTGACGCCGATCATACCCGGATTGTCTACAGGACGATATGAAGTTAGTCGACTAGTAATGTAATCAATAACGTACCGCTGTTAGGTGACCCGAAGCCAGCTTCGAATAGAAACTGAGGTACCTGCGTCGTCTTGCCGCTCCCTGTCTCACCACAGATGACGACAACTGTATTTAATAGTATCCCTTCCATTATCGGCTGCTCCTCTGTCACGATGGGTAAGAGAAGTCGTGCGTCATCGACTTCGGGAAGGCGTGTTACAACAACAACTTTCCTCCTAGCCTCCGGCGACTGCCCAAGGCGTTTCAAGTGTTCAGCGAAGGACGTATGTGGGAGGGTAGTATCCTCCCCAAGCGGTCCTCGCATCTCTATTGGCGCTGACGGATCGACCTTTCTCCTTTTATTGGGCCGGGGTGGTTCTCGTACAATATCCTCCCCGGGAAGGCGAGGGTGATGGGTGACTTCTTGCACTGGGGCGACGTAGTCCTTGACAGCACTTAGCTGAGTCACGGCCCACTGTTTGAATCCCCCACTCTTTTGTGGAGGGGTGGGCAAGTCCGTACCAACGTCCTGAGGAGATTCATCCTCAGAGATACCGGCCTCTGAGATGTCATCTTCGGATCGTTCATTAGAGTCCGTCGAGCCCGTTTCTGCTTCCGAGGTGTCATGTGCAGACCCTGGGCTCTCGAATGAAGACTCAGAGTCATCATTATCATCTGCCCTGGTCGGTATTGTCGGCAGTGGGGCGCGTTTCCACCTTCGCGAGGTGGTCTTGACACGGCATAAGTGAGAGCTAACATTAAAAAAAGAGAGAGATGGAGCATACACCAGCACTCTTATCCTTTTTCTTCATGACCCTTGGCTCCATAATGGACCCATCCGTATTTCGTTGTAGCGCACTCCCAATAACGACATCGGCCGACACGGCCTGTCTTCGCGTTCCAATCGGTGCCGAATCCACAACGATGACCTGACCTCGGGGCGATGCGCCGTCGCCATCCTGCTGGTCTCTATCGCACTCGTAGTGGACATCATGGGTGTTATCGACATCCTCTTCAACGCTGTCGTCACTCTCTGCGATGTCGGCAAAGCGATTATTCCTTTGACGCGAATGTATGGCATGCAGAACTTCCTTGTCCTCGATCTTCTCTAGCCTCTCTTGCGCAGTAGAAGTTTTACCTGAACCCAAGGTAGACGAGGATTGTAGTCGAAGTGTGCTGGGTAGCTCGGCCTGACTTTTACTTCATCCAGGACTCGGAGTCAGACCCAGCCACGAATAGAAGTAAACGGACGGTCCACCCACGCAAGTTTTTCTAATAACTCAGAGCGCTCTTCTTTCTTCAGCTTTTTCTCCTGAAAATGGTCATGAGTTTTCTGCGTGTTGATAGAGTAAATATAGCGTACGCACGATATATTTATCCAACCTCTTCCTCTTCTTGCTCGACGCCTTTGATTGTGACTGTGCAAGCAACTACAACGGGTGAGACTGAGACAGTCTCTAGAGGATTGACTCTCACCTCTTTCTTCAGTTGTTCTCTACGGTCTAGGTCTTTCTCTTCAGTCGACTTGCGTTGTACGATCTCTAAGTTCGTATCCGCGGCCGACTGTACTCTAGGAGGACGTTGCTTCCCTCGCTTATGAGAGGAGGCGATGGAACTGCTCTGACGCGCCTTTTCATTGAATCTCTTTGGTCTGTTCATGATAGAGGAGAACTGCGTGGTGTAGCAAAAGAAGACATGTGCAAATTCACAAGTGTCGTGATCGAGGGACGAACACAAACTTTGTGAGATAAGATAAGATTTGTTGATAAAATCATGCGACCCTGAGTCATGGCAATTTCAAGTGAATAACATACTTCGAAGTACGTAGATAAAGCAAGATGTGCTCGTTAGTAGCGTGGAGGTAAAAGTATACCGTATGGCTACACTACCAGTACAGAGCATATCAAAGAGTTTTGTGGCCGCAGGGCGAAGTCAAAGGGAATGCCAGTGGTCACGTGCAGCGACGAAATCAATGTGTTGGCCCTTTCCAGCCCGCACGGCTGGTCAAATCCTCGATGTCCTCCCCTAAAAGCTCACATCCTGCGGAGAAGCGACATCCTACCTCCGTCTCTCTAGCACATCCAGCATCTTCTCCGGGTCCACGCCATGTTAACCGACCACCAGATTACCCCCGTGAACACCCCTCACCATCTAAGCGGCCGCGTCTGGCAAGCACACCGTCATCAGCGTCCCTTCCTTCGACACCTTCGCGGGATCACAGTACTATTGATTTCTACCAGGCTCGCTTCGAAAGTACGATGCGTCTGAGGGACACGTGGGCACAGCTCGCGCAGCGTTATGCCCGTCCTCTCGACGAGGACGATATCATCGACCTGCGCGACGTGAAGATTTCCAAGGACCGTGGGGTTGTGCGCAACTTACATGCGCAGATCAACTTTGGCGATATCTCCGTACCGGACGAGCCTGGAATCTATGCGAGCAGCGATGCTGGCGGCGTGCGCAGCGAAGACGAGGATGACTTTGATGAGATCGACACGCTCTCGCATGGTGCACGCGCCCGAAATGGGCTGGAGGCGCAACTCAGGCGCGTCAAGCCATTGCGTGACCTTGATTCCGAGGACGAGGATGACCTCCAAGACTTCCTCGAGGCAGAGAGGCAGACACGAGAGGAGTTCGGCCCCGTCGATGAAGACTTTAGCGACGATCTCGCACGGCTACAGGACGACGTGGAGGACGGGAGTGGCGATTTGGCGGATGAAGTAATAGAGATTTTTGGATCAAGCGATGAAGAATGCGAGCAACATGACTTGTCACGGACGTTTTCGACGACGGCACGCGACGAATGTGACTCTGAGGATGAAGACGAGGATGAGTTGGGCGGCTGGGTGCACGACGAGTCCACTGCAATCTACGAAGTCGTCAGGACCCCTGCCCCTCCTGACAACGAGGTCATCGAGATAATTGACACACCCCCATCTTCGCCTCCACCATCTTCACCATCCCTAATGAGCGATCCTAGAAGCTCATCCACGCGGTCCAGTAGCCCCTGACGCGCGTTTCCTCAGGGTCAGGGCTCGTCTCGATATCAGCAAAAGCACCACACCTATCCAGTCCCATGTGTCACTCCAGCGTCATTGTATACACGACCCACCCGTTGAGCTGCGCGCTGCGCCGACACCACCGTCATGTATCCGGAGGTGCCCTTTTCGGGAGCCAATGATCCTGATCAAACAACACACGGTGTTCTCTTCCTCATCTCATCTTATGGGATGGAACAAAGGCCACTTTATATCAGTGTATGTTAAAGTAGCAACCATAGGTTATGAATGCACTGAACCGCAGCTGCCGTAAACTAGGCAAAAAGACATCTAGGTGACGCTGCGTGAAAGAATGTCATCACAATGTTAGCATGTTTGCAAAATTTCCCGGATTCTCGTGTAAGGGCAGGGGCATATGACTGGCTGCATCAATTGGGGCAGTGAGAAGAAACCCACACTAAGCCCCCGAGTACACCAATCATGTGCTCTGTGCGGGTGTGTGATGGATACAAGCCCTGTGCCCAGGTGCATACGGCGGGACTTGTGTTGTGTGACGAGAACAAGATGCCCAGGGGGTTGACAGGTATGCTGGTGAAGAGAACGTTTGATAAAATGACCACGTCATGGGATGAGTAGCCAATTAATATTAATATTCAAAATGACATAGGAGCGTAGAGGGCTGACATGCAATCAATTTTGAGGAGACACACAAGACCAAATAATGGATTATGTCTGACGGGGCTGTCGCTGTCGCTTTCGCCATCTGTTAACGTCTTTGCCCGCCGCGCACACCCACGACACCCAAGATTCTCTCAGCCCTTGACCCCGCTTCTTTCCCCTCTTTTCATCTCTTTACTGCCCCCCCTCCTCTCTCTTCTCCACTTCCCCGCCCCACCTCCACCCTGCCATAACTTATCCATGGTAGGCTTGCTCCGATACTTGCCGATTTCATCAGTGCCTCACTCTATCTCTTTCGCATACTCAGGGACAAATTTTATCTTACCCAGGTTAGCCGCTGCAGAATCTCTACCCTTTGTGGTCCTATTACTTACGTAGAGCCCATGCGCATCACTCGTATTTTTCCTGTCCAATTCGCAGCAACCGAGAAACATACCGAGACGGGCAAGAATGCTCGCTTCGCATACGGTCTCTCTGAGATGCAGGGTTGGCGATTAAGTCAGTCTCGGAACTCCACCTCCTTTCCTCTGCCGTGCTTGCGGCCCCCACATACCCGTTTCTTCGAAGTTCTTTGCGTCACTTCTGCGATCTCCTGATCTCATACTTGTCTCCAGCTATGGAAGATTCACACGCAGTTTCGTTAAATCTTGATGAAGACCAAGAAGACGTCGATTCTAATACTTTCTTCGCTGTGTACGATGGTCATGGAGGTACGGAGATGCTATCTGAGTTCTCGCTTGGAGCTAAGCGACTCGAATACAGGCGGCTCTGTCGCACGATTTGCCGGCCAAAATGTGCATAGACGTCTGGTACAAGAAGAGTCATACCAACAACAGGACTATAAAGATGCTATGAGGCGCGCATTCTTAGGCACTGACGAGGATATGCTCGCAGGTGCGTAGTATTCTCCTCAGATTTGTGAGTACGCTGACTTGGCTCAGATCCTGCATATACAAGAGATCCTTCCGGATGCACCGCGGTGACTGCGTTGGTCACAAGAGACAACAAAGTTTTTGTTGTATGATCGATTTACTTTCTCTTGGAAATTGTCGTGTACTTAGCAAGTGATTGCACTCAGGCGAACGCTGGGGACTCCCGGGTTGTACTTAGCATGAAGGGCAAAGTGAAGCCATTAAGTTTTGATCACAAGCCCGGGAATGACTGTCTGTAATCCGTCATGCGCTCGTTGTTCACCTTTCTAACCTGATCTATAGCGGAAAGGAAACGCATACTGGCGGCTGGCGGCTACATCGAATATGGGCGTGTGAATGGTTCGCTTCGGTTTATGTGATGACCCCGCATGAAAGTCTAACAAATTTGATTTAGGAAATCTGGCCCTCGCCAGGGCCTTGGGTGATTTTGAGTTCAAAAAGAACTACTCTCTCACCCCGGACAAACAAATTATTACGTCGAATCCTGATGTCACCGAGCATGATATCACGGAGGATGACGAGTTTTTCGTGCTAGCTTGCGACGGTGGGTTTCTATTGAAATGTCGATCAGTCTCTCTTACGAAGAGCCCCCAGGAATATGGGATTGCCTGAGTTCCCAGCATGTGGTCGACTTCGTCCGTCGCGAAGTCGCTCAGGGAAAACCCCTTGGCCAGATCTGTGAAACTATCATGGAGCACTGTCTTGCTCCGGATACCCATGGCGCCCAGGGCATCGGCTGCGATAACATGACTATCCTGATCGTCGCCATTTTGGACGGCAAGACCGAAGAGGAATGGTATACAATGATCAAGGACCGCGTCGAAAACAAATTTGGCTACGAAACTCCCGATTCACCACCACAAATTTACTCGGCCGCCCGCCTAGTGTCATGGCGGACGCGACGTGCGAATGTTGAAGCGCTGGAACGGGAAGAAGAGGAATACAAATCACGCGAGCGCGGTTCTCCACTACGCGGAACGTACGCTGCCTCACCCTCACTCAAACATCTGTCGAGGGTGATCACGGACACCCTCGGTGGCGGCATCTCGTTTCACCCGGGATCGGCTATCATGAGCGATTCAGGTACCATCATGTTCGGGGATGACTCGGAGAGCGATGAGGACAGGGGAGACGAGCCATCTACGTCGTCGAAACCAATATTAGTGGGTACACTCTCCGAGGACGTCGCGGACAACGAGGATCTCCAGCCAGGCGAGGATCTCGAACCAGACGAACCCATGGACGAAGATGAAGAAGACTTTCGTGAGCCCTTCGACAGAGTAATACACCTGTCCCAGGCCGAGAAGGATCGCGCGGAGATTCGGGCGAATGGCATACATAGTCATGAGCACGACCCACCCACGCCATCGTCGACGTCCACCCAAGAGCCATCATCACCCCCGCCCGACACGCCACGTGGTGAAACCCCGCCACTGCCACGACAGCTAGTTAATGACCTTACGAAGCAGAAACAGTTGTCGGCTCTTCCCAATGCAGCAAAGGATTTCCCCACCGCCACGGTAGAATACTACCTCAGCACGAACGGGGAACCGTTGAAGGGATAATTTGAGGACGCTTCATTCATGGGCCTGCCTTTTCACGCATAAATATGTATGTGCCTCGTAATGATCTTTGTATGTGTTACGCGTACACACCCTTTCGTATTTGTTCACCACGGGTTGTTGCTCAATCTCTGTTTTGATCACCGTCTGGCATACCATTGTATTACAACACTGAATACTTTGTGTCTGTCTCGTCCCTGTGGAGAACCTCGTTCCGTTCCCTTTACAGCACGTTCCGTAGGACATGCAGCTGGTTTTCGCACAAGCACAGGATGATGGTTTCTTCCCCTTCTCGAATAGCTCCTACACCAAGTAGCGAACCTGACGAGTTTCCTGCAAGCTTCAGAATCGCCTGTTTCGCCAAATTGCTCTTCGGCTTCGCGTCGCGATATATGTATAGATTTCCCCCGTACTCTGGGCCCCCACCTTCGAATGCTAATACAGCCTTTGACGGGACGTGATACGTAAAGCGAGTATCTCGCTTCGAAGCCAACACGAAGGCCAACGCGGAAAAAGTAGACAAGTGCGTCCAGACGGGAGTTCCGCTAGCCGTGTCTTCGTCGGACAGCACGAACAAGAGTCCGTCGATCGTGTGCTTGACGACCATCGAGATCTCATCGCCCATTCCCGGCAACGGCGTAGAGAGCGCAGTGAACGGCACGTCCCAGTCCTCGCGCGCCCACGCAGCGTCGGCGCCGCCATCCGCGGCGGACACCCAAGTGATGCACGTCTCCGTCCCGACCGCAGCGTCCACTTCCTGGTCGACCTCGCCATCGGCGAGGCTCGGAGGAGGCGCAACGTCGCCGCCGCCGTCGCCAGCGGCACGCTCCTGCAGCGCCGCGGTGTACTTTTCGAGGCTCTCGCGGATCGCGTAGAGCTCGGACGGGTCGAGCGTTTCTGGGACTTCGGGCTCGTTGGCGTTGGCGTTGGCGTTGTCGAAGAGGTGGGGCCAGCGCGTGCCCGCGTGCTGCTTCTCGATGTGCAGCGTGAGCAGGCCGTAGGTCTTCGCGCCGTGCGCGTCCCACGTCCAGAAGCTCGACGAGGGCGCGATGGCGCCCCAGAGGCGCGCGGCGGGGTAGCGCGGGGTGTCGCTGCCTTGGACGAGGAGGGTCAGCGTTTGCGGGGTGAAGAGGACGTTGATGTCCGCTTTGGGCGTGTTGGAGGGGAACGGAAATGCGGCTGTGATCTCGTCCGAGTCTTGCGTCCAGGCGTAGGGCGGCGGCTTCGGTGGGGAGGCAGGGCCAGGGGTCGGGGCGGGGCCGTCATCGTCTGTACGGGGGGGTATGGGAGCGAATTCGTCTGGCGAGGGATCGTGGCGTTCTGTTGCTGGCTGTCCGATTTGCCGATACGGTGAGCCGCCGGCGAGGATGAAGGCGCGCCGACGTTTCTCGTATGCGGTGTAGAAGGGGACTCTTGTGCCCCTTCGGTGCCAAAGGATCTCAAGTAGAGAAATCGAGTTGTTGCTATCCGCAGCTTGGAGGGGAACCCGGACGGCGACGACGTCGAACTCTACGGGGTTGGTCTTCCGACTGGATGATGCGCCAGGAGGTGATTCTCTCAGACGCTTGAAGGACAACACTGCCACGGCTTGGCCGTCGGCGGACAGAGCAGTATGCAGTCGGAAGGGAATGGGTGACGACGAAACGTCCAGCGTCCTTGGGAGCTCGTAGACCCCTAGAAGTGTTGCGGTGTCGACCGATGACAGCGTCAAGACATGGAGCGTGCCACGACCATCAGCGCATATCAAAGTTTGGGCATCGACGAATGCAGAGGACGGGTATTCCTTCTGAGACGGAACAGATACCGGAGCTTGCGTGAGTTGCGAGATGTCATGGATCGCCGTGAAGGAGGGCTGAAATGTGTCCTGCGCTAGCGAATGAATGGATTCCGCACAGTCGCACTGAGAACCCCCTCACATGGTCTAGTCGGACCGAGATCACACGGAGGTCCGCGTCCACATACACGGCCTGCTCACCGTCAGGGCTTACGGTAAGATGGTTGTGTCGAATCCGGCTTTCGGCCTCTTGGAACGAGAAGTGGTGCCGCCCCGACGCGGAGGCCTGCGTAGCCACGTGTTTCAAGGCATGACGAGCGATTGTGTCCTCCGAGGATATGGGATCGAGTTTATAGCCGTCAAATTTCGGGTTGAGAAGTGAGCGGTTTGGATGAAGCGTGAACATGTTCAAGTTCAACAATAATCGTCACAATATTAATTGATTTGCTCTCTCAGGCTGTTTGTCGTTGCCTAATTGGGCACTGGACGGGTAACCGGTAGTCGGACAGTTTGCTTAACCCACAACACGATATTTTGGGGAAAAAATACATAGACCAGTTAAGGAGAGGTAAAAGACATAGAATATTGATTTTTGTAGGAAATTGAGAACGAGAAATGACAAAGTGTCCGACTATCGGTACCCGTCCGACGACTGGTCTGAGGCTACCGTTAGTACTTGTAAACCTGAATTATTCTTCACAGATCCGGGGAAAAAAAGAAGGGTGTACTATATCACTCGCTGCGTAGACCAGCTTTGGAGATGGATCCAACGGGGTATGCAAATGGCCTGCCAGTGATAGTGAAGGACGCCCAAATGATGAGTTTGTCTAACATGGCGGGGCCGGAAGGCCGCTCAGCTCACATCGGCGGTACAGATCTGTAAGCGTCGTGAGGTACAAAAAAGAGATGGCGGCCAACATAGATATGACTATTTCAGTGGAAGGAACAGGTAACTGGATGCGGCGACAAGTGGGCTTACTATGTACAGGCGACTCGGAGTGTCAGAACTCCGACGAAGGAGGCTTCCGATGGAATAAGTAGAAAGGAATGACTTCCCTTCCTCTCGTCGACACTTTATGCGATATTGTCCCCGAGATTGTTCCCATTGCCATAAGTGCAGACAAGTGGACAGAATTCTAACGAGTGGACCGGTCCCACATAAATTGCGTGTTCCTAGATCAGCAATACCAGATGCCAGTGCTCTTGAGGTGAATGGCAGGAGAATACGTGACGAAACCATCGATAGAAGACAGGGTTGAAAAACGAAGCAGCAGTGATGGCGGTGGCAACTTTACGGTACTGACACGGGAATCCACGTGCACAGGAACGAAGGTTTCATAAAGCATTACAGCTGTATTACAGGGCAGTGGAAACTCTGGGACGCGTCGCGCTACGGATCGAGAACTTCGTTGCCAGCAGCGAAAACAGGCGGTCTTCGAATTGATGTAATATGCGCCTGCCCTTGATCGCAGCGCGTCCAAAAAGGTGGTGGGCCACGTTACGCCCGCCCGTCCCTCCCCCTCGACGCACGCTTTGCAAAATGGGACGTGCTTCTAGCGGATGGCGTTGCGCAACCCGCCGGTGATTGTTCCCGAGGCGATCCTAAAGAAGTAAGCTCCGCAACTGAAAAAAGAGGTTTACGTTGGAGTGCCGTGAACAGGATCCAGGAATATAAGCGTTATGGAATCTGGGCTAGGAGGAACCTTAACTTTCCTGCACACACAGAGATATGCAGAGGCACCATCATCCAAAGGCACCAGCGGGAAATGATCTCGGCGATCGCATAAGAGTGATTATCCTGAAAACCGTTAGGGAGACATCCACTGGCATAAACAGGGTCCGGAGGTGGCAACGCGTTCGTCTCCGGATTGTCAAGGAAAAGTGAAAAAGGAATCGAATTACCTCGATTAATACAGCAGTCGGTGGGAAAAGCCCCGGGCGGACCGTAACTGCAGACCGTGAACCTGGCATCATGCATGACTCATCACGGAATACGCACCAACGATCCTGACATCGCACAGTACGTGTGCCAGAGATGTGTGAAATAGGATACGGCGGCCGAACAACAATATTGACGTGCGTCTTTGTGTTCACAGCCGACCATGAGCAAGGCACTTCGCACCACATCAGGAAGATATTGCAGAAGACCAAAGAGAACCGTGAGAGAACGGTAACATTCTCCGCTCGTATGAAAAGTGCGGAGGGCAAACGGCGAAACCACGGGACCAAGATAGCGTGACATCCATTTGGTCAGTCGATCGGAATATATCGTGAAGATATGGGAGCTTATCCACGGGGCGGACGGAACATAGAGATTCATCCTAGGAGATGCAATCACAACGAGGTGGAGCAAGCGAAAGACCCTCAGACGAGGGTACGGGGATAGTAACCGATTCGGAGAGTTGCTCCTAGTGGGCTATAGAAGCATGTGCACGGGGGATCGCATCTGAAATAGCGAGCGTCAGCGTCCACTTCAGACAATACAACACCGGAAGTTCGGAATGTGCGCGGAGGGATTACAAAAGCTTTCCTATTGTCATCCAACATACAAGCACTTGGTGTGCAGGACGTGAGAATCTATCATCTAGAAATCGTGGGTGTCATCTATTAATCAGGTTCCAAGCTTAATAGTAGCACACCTCCATGCCGTGTCAAAAGTGAGTAAGGCTACGGAGGATTCGACTCATATTATCAGCTGAGTGGCCCAAACGCGTCATCATATCTAAGCTGAAAGATTAAATAGATTATCCATCCTTGATTCTACGAGAGATTCATCGCTCGGCAGCCGCTCAATTGGGTAAAAAAAACCCAGCCCAACTGCAGCACAGCCCACGAGGAAGGAATTGGACATGTTCAGTAAAGCTTTAGTTATGTGTCGATTGCAGCACTAGCGAGAGAGCTGCAAGACACGGATAGGAGGAGAACACCAGACTGTCAAGTACAAACTGTGACCTAGAATGTGATTCAGTGGCCCGAGAACACTAGAAAGGAGGCATACGCTATCATTGGTACTGCGGTATGCATACCTAGTCCTCGAACTTGATTCGCTTTCCCTGCGAAGGAACAATCGCTGCATTTGACTTCTCCTTCATACGCATTTTAGCTATCCAGGACGGGTGAAGTGGACGATCGTCTACAGCCTCGGACCTGCGCAGATGAGAAGTATGCTTCTTCAAAATATCATCTGCTTTTTGTGCCCGGGAATTTTGCTTGGATGAGTCAGGAAGTCGTGGGCCGCGGTTTGCTTGCGGCCTCTTGAAATGGGTCCTGAGAGTGCGCGTATCGTGGGTTGCATCTGACTCTTCCCGCTTCTGCAGATGCTTCGCCCCTTTGCCGTATTTCTTCTCCCATATTCTAGACACAAGATGATTGAGAGGTAGGTCTAGGAAATGAGTGAACTGTCGCTCACGCCCTCCTCGCCCTCTGACCTCTCCGGTTCTTGCGGACTTGAACACCGTCGGCCGCTCTTGCCTCGCCATCACTCCAATCTGTGTCTGAGCCGCCAGGAATGAAGCCGTTCGAAAGGGTCGGCAAAAATACGGACTCTGTTCCCAGGCTCTGTGAAGCACCGGCTGGGAGCAATGGAGAATGGCTGGCTCGATCAAAGAGAGAACGAGATTTCCCGGGCAACGTAGACGTGCTTGGCTGAAAGGGGTCATCAATCCCAGCGGACTCATTGCTGTCATTTGTATCGTCCTCCGAGTCATCGGAATAATCGTCGGATGCTTCTGGGGCAACCGGTCGATTAACCACCGTAGAAGAATCGACTATCTGCGCCTCGCGAGAACGAGAAGATGCGTCATCATCACTGTCTCCTTCATCTCCGCTCGGCTCGACTGCGGAATACAGTGACGAGACGACCATATTGACTTCTTTGGATAGCGATTTAGAGCTCAGCAACCGGCTCTCTAGTTTTGCGGCCATGCCCTCAGGCGTTCGACCAACATCTGATGCGAATATCTTCCGAACTGCTGACTGTATGGATGGATTGCTCGATAAGAGTTTTTCCTTCTTCAGCTTACTCCTCAAAGCTAGCGTGCCAATCCGGTCGTGATCTAACGCCTAGGATAATGTTAATGGAATGCCACCTAAGAACACTACAATTATACCTTGAGCGCATTAAGTTCCGCTTCCGAGTCCAGCACTGATTTTTCGGAACTTTTCTCCCCAAGGGACAATCTGTTAACTACATGACGTCAGGTCCTTGAACCAATAATGGAGACAAACCGCGTAGCTTTGAGCCTTTTTATGACTTTCCGAGTTTCAAAGTCCTTTGCTTTCTTTGCTGCCTTCTTAACTTCTTTCAGACTATGGAACTATCTTGGGTCATCCGTGTGCAGGAAGTACGACAATCCGTGGGCGTGCGCACCAGCTTCCCAACCATCTTGTGATTGTCATCCTCCTGAAAGAAGCTACATAAGTGCGTACATCAGAGGAGTTAAGAATACATACATTTGACAGAGAAGAAAGCTTTCTCTTTACGCCGCGAGAGTCTGTGGAAGGCATGATTTCAAGGAGCGCGCGGGCGTTTGTGAGTGAGGGATGAGGCCGCTGGCCATTATCGGCCCGGGTCGGTCATCTTCATCTTCATCTCCTCCGTTCGCTTGGCGCTTGGCACGCACAGTCTTGGCGCTCAGCGCTCACGAGTTCACTGTATCACCGGCGTTGTATCACCGGCGACAGAGCGTCTAACTTACGCAACCGGGTCTGCATCGATCGCTTTCACGGGCTTTGTTGGCCTGCAGTGATGGATACGGATTCTGATTCTAAGGCCCAGACAAGATTCGAAAAGTACGCCGAGTTCGTGGCCCTACAGGACCAGGTACTCTCCTTGGATGCAAGTCGCAATGTATCCGATGAGGAAATAGGCAGGCGAATCAACCTCATGAGGAGTATCACCAACATCGTACGCAGAAAGTGGTCTCCTTTCACCTCTTTTTACTCACTGTTCTAGTTCAGTTTGCAGAATATCAAGAACAGCCGTATTTGCTCGATCCATTTTTAGAGGAATTAGTGGCACCAGTGGTCAAAAAGTTCAAATTCTATGCCCAGGGACTCACCAGTGGCAGCTTCCGTTTAGAAGATATCGCAACTTTCGATTCCAGGCTAGAACTGACGGCGCCGTTGACTCGTGTATCGTACCTGCTGTACAATTATCTCAAGTTCAGAGGTTATAAGACCATTAGTCAGTCAATACCCATGTTTTTGAATAGCGCACAGTGGACTTGACGAATAGGCTCAAGTCAGATTTTTTCCTCACGAGATTGCAGATCTTGCGGTAGCCCTGGAATTTGCGCAGATTCTCTACGGAGCACAAAGTTCCACTACTCTGTGGTCGACGCGACATGTGACGCTGCTCTGGATTTCCCTTATCTGCATGATACCTTTCGACCTCGCTCAATTTGATGAAGTTGGAAGGGAAGGCCAAACGGCAGCCACTATCGAGGCTATCGCTAAGCGGGGCCTGACAAGCTCTGGTGTAGTCCGAGAGAGTGCAGCTGTCCTTCTCTCTCGCCTTTATGTCAGGTATAACAATACGCGGTGATCTATCTTGCAATCTTAACTCGTTTCAGGAGGGATGTGTTGACGCGCCTTCCGGCGTTTATGGATTTCGCCAAAACGTGCGCTAAAGAAAAGGCAGATATTTTTGAGGTACGTTCATTCCGGAGATACTATGGCTCTTCATTTTGTACCTCTCCCAGTGTCTCGGTGTCTTTCACACGCTTTGCGAGGTTGTCAAGAACAGCCCATCAGATGTCCTTTCGCGATTTATTCCCGATTTCTTCGAGGCTGCGCGATCACTAGAGCCCAATTCTACGCTTTGTCAGAACGCCTCAATTCGCAAATTACGAATTAAGCTATTGTCCCGCTCCGCCCTTCGGCTACTTCCTGCTGCACCGCGTGTTTCTTTGCGGAAAGGTCAGTATGCCTGGTCTGCGCCGTGGCGTTGATACATACTAATAAAGCCTTGAAGGCCGAGTTTTGTATGTAGCGAATGAGTCGGAAGATTCCATCAATAATGACGGAGGTGGTGCCGACGTCCCAGAAGAAATAGAGACCGTACTAGAAGAATTATTTCAAGGGCTGCGGGACAAGGTGAGTTCTAGAGGGAGGACTTTGAAAGGTTATTAACATCTATGTGCCACAGGAGACCATCGTCCGATGGTCTGCTGCAAAGGCCGTG
>Ga0137390_10002503_pt1 | contig 14600 bp, 6 predicted proteins | sample 15con2h24AmetaG_FD_104937 | JGI IMG/M metagenome (GOLD analysis project Ga0137390, IMG submission 104937) | Vadose zone soil microbial communities from Angelo Coast Range Reserve, California, USA - 15con2h2.4A metaG | ecosystem: Environmental > Terrestrial > Soil > Vadose zone > Saprolite... | reverse complement strand
GTTGGGGCGGGTGCCGACCCCCGCCGAGATCAATGCTTCCATTGCGAACAACGAGGGAGTAAACCCGGTGATTGCCAGACTGCTGGCAAGAAATCCGTGGCCGGCGCCAAACCGTGCCCCGGATGCCAACGGAAACAATCTCCAAATCGCCAACAACGCCTTTAATCACGTGAATAGTTTGATCGCCAAGGTCGACCAGCACATCGGAAAAGCTGATCTATTGACCGCTCGCTACTACTTCGGGAAGAGCGATCAAAGTTTTCCTTTGGCGCTGGTAGGAGGGGGCATTCTGCCGGGGTTCAATACAGTAACGCCAACCAATGTAAACATCGCCTCCGTCTCCTACACGCATGTGTTCAACCCACGCATGCTGATGGAAATCCGCGGCGGCTACAATCGTTTCTCTGAGCAGTTTTTCCCACAAGACATGGGTTTCGATCCCGGGTCAATTGGTCTGAATATGGGGACGGCGGCGCAAGACTTTGGTCTTCCACAGATCAATGTCGATGGATTTGCAACGCTCGGCGCTAACACTTCGGTGCCTCGCGGACGCAAGGACACAAATTGGCAGTTCTTCGACAATGTGAGTTATAGCGCCGGCCGTCATAACTGGAAGATGGGATATGAATTTCGCCGGACCTTTGTCGATGGATTTTTTGACAGCGGCTATCGCGGCAAGCTTGGCTTCAGTTCGCTCGATGATTTTATCGCCGGCACCCCTACAAGTGGGCGACAGGCACAGGGAAACTCAAGCCGCCAGACCTTTCAAAATAATAACTCGCTATATCTTCAGGACAGCTTTCATCTCAACTCACACGTCACGCTCAACTATGGGTTGCGCTGGGAATACTTTGGTGTGATTGGTGAAAAGGCGAATCGTTTCAGCATTCTCAGCCCGTCCGGAAACTTAACGCAGGTGAACCAACTTTATCCGCGTGACCTGAACAACTTTGCGCCACGCGCCAGTCTGGCCTGGGACATCTCTGGGAATGCCAAGACGGTGCTGCGCGCCGGTTGGGGCTTGTACTACGATGGCTTCTCGCAGGACTTTTTCGTGGGCCAACTGCCTTTCAATACCTTCAATTCAGGTCCGGCTTACAATGGTATCGGTGCTGATGCGATCACTTTCAGTTTTTCTCCCGCAGAAACGATCCAAACAGGGGTGCGCGTATTTCCGGCTGCGAGTTTCGCCGCCACCGATGTATTCACTGTGGACCAGGGAATTCGCACTCCTTACGTGCAGGTGTACAACCTGAATGGCCAACAACAATTGACGAAGAATGTCGCCCTCGAAGTCGGCTACGTCGGCTCGGCAGGTCGCAAGCTATTTCGTTATCGAGATATCAATCAGGTCAATCCGGCAACGGGAACAGTCCAATTTCCCGCTCTGGTATACGTGAATCAATTTGAGTCTTCCGCTAACAGCAACTACAACTCATTGCAGACGTCACTGCAGATTCGTAACTGGCATCGTCTGACCTCGACAGTCAATTACACCTGGTCACATTCAATTGACAATGCAAGCGATGGACAGGACTATGTGCCCAATGCTACGCAGCCGGACAATAGCTTCCGGCCCGATCGCGAGCGAGCCAACTCAAACTTTGATATGCGCCACCATTTCACCTGGACCTTCAATTACGATCTACCGAAGCTAGGCAACATCCGAGGTCTCAGTTCAGGTTGGTCCTTCAACGGTGTATTGGGCCTTGCTTCAGGCCAGCCAATCAATGTCAATTACCTGTTCGAAGGTGACTTTAACGGTAGTGGCGAATTCTTTGGTCGACCCGATCTAGTGGGTAACCCGCTCACCGGCACGAGCACGCCCAGCCAGTTTCTTAACCTCACCGCTTTCAAGGTCCCCTGCACACTTGATGACGAGGGTGCCTGCATTCCCGGCACGCAGCACTTTGGTAGTTTGGGCCGCAATGCCCTGGTCGGACCGAGCTTCAGGAATTTTGATTTCAGTATAGTAAAGAACAACAAGCTGACTGAACGTGTGAGCATGCAACTGCGAATGGATGTGTTCAATCTGTTCAATCATCCCAACTTCGCCAATCCCCTATGGCCCAACTTCGGTGTGGACTTCTTACAAAATGGAATGGATACCACGGGAAGAGGTACGGGCTTCCTGCCAATCACGACCACGCCGGATGTAGGGACAGGAAATCCGTTCCTGGGCGGAGGCGGCTCGCGTAATATTCAGTTTGCCGCACGCTTGAGCTTTTGAACGACACCTTGTCGGGGCGTCCCTCCGTGGGCGCCCCTTGCCTGCAACAACTGGTGTAGCGGTTCAACTCCGCAAAATTTGCTGGGGGTCCAAGCTTCGAGGCCCTATCGTTTTTCAGAGTCCTCTTCGTTGTCTTTTGAGTCAGTGTCGTCATCTCCGTCGGCCGCCTTGCGTTTGTAGATCTCGTAATTATCCAAACTCTCGAATGATTCGAAATCCTTAAGCAATAGACTCATCAGCTCGTCTTTCTTCTCCAGTGGCTCTTCTTCCAACTGCAACTCGTTTTTCACTATCAACCATTGAATGTTGCGTGCGCGCGCGAGCTCGACGATTTCCTGTGGCGAGTAGGGATTGATGGTGTGGTCGAACATCAAGACCGGAAAGCGCGGACGTCTCCCCGTGCTGTAATAAAACAGATCCTCACCGGGTAGACACAAGATCCCATCGTCGCGCGGAATTTCTTTCTCGCTGTATTCGACAAGCTCTTCGAAGTCAGCGATCCATGAACCACGCATAGAGAGTCCCTTTAGTGCGGGAAGCTTTGAATGTGTTAACTGGCCGTCGTCGAGATTTGCGTAGTCGAGACGTTCGTGAGAGCGAAGATAGAAGAAGCCCGATATGATCAGGCAAAGAGATATGAGGGACGCCAGGAGTATGGGCCATGAACGGTCGGCACTGACAAGCCATCCTTCCCGACTCCGAGACGAGACATGTTGAGTAAGACTATCGTTGGTTGAAGGCTTCTGCGCATCGACGGTGGGCGTCGTCATCAGATCAATCAACGCGGTAATAAACGTCGCAACGAGGATCATAAAGAGCGGCCAGAGTGCGTAGGTCGATCCCCAAAGCTGCTGCGACAAAAATGCGCCATGGACTGTAGCAATTATGATCAGGGGGACGATCAGATGCAGGTCGAATTCAATTCCCCGGCGACGGCGAATAGTCAGCAGCATCGTCAGGAGAGAAACAATCAACAGCAGGGGCCACAAACCTATGAGACGTTCGGCACGTTCGGACGAGTCAGTATCCAAAAACAAGTAAACAATCGACCATGCAAAAGGTATGGCCATCACAGTCACTGAGAGGCAAACTAGTAAACGCCTTCCCCTACTGAGCCACAAGGCAAGTGTGGCAACCAGAAAGAGTGCCAGCCACCGCTTCAGAAGAGGATCTCTGTAGACTCCAATCATATCTCCAAGCGCCGGGGTGCGGCGCTCGGCAGCGAATCTAACGGTCCAGCGTATGTAATTTCCGAAGCCTGCCTCGAGGTGAATCAGCGAGAGTGCCAAAGCGCAACCGACTATCAGACCGGTAAAAAGCCATATATATTTGAGTACGGCTCGTCGTCGCCAAACATCAATCGCGAATAACAAAACGAATGATGCTCCTGCGCTCGCGAAGAAGGCGAGGCCCGTGTTCTGTTTGACAAAAACTGGTACCACCAGCGCTGCTCCGGTTATGAAGCCGGATAGCGAGGTCGGCCTACGGTCCCAGTGCAGCAACAGGAGTAGGCACGTGAGAACCGCAAACGTGCAGTCTGGATCGTAAAACGGATGTGGGAAGATTGCATATATTCCCAGGACGATGAGTGGCGCGGTGAGCACCAGAGCAAGCAAACGCCTGTGAGGCACCGTTCGCAAAATCGCCAACAGGATGCGCCAAGTAAGCAGGGTGCTGAGCCCACCTGCTATTGCACAATAGACGACATGATGAAAGAAGACACGACCGGTGAGTTTGATCAGTGCGGCCTGGGCAAGAAAGGTCAGTGGCGCATAGGGAAACGGAAAATCACGATAAGGAATGTCGCCCAGAGAGATCCGATAAGAGTTTTCCAGGATGTAGCTGAGATCCCACAGCACGGCGAGCCGCGCGTTCTGCCAAAACACCACGCCGGCGCTGGCAAGGGCGAGTAAGAGAGCTATAAGCCAGTCGAGCCACTTTCGAAATCCATTTGGTGCACCCATCAGAGTCGTCTATCAACTGCTTCACTCAACCTGAGGAAATTTGCAGGTTAGGAAGGTGGACCCGGTCCGTCTTCCCTACTTGCAAATTTTTTTGGCTTGAGTGGCTAGTTCAGGGTCGGCTGGAGTTGGATCTTGACTGGGGGCGCAGCTGTCGCCTTGCCCCCTTCATGACCTGCGAGATTGGTAATCACATTGTTACTCACTGAGTCCTGCGAGCGGAATACTTGTTCAACTCCGCGAGCAGCCCGCTCGCAGCGGTTGGCGGTGCAGTGTTGCCCCTGACGATATCCCTGCTGGAAATTTCCTTGCCATATAGATCCTTGTTGGCATCGTCGTCAGGCCTAAGAGTGGCACCTTCCAACGAAATGCCGGCGAAGAGTCCACGCGCGCGCGAGTAAGTCAGAAGCTGCGCATGCATCTGGATGTCTGTCTCTGCCGCAGCAGTCCGGCCCACCGGTCCCGCGGTGGCAGACGCGTCAGCACCGATTGTGAATTTGCTCGATAGAAGCTTGTCGATAGCGCCCTCGTTCATCACGAGCATGACCACATCCGTTTCAGAGCCGCCGATCTGGAAGCCAACACTCCCGCCCTCGACCTTGAGTCCCGCGGGCGCCGACCAGCCACGACCCGGCTTGCGACAGACAATGAAACCACGACCATATTTGGCCCCAACTACAAAGGCTCCCTTCTTCACGCCGGGAACGACCACAACGCAGGCGGCTTTGCCAAGCAAATCCTGTGGGATGCCTTTATCAGGTGCTCCCATTATGTCGCTGAGAACATTGGCCGCGGCATCGAGCCGCTTTTCAGTGTCGTTTGCGAAAATGGGTTCCGCTATAAACTTGCCGGGCGGCTTCGACAGCCGCGCGGTCGCCCGTGCGCCGAGAACTCCATTCCTCAACATCGACGCAGACGCAGCCGCCGCCACGAATGAAAGAATTGCCGCGATAGCCACAAGCGGAATAAATGTTCGTTTAAGCAAAGTACACCTCCTTAAGATAAGTAAACGACCTGAGGGCTAATTGAAGGTAAAAAGGGGGGTTCCAGCTGACTCACATAACGACGACGAGCTGAAGTTCCATCATCTAGTAACGACGATGTCTATCTCGAAGTTTGTACGTGTAAAGCGCCGAACTACCGAGACCAGCCAGCGCGCCGATGCCCGCTCCTCGCCTACCGCCGAGAAGGGCTCCCACGCCCATGCCGCCACCTGTCCCAATCGCAAGCGTGAGGGCGTCACGATGTCGCTGCCAGAAAGAACGTCTCGCCGGGTAGGCGTAATACGCGCGCCGCGGAGTTGAATAGCCGCGAGCATATGCAACTCTCCGGTAACGCGCCTGATTAGTGTAGCCATATCTTGTGCGACGGTGATGCCTGCAAGCTAATGCTGGCACGGCCGAAACACTAAACATCATCAGACACAATATCAAACTCAACACTCGTTTCACGTTCTTACCTCCTTGGTCGGGGTATTGATGAAAAACAAGGGAGAGTTTTTGTTTCCTGGATCTTAACATCACTGTCAATCCCCTCAAAAGGCTGCTCGTATTCTATGTAGGGGCGTCCCTCCGTGGGCGCCCGAGTCACGCCAAAAAAGGGGCGCCCACGGAGGGACGCCCCTACAGGTTCGTGGGAAGGCTAGAAGAATGATTAAGCCATTCGTCCCACTAAGCTGATGATGGCCGCGATGAGGTCGGAGGATTCTACGGGCTTGGCAAGGTGTAACTGGTAGCCGGCCGCCAGAGCGCGCTCGCGATCTCTGGGCGTTGCGTAACCCGTCAAAGCGATGGCCGGTACGAGTCCACCTCGCCCTGTCGGAAACAACCGCACCTTCCGCATCAACTCAAGTCCATTTTCTTCCGGCATGCCAAGATCGCTAATCAATACGTCCGGCACCGCTTCATCAAATGCATTCAACGCTTCGAAAGCCGAAGACGTTGAACTGACTTCAGCGCCCTGGCGTTTGAGCATCGTGCCGAGTAGCCAGCGTGAATCGTCGTCGTCTTCGACGAGTAGCACCCGCAGACCATCCAGTCTCGCAAGTCTTTCGCCTTTCCTTCTCTCAATCTCTCTTTTCCTGTCCTCCGCTCGAGCAGGGTCCCTCCGTTCAACAGCAAGCGGCAAGTCTACCGTGAAGGTGGAGCCCTGACCCTCTCCGTCACTTTCCGCGCGAACGTTCCCGCCGTGTAACTCGACCAGGTGACGCACCACCGCAAGACCAAGACCCAGACCTCCCTGCCTGCGCGACATCGAGCCTTCAGCCTGGCGGAAACGATCGAAAGCGTAAGGGAGAAACTCGGCGGAGATGCCCTGTCCTGTGTCACTGACCGTGAGTTGCGCATGCGGTCCGACACGCTTGAGACGAACACTAATGCTGCCGCCGCGTGGCGTAAACTTGATTGCGTTCAATAGAAGGTTCCAAATTACCTGACGCAATCGGTTCGGATCACCGGTAACCAAACAACCTTTGTTATCAGAATCCAGAGGCAGTTGAATCTGTTTGGCGCCGGCAGTAGGACGAAGCCCATCGATAGCCGAATCCATTATCTTCGCGAGATCGATGGGACGAAGGTCGAGACGTAGCTTTCCCGTAATAATCCGAGAAACATCGAGCAGATCGTCGATGAGTCGTGCCTGGGAGCGCGCATTGCGCTCAATAGTTTCGAGCGCCCGATCTACATTTGCACCCTCCACTTCTCCATTTCTGATCAATGAGGCCCAGCCGAGAATCGACGTCAGAGGCGTGCGGAGCTCATGAGAAAGTGTGGCGAGGAATTCGTCCTTCAACCGGTCCGCTTCCTCCGCGTGCTTGCGCAGGTCTCGCTCACGCATGAGTAGGGCTGCACGTTCTTCTTCTGCAACTTTCCGCGCGGTGACGTCAAGAACCAGGGAGAGTACAGACACTAGTAGCCCCTCATCGTCGTGCAGTACCGAGTTATACCACTCGCAGTGAAGTACCGAGCCTGCCTTGGTGTAGTTACGATTGCGCTGAACTCCCTGGAGCTCAGCTCCAACTCGCTGCCGATTTGTTGCCTGCGCAACAGCATCGGCATCTTCATCAAAAACGAAGTGCCATTCACTGACGTGCTTGCCAATAACTTCCTCGGGCTTCCAGCCGAAGATCCGCTCTGCGGCGGCAGACCAGCGCGACACACGAAAGTCGCTATCCCACTCGATCACGGCCAGGGGCGAGTTCTCAACATGAAAGGTTAGGCGCTGGTGTGCCTCCAGTGCCTCTTCTTCGGCTCGTTTGCGTTCTGTGATATCGCGGATAATGGCAATGCCGCCGACAATCTCATTTTGTTCGTCGCGGAATGGAGAATAGTAGCCGCGGAAAAAACCTTCGCGGCCCGTTTCTGGAATCGTATATGGCCTTTTGTCGGAGACTGAGGTTTTTCCGGCCAGGGCCGCCAGAAAACACCTATCCTCGCCCGTTTCTCTTAGAAAGGGAAAAACGACGAAGGCATTTTTGCCGAGCACATCTTCGCGCCTGACGCCGGAGATCCGTTCCATCGCCTTGTTCCAGGCGACATACCGGCAGTCGAGATCGAACGCGAGTATACCGTCGACACTGGCCTCAAGGAGGCGCGTAAGAAGTAGACTTTCAGGCAAAGGTTTGTCGTTCAAGATTGAGTCGGAGCATGAAACCCCGGGGCTGTCAGACCTCCGGGTGATAAATCGCTGGCTGTGATTGTAGCGCAAATATGTTTGACTTGTCTGGCCACTCTTGGCTTTGATGGTGCCCTAATTTGAGGGGCGGCCCTCCGTGGCCGCCCTAAGCCGCCGAATGAATCTTTCATTGGGGCGGCCACGGAGGGGCCGCCCCTACAAATTAGGGCACTAACCCTTGCGTGAATCCCTTTCCGTCGGCAATTACTCTAAGGTAGAATCCCGTAAACAGTCAGTTGCACGTCACTTGGCAGTTGTCAGTTGTCTTTGCGTTTAGCAGCCAGCTATATAATCAGCAACAATGCTGCAGGGTTGCCAACGTCTTTCAGTGCGGGCGTAGTTTTCGAATAATCTTCACTATCTACGGCACGATGGAATCTCCCACGCGTGCTCGCCGAACATAGTGACTAAACTACGGCGAAGCTAATAACGGCCTACAAACTAATAGCTCGACACTCAAGGAGGTCTCTTCATGAAAACTGCTCTCAGACTACCCCTTCTGTTTATCTTCGCTTTGCTGCTCTTAGCGGCGTCGCTTTCGAATCCACCCACCAAAGTGTCGGCGCGCAACTCCGCGCACGATCCCACCTGGTGGGATAAGTATCAGTTCATTCTCAACGGCGGCGCTGATACCGACCCCGTCTCGACTAGCTCGCAAGCGGTGGGCAGCAACGTGGACGTCTCCAATGAGTGTGGGCCACAAAGCGAAACATTCATCACTATTAATCCCAATCAGCCAGGGGTTCTGGCAGGTGGGTCCAATGAGATCTTCCGATTGCCGATGCGCGGATATTACTCGGTGGACGGCGGTACGAGCTGGGGCGGTGTGGATTTACCTTTGCCGCCGCCCAAAACAAAAAGCGGTCTTGATTTTGGATCTGATCCCACGCTTGCCTTCGACTCGAGTAACAATCTCTTTTACGGCTATATCGTCGTGCATTTCGGCCGTGGCAACGGGATCAATGGTACTGAAATGGCAGTTGCTCGTTCTGTCGATGGCGGCAGGACATACCCAACTGTCGCCTTCTTCGGGTTCGAGAATGGAGCCAACCATTTTAACGACAAGCCGATGATTACTGCCGACCAGAATGCGGGCAGTCCGTTTCGCGACAATGTGTACATCGCCTGGGATGCTGCCTCCGGCGGTTCGAGTGGCGGTGGAGTGAGAGTCGCAAGATCCCAAGACCATGGCGCGACGTTCTCGATTACTCGTGCCGATGATCCGAATGGACCAGGCAAATCAATAGGGGCCTCTCCTGCCGTTGGGCCCAATGGCGAAGTCTACGTCGCATGGAATGACTACGCCGCGAATGCGATCGTATTCAATCGATCGTTTGATGCTGGCCAAACATGGGGATTGCCCACTACCATTTCCGCGAAGACGCTTCCTTTTGATATTCCTATTCCAGCAGAGTCTTTCCGCGGCGCACTTGTTTATCCCTCACTTGATGTCGACCGCTCAAGCGGAGCGCATCGCGGTCGAATTTATTGCAGTTGGATGGATCTCACCGCCGCGAAGGTCACGGACATCTTCTTTTCTTATTCCGACAACGCAGGTGCGACATGGTCCGCGCCGGCGCCGGTTACGGATCAACTGCCCACAGCGGTCGACCGCTTCAATCACTGGATGTCAGTAGATCCCATTACGGGCGACGTGAATGTGGCATTCTACGATACGCGCAACGACACGACCGGCTTTCGTTACCAGACCGACTATTACCTCGCGAAATCCTCCGACGGAACCACATTTTCTGGCGCGGATCTTCGCGTAAGCACAGTCAGCTCGAACGAACATGATTGCAACGGTGTCTTTCCGTGCCAAGCGATTAACTACGGCAACCAGCAGGGAGACTACGAAGGTTTGGTTTCGTTTGGTGGCGTCTCGTACCCAATCTGGACAGACAGCCGCCGTCAACTCGATTCTGCCTCCGGTTGCAGACGGCCTTTCCTGATGGAGGAAGTTTTTACGGCTAAGGTGAGGTGAAGAGACAGGACTAAAGGACTCTTTGTAACAACTGCACTCAAGTTGCAACGACGATCAAGGTAGAAGATCACTCCGCCCTCAGTTTGGGTTCGTGTCGTAGTCGTCTTCTTAGTTGTGTGCGGTCGCTACCGCTCCCGATTCTGTAATTGTCTATCACTCGGGGTAGTGTTGCCGGCAGTTGTGGTCCCTTTCAGATAGTGATCGAGGAAATTCAGTATTGCCTTGTAGGCGCGGATCTCATTGGCCTTCTTGGTGAATCCGTGGCCTTCGTTTTCAAAGACTACGTATTCGACAACTCCGTTTCGCTTCTTGATGTTGTCGACGATCTCGTCTGACTCAGGTTTGATTACGCGAGGGTCGTTCACACCCTGCAAAACAATCAATGGCTTGACGATCTTATCCGCATGGAAAAGCGGCGAAACGGCACGCAGTTTTTCGAGTTCTGTGTTTGGATCTCCAATCTCTTTATAGAGCGATTTGCGAAACGACTCCCAGTAAGGAGGAATGGACTGCAACGTCCGCACCCAGTTGGACACGCCGAATAGATCTACGCCAACGGCAAACTCGTCAGGCTTAAACGCAAGCGCCGCCAGAACCATATAACCGCCGTAAGACCCACCCATGATGCCAATCTTCTTTTCATCGACATAACCGAGCGATGACAGATACTTCTTCGCCTCAACGCAGTCCCACAATGGTTCACGGCCGTGCTTGCCGTCGTCCGAGGAAAAGAACGTCTTACCGTAGCCACTCGAGCCGCGATTGTTTACGCCCAGCACGACGTAACCATGATTGACCAGATACTGCGTGAGCGCGCTGTAACCGACACGCGTTTGACCGCCTGGACCGCCGTGTATCAGCAGCAGCGCCGGCGTCTTCAGTTGTGAGCTCGCATTCTTTGGCTTATAGAGAATGGAGGGAATCTCCACTCCGTCGAACGACTTGTAACGAATGACTTGCGAGTCGACCAAATCAGACGGATTAATTTCGGGGTTCAGACTTTCGGTCAGTTTTGTTACCTTCTGCGTGCTGAAGTTATAGACATAGAGATTGCTTGGGCTGCGATCGCCGTTCACATAAAAAACCATTAACTTCTCGCTCGGCGAGATGTTGACTCCAGTGATGTCGCCGTTCGGAAGTTTGGGAAGGGCCACCGGCTTGCCGGTTGTTTCGTCTTTAATCTCGATCTTCGTGCGCCCGTCCTCGTTGATTGCCGTAACGCGATACCTGCCGTTGTGCGAAAAATAGGTGGAGGAGATATCCCAGGGCGCTTTCTCCACAAATTCATGTTTGCCACTCGCTAGATCAAAGCGCTCGAGGTGTTGAAATTCGCTTCCTTCATCAGTCAGGTAGTAGAGATACTTCGAGTTTACAGCGAAGGCTTGTGGACTGTTGGTAACATCGCCTGAATGTGTGGTGATATTCTTCAACTCTTTAGCAGCGACATTGTAGAGATAAACATCGGAGTCCGCGGGCGAGCCGCCACTCTTCTGGAATGCGACGAAGTTTCTGTCATTCGATATGTCGCCAAAGGCCAGGCCGGTTTCGTCTTTGTAGATCAGAGTGGGTTTAAAGTCGGTACTGGCCATTTCGAAGATGTCAAAGAAACGCGGGTCGCGCTCGTTGGTGGACAGGAAAAACGATTTGCGATCGTGGCTCCAGCCAAGGAAGTTAGCCTTCACTTTGTCGCCCGGCGTCAGATCGCGCTCAGTTCCATCAGCTTCCCGCACGTACAGATGACTGTTTTCGTTTCCGCCATGATCATAAGTGTAAAGAATGCGCGCGTCGGCCGGAAAATATGAGACGGCATAGGTGCTCTCCTTCTCTGATTTCGTCAGTTGCGTGGGTTCACCACCGGCGACAGGCACCGAATAGACATTGAAGATGCCCGATTTGTTACTGTGGAAGAGTATTGATTTTTCGTCTGAAGAGAAGGAGCTTCCGCCGACGCGGACGGTGCTCATGAACTGCTCAATGGTGTATTGCCGTAGCTCGAGAACCTTGGTCTGCGGCCCGGCCATTTCAGATTTTGACTGTTGGCCATCAACTTCGAGTGTGACTAACGAGAGAAGAATTGTCAGCGTGAAGAAAATGCCAATTATGCCAATCGATGTTCGGAAATCTTTTGCGGGGTTCATGCGAATGTTTCCTTCATGGGTGATGCTTAAACCGACGAGGTTTTGGGACATTAACTTACGTCCTGGAAGGGGATGAACTCAATGGCTCGGGAGGCGTATAGTGTGGCAGTTGGCCTTAGTCTCATTCATACCGCGCCTTTACAGACTGTGTGAAAAATGCGAGCGCATCGAAATGAGGTCAGTACCGTAACGCGGTAGCGTCGGGTCAGCGGTGCCTGGCCATTAGGAGTTGTGATGCGCATCGCTGACCCGACGCTACCGCGTTACGGTACTGACCTCATCCCACTGTGAAGCCGGGCTGGGAGAACCACAAACTGCCGCGGTGTGAGTGAGAGAACAAAGTTACCGCGCACCGGCGGGAAGTTTTTCAGTAATAAAGCGAGTGAAAAGACCATAAAGGTGTCGAGTGGTGCCAGCTCCTTCATAGATGCCGTGTGAACGATTTGGATAGGCCATCATCTGAAATTGTTTGTTAGCCGCGACCAGGGCGTTAATCAACGCCTCCGTCCCCTGATAGTGAACGTTGTCGTCGCCCGTGCCGTGCACCACCAGAAGCTGACCTTTTAACTGCCCGGCAAAAGTGATCGGTGAACTCTGTTTGTATTCGTCCGGGTGCTCCTGAGGCAGCCCGCAGTAACGCTCCTGATAGATCGTGTCGTAGTAACGAAGGTCCGGCACCGGAGCGACTGATAAGCCCACTTGATAAACATCTCCGTAACGAAACATGGCATTCAATGTTGATGAACCACCGCCACTCCAGCCCCAGATGCCGATGCGCGTTGGATCGACGAAGGGCCACTTAGCGATCGCCTTCGCGGCGCTCGCCTGATCCTGCGAATTCACAAGGCCCATCTTCCGGTAGATAATTTTGCGCCAGGCGCGACCGCGTGGAGCCGGCGTCCCGCGATTGTCTACGCTCACGATGATATAACCCTGTTGCGCGAGCATCATGTGCCAAAGTTGATTGCGCCCGCCCCAGGCATCCAGCACTGTCTGTCCCCAGGGTTCGCCATAAACATAGAAAAGCACCGGATAGCGTTTCTGTGGATCGAAGTCGGGCGGCTTGATCATCCAGCCATCGAGCTGGACGCCTCGAGCCCCTTCAGCGAGTTCGCCGCTTTCACCGACGCCCACATGAAAAAACTCAGAAGGCGTAGGCTTCAGTTTTGCGAGCCGCTCCTGCACATCATGATTATCAATCAACGTTCGCACAACCGTGTGCTGCGGTAAGCTAACAATGTCGGTCGCTGGCACTTTTGTAAAGGTCGTAAAGCTGTGAATCGCCACGTCACCGCGTGGAGAAATGTTATAGGCATGACTGCCCGGTTCCGAGGAGGGCGTCAGCTTTTCTTCCTTGCCATTTCCGTGAATTCGCTCGCGGAAAAGATAACGCTGTGTGGCATTCTCCGGTGACGCGTAGAAATAAAGCCAATCGTTCGCCGCATCCACTTTTTCCACGCTAATCACATCGAAGTTGCCCGGCGTAATGCACTTCACGTCGCTGCCGTCGCGTGAGATGGAATAGATGTGTCGCCAGCCGTCGCGCTCGCTGGTCCACAAGAATCGTTTGCCGCCATCAATCCACTCGACATCACCGCGCGCGAGTCCGCTCTTGTCCCAATCGATGTCGCCCCAGGCTATGTCGACCCATGTGTCGTCCTTTTCAGTAAGCACCGGCCGCACCTTGCCGGTGTGGCTATCGCCAAGCATGACGAGATTCGTATTCTGCAGGCGGTTGAGTTGCTGAATGATGACCTCATCAGAATTCGCTGCCCACTCCATACGCGGTAGATAATTGTTTCGCGCGTCGCCGGGAATATCGAACCAATGCGTCGCGCCGCCCTGCGCGCTGACAACGCCTGCGCGCGCTGCGGAATTCATCTCGCCAGCTTTGGGATAGGGAAACGAAGTTATCTGCGGATAGAGTCCGGCTGTCTTATTGATGAGGATCATCTCTTTCACGCCCTCAGAATTGAGTTGCCAGTAAGCGATCTGCTTGCCATCCGGACTCCAACGCCAACCGTCGCGACAGAACAGTTCCTCTTCATAAACCCAGTCGAAGGTGCCATTAACAAGGTATCGCGTGCCATCGGTGGTTAGCTGGCGAATGTTCGCTCGGGTAACGTCGTCAAGGGTCTCCACATAAATGTTGTTTTCTCTCACGTAGCCGACGCTACGACCGTCTGGTGAGAATTTGGCGAACATCAGCGTCGACGGCTTCACTGCCTCGCCTCCAAGTTTTCGCAGATCCCAGGTTTTAAGATCGACGACCCAATAGTTGCCGCGAGTGTTACTGCGCCAGACACGTTGTGAGTTGGTGAAGATAATTAGTTTCTGTTCGTCCTGGCTGAGATCAAATTCCTCTACTAATAACGGTGCAGACCCGCCGGTGGGCGTGAGCTTTTCTGCCGAAACCAGGATCGTGCGATTACCTGTCGTTACATCGTAGCGAACGATGTCGACGAAGTCTTTTTTTGTGGGAGAAGGTTCCAGTGCAAGGTAGCCACGACCATCCGCGGTCCAGCGAACTGGCCCGAGCGACTTGGTCCGATAGGTAAAAATAGAATCGACAGTTAAGAGAGACGGATCAGCTGGCGTTCGCGTCTCTTGTGCAC
>Ga0137390_10002500_pt1 | contig 14604 bp, 18 predicted proteins | sample 15con2h24AmetaG_FD_104937 | JGI IMG/M metagenome (GOLD analysis project Ga0137390, IMG submission 104937) | Vadose zone soil microbial communities from Angelo Coast Range Reserve, California, USA - 15con2h2.4A metaG | ecosystem: Environmental > Terrestrial > Soil > Vadose zone > Saprolite... | reverse complement strand
CTTTCAATTGTCTCAGATCATCTCAGGCGACACAGGTATCAATAGCTCTGGTCGTGATAAGGAGATGTTGTCTAGGCCAATACTTGGTTGCCGTCATGGAAACACGCGTGGGACGCCTCTTCGTCATGACGAGTCGATAGTTCAAAAGGCTCTGGTCATCCGAAATGGCGGTTGCCAGCCTTTGTTAACACTGTCACCGGCAGAGTTACGAAATCACGATTCTGTTCGCGACAGTTTGAAGCACGAGGGCCACTCCCTTTGTACAAAGTCCGATATTCGAGGTTAGGAGCAGGGCATAAGCTCCGCAAGGCTCTTAGCATCAGCAGGGTCAATGCGTATACGTGAAACAAGTCTTATCACGGTGGTGCAACGGCTATCACGGTGACACAAGGTCGATGAGCTTTGGAGGGTTTCTCCAAGTAACGAGAGATTGTCCGCCAACTCTGATCGGTCTTCTGTCCAACCTCGACCTCTAGTTGCCAGCCCTCCAGAGCGTATGTGTCGGGGCTCGTGACGAGCAGAGTCGGAGTGAGAGTGACGTGCTGCATCGGTTCCAGTACCCCGCGGAATGTGAGACGGCCAATCCAAGACGGCGGCGCCATGCCTCTACAAGGTAACAGCGGTCAAGCGATAATCACGAAAGAGTTAAGAGTAGGGCGCACTTGGTAGCAGAAGAGTCACCAACTGGTGTTTCTGATGCTAACTTCAGAGTATACTTCGACGCGTGACTCATGGAGAAATTCCTCAACATCAAGGTCACGGGGACGTGGCACGATCTGTGAGGTATGGGTGAGACGAAACTTTGGAAGTATGATAATGGCTGATACATACGTCTCAGAGAAGTTATGATTGATGACACCGGGCTCAATGGTGGTCAGCGAAACAGGATTCATTTCGGCGTTCCATTCGCTCGTTCGTATGGCCTCGAGAATACTTGACCTTTCCATCTGCGTCTCCGCATATATGCTGCGTTTCACCTTCGCTTCCCGGGCCTCTCGAATGACATCATGGAGTGCGCCATGCTCTGCTCCGACGATGGCCCCCGATATGAGGACATGCCCTGACCTCCCGCTGGAAGGAATATCCCAGAATAAAAGAACGTCCAATGAATACGGGTGATATAACGGAAAAATATAGGGGTGAAGATCAGGAGCGATGTATAGATGTCGAGCCACCAACTTGCGTGCAATCATATTCCGACGACCTTGATGAAGCAAAGACATCGTTGAACTTGCCTTGATGGAGTAATTGGGGGTCTAAAAATATATATCAGGTAAACTTACACGAGCAGTGATCGATCTCGGACCTCATTAATATAATTGCACCTTATACTTAATGGTGGTGGCGAGGATTCTTCAACAGGGTGTCCTTTTAAAACGTGTGCAAACTTTCCTATCACAAACTGGAAGGTATCATCGAGGTTGGGAATGTCGTCCCGTGGGTTCACGCCGAATAGTGGTTGAAAGCTTTGGCTTGGAAGAAGATTTACACTGGATGCCGTTCAGCGGTGTACACCATAGAGACGCGTGACCTACCACTTAGGACCTGTGAGGGATTTGCATGACCACATCGGGCTCAGTGTCACTATCTGGGGCACAGAAACTGAGGTAGAAGCGGCAATGTTCCGGACTTCTAACATTGAAGTAAAGAGATTTTCTAATGTTTGTCCGGGTTGAAATGCTAATGTCGTTGAGAGTAGTGGGCGGACGTCAAAAAAACGAGCTATCCTGACGCAGTGAAATGGATGGCCATCTCCCTAGAAATGGTGTCTGAACGCTATAAAGGGGCTGTAACCTAGACAATATTGCATACCCCTCGGAATATGAGTAAGAAACAGAGCTCTTGCTCGCCCAATTTATTTGCGTGGAGTACGAAGGGAAGTTCAAAGTTGGCACCCGGAGCGAGCGACGAGTTTTCTACGGAAGTCCATGGAATTTTATAGGGTGTTCTAGGGAGCAGAGAGTTGTCCGAATCAAAGGTCTCGGAACCAAGAACAGGGGCTTCGCCTATGGGTTGTGGGCGGGGCAACGGTGCCATTTGACGTGCACCGGTGCCTTGATCGCCGGATTCATCAACCCAATATTCGTCATCCTCTCCACTGACTAGCCAGATATCGCCGATCGACCGAGTGCCGACATTCGACAGCCAGATGCGCATCTGTCTGCATTCTCCATGATAGAGCACCAGACGGGTGTCATCAAAGAATTCAGCAGACAGTCGCTGGGCGGCATCTTCGACCTCGACTTCGACAACGCTATCGGGCGCATATACCTTGTTTTGTCGTTGATGGGGCGTGTCTTGAAGTCTCCGACCTCTCGATGACAGAGATTCTCTCGCAGGAAGGAGAGAAAGGAACATGTATGAAACATGGGAGATTCGCAAGGTCATTGGTTGTCTTGCCAGAATTGACACCCGTATCTTATTAGATCGAGAAAAGAAAATTAGCTTGTAGCACGTGGTCGAACAAGCCGACGATGTTCACCGTCCGGGTTTCCTTCGAGCCTAGGACGATCTCATCTAAGATCTCGACATCGACAAGATCAGGGGTCCACTCGGAGCTAGCTGAGAGCCCCGTTAAAACGACCGTCAAGTCTGAGATATTCACTTCTGCGTTGAATGGGTTATGAACAACGAGGTCCACCCAGAACTGCTCTGCATACTTCTCAGCAAAGGTCAAAGTGGACTATTACACACTCACCGTTGACAGTCGCTTTCCCTGGGCGGTGAAGGGCTTCTTTGCCTCTAGTTCTCCAGAACGAAGTCCAGCTGTCTTCCCGCGACTGCCATGTGGTCGGATCTCCGCCCACCGAATCCCCAGGCAATCGCACTCTAGTGAGACGTGGTTTGAAGAGCGTAACTGGGAGCGTCAAGTCTGTGGTATGAAATTTTGCGCCCGATGTGTCTTTCAGATGCTGCATTTTTTAAGTCAGACGCTGAATCTAAAAGTGGATAAGACCGAGCACCTGAAGAGCGACTCGAAAATCTTCCAAGAAAATCTTGTCCATCGCGGGGTCTTTAGGTATTTCAGACACGTCATCTGGCGGGGGTGCTGGGTCGGAAGATCTCCCTAGAAGCGACAAAAAGTATTGGACTGCCCGCCGAACCTCGCCGGTGGTATAATAGAGGCGTCCTGATCAACGAAATGTCAGTCCACGTACGACAACAAGGCTACTTTGAAGTACCCAACGCATGCTCTAAGCCAGGGAGGATTCCGTCAAGCTGCGTTGATGCCTGCATCTCAATCCCCTCGGCGTCCCAAAACGAAGGCGACAAATCTTTCGCAGGAAAAGTCATACCAAGCCCGTGCGCCTTGCGTAGAAAATATATGGTGAGTGGTTTCTGCTTGATTCTATCAGCAACGTATAATACCAAACTGAGCTAGAGCGCACAATCCCAGACTTTTCGAGCCGGTTTGCAGCCAAAAGGTACAAAAGCGCAGCTCGTCGGCGGGCCAGCCTCCGAGAGCTGAGATGAGCAGCTTGTGCAAGCAAAAGCGCGGATGGAGGCTCCTCCGCCTTTGAGTTTCACGCATCAGTATACTTAGGAGTCGCTGCCTAACCACGTTATGTCACGCACCGATGAGGCTGCCCAGGCCAGCCACCTGTCGCTTTCATGGGGGCTTGCTAGAAAATCGGCACTGGCCTCCCAGCGTACGGCATATGTCAGCGCACGTAGTTGAGCCGAAGCTGATGCTTCTACGTCGGGGGATGTGACCGTGGAGAGTGCGTGCGCGGCATGAAGGTTTACCGCAGGGGACGGAGAAAGGAGCAGTGGAAGCATTTCCTTGAAAATGGACGTAGCTGAGTACCCTTATATTTCCTGCATGCATTGGTATATCCTACCGATCCGCCCTTCCCATCTTTCTTTAACGTCTCCCACACATTGACTGCTAGCTTTAGGTCACCTAATATAGTGGCGAATTCTGCTAGTCGTCTCTGCTGACTTGGAGGAGGATGTCCCCCAGCAGGGATACTTGATATCGAAGATTGCGACCCTGGTCGAATTCCTGATAGGGCAGGGGAAACAGATGACGTGGGCCTTTGTTGAGGCGCAGGCGACGCAGTTCCAGAGCCAAAGAGACGACGAGTTGAGGAAAAAAGACGGGAAGGTAGTCTTCGCGTCGAGGCAAACTGGAAACATATTAAATGCATCAACATATGGTCCCAGTATAAGAGAGGCAGGTGTCACGTTTTCGTTCCAATCTGCGACATATTTTTCCATCCAAGGCACAAGACTCATTGAAACGAACTCTCGAACAAACTTAGCAGTTTGTTGGATGTCATGCTCGCACAAGTGAAGCGTATTCACCCCGGGTGCGGCCCCAGAGATTGAACCCGATTTTGACCTCGTAGCGGATGGATCAGGGGTGCTGAGCAAAGATTGCGGTATTGACGGCAGTCGTAGAGGTGCCATTGGAACAGGAACAGGTGGTGGCGGTGGTGAGGGAAGCTCGAGGGGAAGCAGATAGCCATGTAAACCATACTGCTTTTTGACAGCATTGAAGAGTGCGTTTGCTCTTCACGACGTGAGTAGATGAAGATAGGTTTCGGAAGACCACGCACTCTTCGTCTGACAAGGGGGAATTCTCCGGATGGACGATGAGCGAGTACCGTAGATGTGTATTGTCCACCCACGAAGGGAGTTCTAAAGGGCGAGAATGCAACTGCGCCAAAGTCTGCAGTGGATTTGGCAGCATGGTGGACACGGCCAATATGACTATAATGGTGTTGAGCCGCAATCAGGACTGGTATAGGAAGCACGCACTCGCAACTGGATGGTTCCATCCCTCAGATTTTGATGGAATGTGGTCTCCCTCTACGCATTGGCGCAACTCGTTCCACCAAGGGGTCCTCAGGTTGTTGGGTCTCTTATTTTCGGCTGCGGCCGCCTCGACGCGTTCCCAGTCCTCCAACCACCTGGCGCATCTACTTGAGATACGGGCACTGATCCAGTCTATCATTCTTCCTGCGCGTTGTTCTTCGTGCTCACGACATCCTTCTTCGATCTCTGCCAAGTCTGAGAAGCGCAAGGCGAAAGAGGTGAGAGGCACCGGCGTCAATGATGTTGTTCTCGTTGTGACTAAGAAGTTGCATGAGAGTCGGAGGCATTAATGCCTCGAATGAAGCGCGTCTTACCCTGCGGCAGCGGAGAAAATGACTGCAGAATTTGGGGCAATGGGGGTAGCGACAATGAGGAGAGAAGATCAACTAGGTCAGGGGACGATATGATACATATATGGGGACCTAGAGAGGGCGGAAGAACAGGTGTAACCCGTGCCATTTCTCGGGAAACTTGTTGTCGACTCTAGAGATCGTTTGATTATGAGAGGATGAAATGGCTGGAGTCGAGTGTGCCGCGTGCCGCGTGTCGGCGGGCCTGGAGAGAACCTTTACATAACGCAATCATAGATATCGTACATTAATCAAACGGTATAAAAAGGGGTGCATATAACAACAGTCAGGTATACAACAAAATCGGCCCATGTTGAGAGAACACCATCCGTCAGAATCCACCACCAAGTAAGTCACCCAACAAAAGGCCACCGGCGAGGGCACCTAGAAGAGGCAGGGCAGAACCAGTTGAGGCACCCTGTCGCTGATAGCCTCCATTACCATATCCATATCCGGGACCGTATCCTGAGTCGTACATGTAGGGGGCTCCGGGTGGTGGCCCGTAACGTGGCTGGGAAGGCCCTGCCGGGTATAGTTCCTGGTTATAATAGGCTTGCTGCTGTTGCGCGTATCGTGCCCGCTGCGCATTTATCATCTCGGTGTGCTGGCGCTGTCTCTCCCTTTCGATCTAAACAGAACCGGACTTGGTAAGCGAACGGAGAAATGCATCGATAAATTGAGTTGTACTCACTCTCGCCTGCTCCCTCTTGTGTGCTTCGCGCTCTTCCTTGGTACCGATGGCCTTATCCTTGAGTTTGCCAAAGAACCCGCGTTTCTGCTTTTCTTTCTTGGAGGAATCGGGCGAAGCAGCGTCATCGCCCGGTACCATGCTAGCGCTATCACGGCCATTGAAGGAGTGGCGACGGAGTTTGGAGGCAGGGTTGTCCTTTGAATCTTGCTGCCGGGGAAGGCTGCCAACTTTCTCTCTAACATCTGGGTGCTCCCGGAGGTATTGCTCATCCTCGTACGGATGTGTCCAGATCGCGCGCGGGGGATCAGCTTTCGTGTCCACCTGCAGAGCGCGGGGTCAACCATCGATACAGAAAGGTGAGAGGAGAGACGTGTCACACACCCAGAAGGGATGATTCGTTTTGGGATCGAACTCTTGAGTCCATCCGTATGGAGGAGGAGGTAGTTCAGAGCCCATGGTGGGCTATTGGGTGAGATGTGTGTTGGGTAAGGAAGAAGTTGATTGCGGACCTCTTATAAGGGGAAGGTGACCACTGTCAGATTACTGATACATCACGTGAGAAACACTTACGCTGTGCTGCACAGCCTCAGGCTATCGTGCACATCGGTTACGTCGGCCAGCTCGCACAGCCCCCGCCTGGCACGCCCTGACTAACTAGGGCTTGTTACTTTCCGCTTCCCGTCATGCCCTAAATCCGCAGCAAGTTGTGTCAAGCTACTGACGTTACTCGTGAACCTTGAATTACCGGTGACCCGTACTACCCGAACATGCGTTTGATCATGTATTACAGCTATGAAGCAACAATGCAAAATTGTCCCAACAGGTTAAGATCATAGAAGACTAGGATGCCATTACTGCCCACGGAGGTCCCGTATCACCTCCTGGATTTTCCTGATTTTCTGTTCCGTAGGCATCTAAAAGAACTACGCCTCAGTAAACGTAAATCGAAGACCACAGGCGTGCGACGAACCTCGTAAAAGATTCGCATTCTCTCCTTCTGATGAGCATCAACAGCATGGTGCTGAAGGTATTTCTCAACGAATGAGGTGGCGTCATCTTCGTTTTCATCATCGCGATCGAATACAGTGCCTTCACGATGCATGCTGGTGATGCTACTACTCCCCTCTCTTCGACGATGCACCTTTTGTACTTTGGCAGGCACCTCCGCAGCAGGCTTGCCCCATGCTGACGCCCACACATCTGGGGAGGGAGTCCAATCTTCGGCAGGAGCGCCCCATCCCCACCCATCGTCTTCGAGGGGAGAGTTACCCCAATGACCTTGGCTACTTTGATCCGCCAGCTCCTCTTCCAATTTATCCAGAAAGTCATGCATGGACTCGGCTTCTTCACCCCGTTCTGCGGCCGCTAGCCCTCGGCGCCAAAAAGAGACGAGGTTAGGAGACAAATCTGTCCAATGGTGACGCTTTTGCTCGGCTCTTCTGAGGCCCGATAGAATATCGCTTGTGGGATTCCGCATGGCGGATGAGGTAGCTTGGATACCGTAGGCTTCAGCCCTTGAGGAATGCTGGGCTGAACTTTCATGAGTCACGGCTTGCTTGACTGTCATGACGTCTGCTATGCAGATGTTGCAGAGCCATTTCCCATTGCCTACATCTGTGAAATCTACGTAGCATTTAGTTTTGCTCATTGGTATGACCATGCAGCGAAAAGTGCGCACTTTCTCGGTGCTTGAAGTGCGCAATTTCTCGGTGTTTGAAGTGAGCTGCCGCTCGCGGCATACGGAATGACTTGAGGAAAATCAGAATAGAATAGTGAGTGAATGTGCTGTACAAGTTGAGAAGGGTATCTTGGAGAGGAGGGGATCGATAGCGCAGCTCAGGAGCTATGCCTGCCCAGATGAGTAGCTGCGGTGGCCAGCATAACAAGGTTAATATAGACTAACGCCCGTGAAACCGTGCGAAGTCTTAAGTCATCCCATCCGGCCCCCGACAGCCCCGACAACCGGACTATAACCTTTAACAATGATTTACCGTTCTTACGCAAATCCACGGACATTTGTGACCCCCCACAATTTCGCATTGAGGTGCATAATCTGACGGGAGTTCGTTTTTTGTGTCTGCATTAGTCTGCGTCTTAATCTCTTCTACTTTTTTTTTCCTGGCACGTATTCCAGTTGTCTTCCCTACTGTTGTGTTGGAATCTCATTGTCTCACTCGTGGTCGGCATTTTGGTTCTCAAACTCACGCAAACTTTTTTCTCCGACTTGATTAGATATGCCACACCACAATTCTGAAGATCCGGACCCACTGGCACGTCCCATTCATCTTGGCCAGTGTCACAACTTTCGTAAAATGTCGTGCTGCTCGGTGACTAGTGGAATGCTAAGCGAGCATTTAGTTTCAGTTCGAGTGGATACGAATGAAATCGAATCTGCTATCCCCAAAGGGCGTGGCAATCCGAGCTGCGAGAACCAATGATTTCCACGTCGCTCACTGGCACCGCTGGCAACAGCGTGAATCCATACCAACTCCCCCTATTAGCCGGAGGAAGTCAGCCTACTGGCAACCGATAGGCACACGACGACTCTTACATAATACCATAGATGCCATGATCTAGAGGCTGGGTCCAGCCCAAGGAGACGAAGATATCAAGTTCATTTTTGGCAATACTGCCGACACTAGACAGACGTATTCTGACGCGTGGTATCAAGGCATGGAGGGGCTAGCGAAACACTAGCGAAACCTGTACGTCATTTCGGTTGCATGTGTCTTTAAACATTACAACCTGCATTCCCGTTCCTCGCCAGACAGATCCGATGACAGTGTGCCCCGAAGTCTACACGACACAATGTGCTAGCTGCGGAACCGAGTGCAGTGAAGGTAACACCTGTGTTGCTAGGTGAGTCATAGCAGTTGGTTACTTTAACCCTACACACGACGTACATGAAGGATGGTGGGCGGTCAGGAATCGGGAACCTGAACGAATAGGCATAGAAGCAAACCTTGGCAAGACTACGCAGAGCAGCGACGCTACGTAAGATGCCGAATCGTTTGTATTTCGGTCCTACATCTCGAAGCTTCATGCTTTCGTCTTCGCCTCTCGTGCTTCTTAGTAACTATCGCGCCTCTGTCGTATCCGCTGACGTGCCCTCGCCAAGATTACCTTAGGCTTCCCGGACGCCGGCCAGCTCGTTCCCTTCTCCTTTCCCTCCTCGACTGTCCACCATTTCCGACCTCACGGATGCGTAACCCGCCCACTAGCGCAGCTAGGGAGTCAGCCAGAATGTTTTGAGCGTCACTTGTTTCCATGCAGGGACGATACTGTCGTACCCAAATTTCCCCAGCCCTGGACAGTCATGCCCATGATAACCCTCCAGATTACTAACACCGACAACTTGAATAGCCACCGCAAGACCAAGTTGTAGCTGTGTAAGAATCGCCAGCTCTATCTCATCTAGGAGAGACATGGTTAGAGTGTTTAGAGTATAGATGTTGATAGTCACTTACAGACGGGCTTGCGCCCGACAATAATAGATGCCAAGTTGATTGCGAAAATATCATATCTTGATTTAACAGCAGCAGAGGCATGGAACAGGTTAAAATTAGAAAAGTACGGGAGATAGAAAGCGGATGAGAACCCACGCATCCGATAAAAATCCCAACCCTGCGACCATACATACTCTAAGACGATACCGGCTGTATAGCAGCACGATTGATGAGCAAGCAAGAGACGGGACAGGCTAGGGACGCACGAGAAATCACCAGCACCGGCCTAACTCGTGAACCACAGCGTCATTGTTTTCCGGGGGCTGCCCTGGGGTCCTCGATAGTCGTGCGTCGGCAGCGTCGCGGTCGCCCCGCCCGCGAGTTGCAAGACCACCATGTCCCGAGAGGCGTTTCGGGACCGAGTCCCCGCGGTCGCCGATCCCCTGCACGCCCAAGAAAAGTCGGTGTCGGTGTCGATTTCAAAGTTCAGGATCACCTCTGCCGTAGTCCGTTGCGGCCACGTCGGGGGATGGCAGAAACCGGGCCCACGGGTCACGGGATCTGAGGCCGGGAGCTTTTTAACGATTACTGTACCCTCCGTCCTCTCCGAGTCCTCCGGGGTCTGCGTACGGACTGCCAACGGGGCGGTGTTTGAGACACCCGGGCCGGTCAACCGCTGCCACAGCCAAACGAACATCCTTGTCCCAAGAAAGCTAGCTGCTTAGCCGAATGCAAAACAAAGGGACATGATGACTGGATGGCGCCATCTCGGGGACAGCGGCTAAGGAGCACCGGCGGCTGTATGGCAGTACCTTCATACATGCCATCTCGCCCTCCACACGAACTAAGGCACCTGCTACTAGCACTTGTTCCTCGAGACATTGATGCGGCGATGCTTCAAGTTGCCCTATCATCTATCAGTGTAGTCGGATATGCCCCGAAATTATCTGTAAAGCATCACGACCCATCAACGCATCAATATGTGAACACTAATTCTTGGGAAACGACCTTACCTTCTTAGCCTTACGACCGCACTATCTTCACGGTGACGGAAGGACTGAATAAGAACCCTTTGCTTCGTTCGATCAGAGTTATGTGATTCCTGTCAATGAGTTCCTGTACCAAGTGCCGTGTGCCATTCAGGCACTGGCACAGAGGCGACGACTGCTAACCATCGCCTGACAGCTGCCGTACCGTGACCAGGATTGAATCACATCGACTGCATATTGCTTCTATCGCCCATATATCCTATTCCCTGATTCCGGTCAGCCCGTGGCCCCGGGACCAACTTTATGATGTTAAATTTCCGTGAAGCCCTAAAAATACATCATATCCTCCAATTAAATTACATGCCGTACCACATGCAGTGATTATGTAGATCCTGGAGATGGATCGACCCATGTCCCATTTGGCCAGAGTGTCGCGGGCTTAGTAAAATCTCCTGCTACCCCTCCACTAGTGAACTGCCGAGTGAACATTCAGCAATATATTCGAATGAATACGAATGAAAGTGCATACCGCCAGCCTGAAAAAGTGTGGCAATCCGCTCTGCAATGCCGCTAGAGAATAGTTGAGACCGGTGCCAACATAACGTTCCACGTCATCCACCAGCAGCGCGAATCCATCCCAGCTCTCTCCACTCGGAAGTGGAGACCAGAATATCGACTGGTTCGGGAAGGGTATGGAGGAATTAAAATTCGACGAATTGGTGACAAAACTGGGGAGGTCGGTGCCGAATGTGCCATCTCGTCGCAACTGCGGTCGGGAACGTTAGTGCTATTGGCAATCGCGGGAAAAAAGGGAGCCATTTACTTGGGCGGCAGTCTGAAGGATTGAGGCAAATCCGAATGCCGCCGTTCCGTTAAGAAATAGTCCCAAAAGAAAGCCTTGGTAGATAGCGGAAAGTCGAGTAGGGAACGCAGTGCTTGGTATGAGGATCATGGCAAGGATGTAATGGTGAAGCCGCAGTTGCAAGGTGGGTAAGAGTGCCAGAATCAGAGCTACCAATCCTCCAAGAAGGTACCAACCAAGATAGTACGGAAGCCAACCCGTTTGACGGATGACACGGCATTGGTTGATGAGAATAACGAGCAACACGAGGACAATGATGATGAGTGCGGCGAGTCCGCCACGTTGTGCCGTAATATCCTTCGCAGTCAATCGATCTATGGGAATTCTCTCCGTAGTAAGATTTGCCAGAACTGTAGCCCAGTACGGTCCAAGATATAATATCGTGGCTTCTATCGGCATTTTTGAGAAGGCGGGAAGAACAAAACGGAACGCTAACCGCCAGAAGGCGTAGCAGACAAAAAGTACGGGGAGGAAGGTCCCGAAACCATCTGCAATATCGGGAGGGTAGGTGCGGGGTTGAGAGAAAAGAGTGATGTGCCAAAACCCGATGCAGACCATACACCAAAATAAAACGATGGGCCTGGGGCGAATCACTAAAAAGAGAATTACGGTCACCAAGATGTTGAGCGCCAGCGCCTCTGAGCGGAGATCTGAGCAGGGGTGGAGAGAAGCGGATGTTGAAAATGTTAAAGAGAGAGGGAAGACTGTCGGGAAACCGATGGAAGTGAGACCGTGTGCGGAACGCGGGAGGAAGTCTGTGAAGTTTCCGATGAGGTTGACGGTCGCGCAACCTCCTTTCGAGTCGCTAACATAACCACTGGTTTCGAAAATGGTCAACGAAAATTCGGGGTCGAGAAGAAGTATGACCGGGCTCACGCCTGTATAGCGGCAGCGCAAAGAAAGCTGTCTCCACGATAAGTGAAGTTTGCATCGCCTCCTCCAACGATAAGAGGAGCGAAGTCCACTTGCCCATTCCCAATAGCCCTCGGGTTTTGAAGCTCGACGGAGGAACATTGACTGGGACAACGGAAGTCAAATGAAGAGCCTGTGAAAGGAGCACAGGCAAGTCCATCCAGTCCACATCCGTCGTCGGCGCTCCAGATAGAGGCTGTACAGCCTATCCAGGACTCGGCAGGGGTCAAGAAGGATTGTGTACGAGCGAAAAACGAGAGACCGATAATATAAATTGCACCGAGGAATAGTAGGATCCAAGGTCTCTCATTGAGAGGACGAGTCAGACGCACAACGCAATGCTCAAGTGGCAGGCCGTACGTGCGTCCACGAATTGACAGAGTAGCGATCCACGGAGATGGCTCTGCGTGAAACGAGCTGAAGTTAGGGGATGCATTGCATGTGCGCGGATGATGACGAACCTGGCAGGTCAACCACTGGCCTCGGTCCTCGCATATAGACGAGAAACCTTTTCGTTCGTCGTGTCACGCGGGGCATCTTCGATTCAAGCCTCAACCAAATGGTCGAAGTCCATCGGTAAAGGCGGCTCCTCTGTCTTTCGGTTTGCGGCGAATCTTCAAAGTCTACTCGAAATACTTGTACAGGGTGATCCTTTGATTCAGGGCATTGCTCTGGTGACTCGCGTGACCCTTCAGGAGTAGCTGTACTTGGAGTAGCCAGCATGAGGCGACAAGAATTGACTTTTGTTGGATATCACGGATGCGCTGACGAAGGGGATGTGTTCAGTTGCCTGCCTGCAACGGGCTGTGCTCAGGGATCATGTCATTGTCATGCACGGCTCGCACGTCGGCGTCGGCACGAAGTAGACGCGGAACAAAATAACTGCGGTAGCTAAATATTTCCCACGAACAGCGTTTATGATGACCAGATGCCGGGCAGCATTGGAAATTGGGTGTGTTTAAATTTGTTTCCATTCCAGGCACACTAGATGCTGTCTAACAGATCACATAAACATGCTTATTCAAGACGCTGACGCATCTGAAACGTCGTCAGGGCGGATCATGCACAGGTCATAAGTAGACCGAGCTCACAGAAGTCGTAGACCAGACGGGCCTGAATGTGCTCATTGTTCGGGCCGATGAAGTCGACATGTCGAACATAGCGCCTTTCACCATTGATTTCTTCAAACCCCCAGATCTAAACGGGTGAGGTTGGTTTATAGATAAGTGACGCAATGCGGTATCGAAAAGGTTGACGTACCTGCTCTGCAATCCAGGTGGTATTGCTCTTTGGTGTATCACTTTTCACGTATGAATTGATTGCACCGTGTTGCACCGTATCTGGTAACCATCCCTTTCTCAGGAACTCGTTGTCAATCTCATCAAGCTGCACTCTTCTGGATCTCCCAAGAACTGCGCCGAATAGATGGTCTTCGTTCTCCCTAAAAGTCCAGTCCAAGATGCGATTCTCGGTCGTTCCAGGAATGCCCGTAAGTGTCTGGTCGATATCGATGTGCTCGACGTTACTATCATCCTTGTAATGCCGAACGTAGAGGGTTATGGTGGCTAGGCCAATAGCTCTGCGTGTAAACCAGCTTAGACCTTGTAGACGCAAAATTTCATCTGTATCATCGCTCAGGGTCTTGTTCTATAAATGTTGTCAACACTGGTTAGTGGCCAGGAGGAAATGAGCGGTGCGAACCATAACCCATGTTGCACTCAAGTCGAGAGTTGTGATGGATGAAGGAGCAGCCATTATGGACTGCTTGGCTGTCTGGGCGGACGGGTTCTTGTAATGCTGCTGATTGTCGATGTGCGATGTGACATCGATGTATGATTCGAGAAACCCATCATCACGTGCGTCGGTCAACGTTCAACCAGCCGAACCCGAACATTAATTGTAGATTGTACTGTACTGTACTGTACTGTAGCTTAATTACCCTTCGAGGAGAAAATGGAAATCACCCTCCACGGAGCATCTTTACCCCTCTCCCATGCTTGAGGCCCCCGGCTGTCATCCCCGCCAAACTCAACCATAAGACCATCTCTGGTCCACTCCACCCATATCCCAATACTGCCGGACGACGGCCCTGAGCCACCACCTTTTCTGTCTGGTTCGCCGAGGATGGCAACAAATTCTTTGCCAGTCATGCTCCACGTAACAGGGAGGCCAGAGGGGCGTGATGCTCCCTCTTTAGTTTCCGGCAAGATGGTGAGGACAATAGGAGTGATGGGATACGGTGAGTATGTGTGTGATCGGGTGTCAGTCTTGGCGTCGGACTTGTCAGCACGCAGATCGTTGTGTATATCGACGCCATCTAAGGTGAGATGTGCATCTTGTAGATCCTGTCGTGAAACGGTGGACTGGGGTCGGTAGCCGTTGATGGGAATGAATAGAAGGCTGAGACCGAGGGAATAGTAATTGAAGTACACTGCATCAGGGTATGACTTGATTTCGAGAGCGGCTACATGAGAGGAGGAAACATGTGAAGAAAGAGCTGACAGATATGCCGCGAGGAGTGGTGAGGATGGGG
>Ga0137390_10002496_pt1 | contig 14608 bp, 16 predicted proteins | sample 15con2h24AmetaG_FD_104937 | JGI IMG/M metagenome (GOLD analysis project Ga0137390, IMG submission 104937) | Vadose zone soil microbial communities from Angelo Coast Range Reserve, California, USA - 15con2h2.4A metaG | ecosystem: Environmental > Terrestrial > Soil > Vadose zone > Saprolite... | reverse complement strand
GACCCGCGCAGCGGCCGGTCAAGCGTCTACAGCACCGATGTGGCCCGCACGATCCAGGCCCCGATCTTCCACGTCAACGGCGACGACCCGGAGGCGGTCGTGCGGGTAGGACGGCTGGCGTTCGCCTACCGGGAGGAGTTCGGCAAGGATGTGGTCATCGACCTCGTCTGCTATCGCCGCCGGGGGCATAACGAGGCCGATAACCCGTCGTTCACGCAGCCCCTCATGTACGACCTCATCGACGCCAAGCGGTCGGTGCGCAAGGTGTACACCGAGCGGCTGCTCGCCCGCGGCGACATGTCCGTGGCCGAAGCCGAGCAGAGCCTGCGTGACTATCAGGCCGAACTCGAGCGGGCCTTTACCGAGACCAGAGACGCACTCGCCAACCCGGCGCAGGCGCAGCCTGGCGCCGTCCGCCCCGCCCCGCCTAGCCCGCCAGCGCCGATCGACCACGCTGCGGTACCCACGGCGATCAGCGAGGAGGCCGTCAAGCGGATCATTGACACCCAGCTCAGCCTGCCTGAGGGGTTCACCCCGCACCCGCGATTGGCGCCGCAGCTCGCGCGCCGCGGCGCGATGGTGGCGCAGGATGAGATCGACTGGGCGACCGGCGAACTGCTGGCTTTCGGGGCGACGCTGATGGACGGCCGGACGGTCCGGCTGGTCGGGCAGGACACCCGGCGCGGCACGTTCGGCCAGCGGCACGCGGTCCTTGTGGACCGGAACACCGGCGAGGAGTACTTCCCGCTCCGCCAGCTCGCCTCTGGTTCCGCGAGGTTCTACTGCTATGACTCGCCGCTGTCCGAGTTCGCCGCGCTTGGTTTCGAGTACGGCTACTCCGTCGCCCGGCCGGACGCCCTTGTTCTCTGGGAGGCGCAGTTCGGCGACTTCGCCAACGGGGCGCAGACGATCATCGACGAGTTCATCGCGGCAGGCGAGCAGAAGTGGGGGCAGCGTTCCCGGGTCGTGCTGCTGCTTCCGCACGGCTATGAGGGCCAGGGCCCGGATCACTCCTCGGCACGGATCGAGCGGTTCCTATCGCTATGCGCGCAGGACAACATGACCGTGGCGATGCCGAGTACCCCGGCCAGCTACTTCCACCTGCTGCGCTGGCAGGCGCTAAGCAGCCTGGTCAAGCCGCTGGTGGTGTTCACCCCGAAGTCCTTGCTCCGCAACAAGGCGGCGACCTCCGCGGTGGCCGACTTCACCTCCGGCGCGTTCCGGCCGGTGCTCCCCGATGCCGACGCCGACCCGGCCCGGGTCCGGCGGATCGTGCTCTGCTCGGGCAAGATCTACTACGATCTGGCCGAGCACCGGCGCGCCGACGTGGCGCTCGTCCGGATGGAGCGGCTCTACCCGCTGCCGACGCCCGAGATCGCCGCCGCGCTCGCTGCCTACCCGGCCGATGCCGACCTGCTGTGGGTACAGGAGGAACCAGCGAACATGGGGGCCTGGCCGTACGTCGCGACGCACCTGCCCGGTGCCATCGGCCGGACGGTGGGCGTGGTCGCGCTGCCGGAGAGCTCGGCACCCGCATCGGGCTCGGCGAAGGCGCACGCGGCCGGCCATGCCGCTCTGGTCGAGCGCGCCGTGGGCTGACCACCATGTACTTCACCGACCGCGGTATCGAGGAACTTGCCGAGCGGCGCGGTGGCGAGGAGGTCACGCTCGGCTGGCTGGCTGAGAAGCTGACCGAGTTCGTGGACGCCTACCCCGAGCACGAGACCGCGATCGAGCGGCTCGCCACCTGGCTCGCCCGCGCCGACGACGAGGACTAGACTGCCAGAACTTGGCAACAAGATATATCGCGTGTATGGTGGCACTGGCCGTCGCGCGGACGAAGGAGGCGCTATGAGCCCGGTGTTCAGGCATGGCGGGCTGCGCCTGTATCTGCTGAAACTGCTCGACGAGGCGCCGCGCCATGGTTATGACGTGATCCGGCTGCTGCAGGACCGGTTCCTCGGCGTCTACTCCCCTTCGCCCGGGACGATCTACCCGAGGCTGGCCAGGCTCGAAGAGGAAGGCTTGGTCACGCACGACGTCGTTGACGGCAAGAAGATCTACAAGATCACTGACGCGGGCCGGGCCGAATTGAATCGCCGCCTAGACGACCTTGCCGATCTTGAGGATGAGCTCACCGCCTCAGTGCGCGACATCGCCAGTCAGATCAGCCAAGACGTCAGGGAGACGGTCAGGAACCTACGCGACGAGCTGACCTGGGCGGTCCGTGAGGCGGGCAGGGCAGCAGGGACCGCGACCCGGCGGGCTGAGGAGCCCGCGGACGCGGATGCGGCAGCCGAAGCCGGCCAGGCGGATCGGGACGGGGACGACCGCGACGGGGACCGCCACTACGGCCGGGACGAGGCCCACGACGAGGCCCACTACGAGGGCCGCGACAAGGGCGGCCACGACGAGGGCGGCCGCGACGAGGGCCCCGACGAGGGCGCCGACTGGCCGGACTGGGCGCACTGGGCGTGCCGGAGGGACTGGCAGGACTGGGGCGACTGGCGCGATTGGCTCGGCCGGCCGCAGGACTGGGGCTGGTCGCGGGAGTGGGCAGGGTTCACCGGGCGGCCGCACAAGGCGCAATGGCAGGAGGCCAAGCAGCGGGCGAAGGCCGAGTGGCGCGAGGCCAAGCAGCAGGCCAAGACCGAATGGCGCGAGGACAACGACATCGTCGCCGACCTGGAGCGGCTCGCCGCGCTTTTTGCGCGCGAGATCCGGGGCGTCGCCCGGCATGTGGAGGGGGTGAGCGAGGGCGCCACGGCCAGCCTCAGCCGGATTCTCGGCGATGCCGTGACCAGGATCAAGAACGAGGTCTTCGGCGCCGGCGGCCCGGACTCAGGGAGCGAGGACCGGGAGCCGGACGCTTAGCGTCTCCAGCAGATGTCTGATGTCGTCGCCGTCGGATGTCACCACCGCGGCGCTGACTCGCGCGGCCGCCACCGCAACGAATCCGTCCACCACATCGGATGTGCCAGCCTTGGCGAGCAGCGTGCCAACCGGCCAAACGTCGCCACGCTGGAACGGCACGAGATCGCAACCGCTGAGCAGGCGCACCAGCCGGACTTGCCGTCGCGGATCGCGAACTGCCTGCGCCGCGACCGGTGCTGGCACCATGATCCGGTGCCCCTGCCTGACCCAGTCCTGGTGTCTTCGCAGTGCAACGAACTGACACTTGTCGATAGCGATCAGCATCCCGCCGTCGTAGACCAAGGTCTTCACGCGACATCATCCTCGGGCTGGTCATCGCCCCAGATCGCGCGTGCCATCCACGGCGGCGGAAAGTGCCAGCCCGCAGCCTCATTCGCGGCATGTGCCTCGTCGATGAGCCGCTCCAGCTCCGCATTCTCCGCCCGGGCCTTCGCCAGTTCCTCCTCCGTCGGGTAGCCGATCTCACGGTCGATTGCGTCGGCCGCGGCGAGCGCGCGCATCTGGATGATCTCCCACTTGAGCCGCTCCGCCAGTGCGCGCTCGACCACGCTCGAGATCGTGGTGTTGCTTGCCTTCGCAAGGCGGCGGACTTCGTCGGCCAGGGACTGACTGACGGTGACGTTGAGAACCGCCTTGCGCTCGGCCATGTTATGACTATAACACGGTGAAGACGACCTTGCCGAACAGCTCGCCGCTGATCATTGCGGCGAAGCCGGCGCGCGCCTCATGCAAAGGCAGCGCCCTGTCGATGACCGGGCGCACGCCGGTCAGCTCGCAGAACCGCACGAGCCGCGCCAGCTGGTCCCTGGTTCCCATGGTCGAGCCGACCACTGACAGCTGCAGGAAGTAGATCCGGACGAGCTCGGCCGCCGGCATCGCTCCGCTTGTAGCGCCCGCGATCACGATCCGGCCCCCGGGGCGCAGCGATTTGACCGAGTGCGCCCACGTTGCCTCGCCGACCGTCTCCATCACCGCGTCGACCCGCTCAGGCAACCGCGCACCGAACGGGAATGCCTGGTCGGCGCCCAGCGAGAGCGCCCGCTCGCGCTTCGCCTCGCTGCGGCTGGTCACCCAGATCCGGTAACCGGCCGCCCGGCCGAGCAGGATGAGCGCGGTCGCCACTCCCCCGCCAGCGCCCTGCACCAGGATCGTGCTCCCCGGCGCAAGCCCGGACTTATCGAACAGCATCTTGTACGCGCTCAGGTATGCCGTCGGCAGGCAGGCCGCGTCGGCAAACGACAGCGCGGGCGGCTTGGCGATGAGATTCCGCCTGGGGACGGCTACCTTCTGGGCGAACGTGCCGGCGTACCGCTCCGACAGCAACGACCTGGACGGGTCAAGTGTCTCGTCGCCGTCCGGCGCCCTGCCCGGATCGGCGACGACTCCGTGCACCACGACCTCGTTGCCGTCCTCGTCGACGCCCGCCGCGTCGCAGCCCAAGATCATCGGCAGCAGGTCCGCGCTGATGCCGACGCCGCGCAGCGTCCACACGTCATGGTGGTTGAGCGAGGCCGCCTTCACCGTCACCGTGGTCCAGCCGTCAGGCGGGATAGGTTCGGCGTGCTCGCCCAGCTCAAGAGCGGAGAGCGGGTCGCCGGGATTGAACCGCGCTGCCATCACCGCGAACATGATCGCGACCTTAGCCGATCAATTCCCGGAATGAGCCTGCCGGGATGTGGGATGCTGAAGGCGCCCCCAAACTCACGAGGACCAGTGTGAATCTGGCGACCTTTGCCGACCTGGCCGTCCGCCTGGTCAACTCCGCCGCTCATGGCAGCGACTCCGATCCGCTGCGCGACGGCGATGCCGCGCGCGACCTCACCAGCAACGGTCCGTTTCTGTCGCTCCCGGTCACCCGTCATGATCTGGACAGCCTGCGTGCGCTGCGCGCGGAACTCGCTGCGGTGTTCGCCGCCGCCGCAGCCGACCGCGGTGACGAGGTCGAGGCCAGGCTCAACGCCTTGCTCCTTGTCCACCCGCTGCAGCCGGTCATCGCGCGACACGACCGGGAGGCCTTGCACCTGCACCTGAACCAGAACGGGTCGCTGGCCGATCGCTACGCGGCGGGCGCGGTGAGCAGCCTGGTGATGATCGTCACACAGATCGGCCTGCACCGGCTCGGCGTCTGCGCGATCGCCTCCTGCCCTCGGGTGTTCATCGGCAGCACCAGATCCCGGCGGTACTGCGACGAGCATGCGGCTGCGCGAGCGAGCGTAACCGAACTCGGCCAGCCGCACCGCGCTGCGAGCTGACCATCAAAGCTGCTGCTCAGCGCAACAGCCGTCACCCGCGTTACCGAAACGAAACTTTGGGAGTTCTTCTCACTTGCCCCAATGATCACTAGCATGAGCGTCACTCGCGGGCATTAGCGTCTGTTAAGAGAACCCCCGAAGGAAGGTTCGACATGGCAACTGATACTTCGACCGTGTCCTCAGGGCCGGTCGACGTTGGCCTGAAGCGTGAGATGGGGTTGATCGGCGGCATGTGGGCCTCCGAGACCTCGATCATCGGCTCGGGCTGGCTGTTCGCTTCCTACTACGCCGCGGTGGCGATCGGGAAGAACGCGATCTACGCGTGGCTGATAGGCGGCGTCGCGGTCATCATCCTGGCGCTGGTCCACGCCGAACTCGGCGGGATGTACCCGGTGGCGGGCGGCACGGCGCGGTTCCCGCACCTGGCTTTCGGCAGCGGCGCCGGCATCTCGTTCGGCTTCTTCTCCTGGCTGCAGGCGGTGACTGTGGCCCCGATCGAGGCCTACGCCATCATGCGGTACAGCCAGTACTGGCTCGACGCGCACAAGATCAACCTCTTCGACACCCTCGGGAACGCGACCAAGCTTGGGTTCGTGGTGGCCATCGTGCTGCTGGCGATCATGACGGGCGTGAACTTCTTCGCCATGAAGCTGTTCGCCCAGATCAACAACGTCATCACGTGGTGGAAGGTGGCCATCCCGGTCCTGGCGATCATCATCTTGTTCTTCAAGTTCCACCCGAGCAACTTCAGCCACGCCGGGGGTGACACCAGCCTGAAGGCCCTGTTCGGCGCCCTCCCGGCGTCCGGCATCATCTTCGCCTACCTCGGCTTCGAGCAGGCCGACCAGCTGGCCGGCGAGATCAAGAACCCGCAGCGCAACCTGCCATTGGCGATCATCTTCGCGGTCCTGATCGGGGTCGCCGTCTACGTGCTGCTGCAGGTCGTCTTCATCGGCGCCACACCGTCCAGCCTGCTTGGCGCCAAGGGCTTCGCCGGCATCTCGACGACGAGCCCGATCGCGGTGGGCCCGTTCGCCGGCCTGGCTGGCCTCGTCGGCCTGGCCTGGCTCGCTACGGTACTGCGGGTCGACGCCTTCATCTCGCCCTACGGCACCGGTCAGATCTACATGACCTCGACCTCGCGCGTGGGGTACGGCCTGGCCAGGAACCGCTACTACCCGTCGATGTTCACCAGGACCGACAGGAACGGCGTGCCGTGGATCAGCCTGATCATCGGGTTCGTGTTCGGGCTGGTGTTCCTGCTGCCGTTCCCGAGCTGGCACTCGCTGGTCGGCCTGGTCACAGCGGCATCGGTGCTCATGTACGCGGGCGCGCCGCTGGCCATGGGCGCGTTCCGCAACCGGCTGCCCGACGCGAACCGCCCCTACAAGGTGCCGGGAGCGGTGGTACTCGGGCCGATCGCGTTCATCATCGCGAACCTGATCATCTACTGGTCGGGCTTCGAGACGCTCTGGAAGCTCGGCGTCGCCATCATCCTCGGCTACCTGCTCATCCTCATGCACTTCTCCGACAACCCGCACGCCCCCAAGGTCAACTGGAGGCGGTCGGCCTGGCTCGGCGTCTACCTGCTCGGCATGGGCATCATCTCCTGGCAGGGTGTGTACGGCCCGCAGAACAGTGGCCGGCTGCACTTCGGTTGGGACGCGCTTGTGGTCGCCATCTTCAGCCTGGTCATCTACTACTGGGCTATGAACTCGGCCTTGTCCCGCTCTGAGATCGAGGACCTGGTCGCCCAGCAGTCCGGCGGTGCTGCGGACTGGGAGGCGCAGGTCACCGAGGGCACGGCCACAGCCTGACCGTCCGCCGCGATCCGGAGGCCTCATCCCCGGCCGGGGGTGGGGCCTCCGGCCTTCGCGCGCCGGTAGCGCAGCAGCACCCGGCCCTCGATGAGGGCGGCCGGGACCGGGCCGAACATGGCGCTGTCCACCGCGCCCGCTCCCGGGTTGTCCGACGTCAGCCACCAGCCGCCGGCCTCGCGCCAGGCGGCGCGCTTGACCAGCAGCAGGTCAGGTCGCCCGGGCTGCCTGGCAACGACCATGCGACCGGGCTTGATCCGCGCCGAGCCGCGCCGGCCGGTAAAGCGCCGGACCAGCAGCCAGTCGCCGGGCCGCAAGGCCGGTTCCATCGACCGTTCCGCGACCGCGACTCGCCAGATCGGCCAGCGCATTTACCTCTCCGTAAGCCGCCGTGTACTCCCGCCGCGCACCCCATGATCTCGGCGTTGTACTGTTCTGACTCAGGCTATTCGGAGATAGCCATGGGGCGCCGGGGGCGCCTGGGCGTTTCGGGGGGAACGCAATGGCAACTGCTACTAGGCCGGTCGATGTCGGCCTTAAGCGTGAGATGGGGCTTGTCGGCGCCATGTGGGCGTCGGAGACCTCGATCATCGGCTCGGGCTGGCTGTTCGGCTCGTATTTCGCCGCCGTCGCGGTCGGTACCTCGGCCATCCTGGCATGGGTCATCGCCGGCATCGCCATCATCATCCTGGCGCTCGTCCACGCCGAGCTCGGCGGGATGTACCCGGTGGCCGGCGGCACGGCCCGGTTCCCGCACCTGGCCTTCGGCGCGGGCGCCGGGGTCTCGTTCGGCTTCTTCTCCTGGCTGCAGGCGGTCACGGTGGCGCCGATCGAGTGCTTCGCGGTCATGCAGTACGGCCAGTACTGGCTGAACAGCTCGAAGGTCAACATCTTCGATCCGACGACCGGGAACGTCACCCACCTCGGCTTCGTGTTCACGATCATCTTGATGGCCATCTTCACCGCCGTGAACTTCCTCGCCATGCGGATGTTCAACCGGGTCAACGTCGTCATCACCTGGTGGAAGGTCGCGATCCCGGTGCTGACGATCATCGTGCTGCTGTTCAACATGCACCCGAGCAACTTCGGTAACGCCGGGCCGCTGTTCCCGAGCTCAGGAAACACCCTCAAGGCGCTCTTTGCCGCGATCCCCGGCGCTGGCATCGTGTTCGCCTATCTTGGCTTCGAGCAGGCCGACCAGCTAGCGGGCGAGGTCAAGAACCCGCAGCGGAACCTGCCCTGGGCGATCATCGGCGCGATCCTCATCGGCACCGCGATCTACGTGCTGCTGCAGATCGTGTTCATCGGCGCGATGAAGCCCGGCCTGGTCGGCCACGGCTTCTCTGGTCTCGTCTGCCCGGCGACGGGGACCTGCCCGACCACGATCGCGAACATTGTCTCTGGTCCCTTCGCCGCCGTCGCCGGGCTGGCCGCGCTTGGCTGGCTGGCGAACCTGCTGCGGATCGACGCGTTCGTCTCCCCGTCAGGCACCGGGCTGATCTACGTGACCTCGACCTCCCGGGTGGGGTACGGACTGGCCAGGAACCGGTACTACCCGTCGATGTTCACCAGGACCGACAAGAACGGCGTGCCGTGGTTCAGCCTGATCATCGCCCTCATCTTCGGCCTGGTGTTCCTGCTGCCGTTCCCGAGCTGGCACTCGCTGGTCGGCCTGGTCACCTCGGCGAGCGTGCTCATGTACGCGGGCGCGCCGCTGGCCATGGGCGCGTTCCGCAACCGGCTGCCCGACGCGAACCGGCCGTACAAGGTGCCGGGAGCGGTGGTACTCGGGCCGATCGCGTTCATCGTGGCGAACCTGATCATCTACTGGTCGGGCTTCGAGACGCTGTGGAAGCTCGGCGTCGCCATCATCCTCGGCTACCTGCTGATCCTCATGCACTTCTCGGACAACCCGCACGCTCCCAAGGTGGACTGGAAGCGGTCGGCCTGGCTCGGGGCCTATCTGCTCGGCATGGGCATCATTTCCTGGCAGGGCCAGTACGGCCCGGAGAACACCAGCCGGCTGCCGTTCTGGTGGGATATGGGCGTCGTCGCCGTGTTCAGCCTGGTCATTTACTTCTGGGCCATTTACAGCGCCCTGCCGCGGGAGGAGATCGAGCAGCTCGTGGCGGAGCAGTCCGGCGGTGACGAGGACTGGGAAGCGCGCCAGACCGCGGCCTAGCGCCCGGTGCCGTCGCGGTACTGTCGGAATCCGGAGCCAGTTATCCCAAGGCCAGTTAACGCAAGGAGAGAAGGGACGTCATGAGGCTGCTCGCTCATGTCCTCGCGCCCAAGGCGACCGTCTACGCGCACTGTGACCTGCCGTGCGGCGTGTACGACCCGGCCCAGGCACGGATCGAGGCCGAGTCGGTCAAGGCGATATGCGAGAAGTACCAGGCCAACTCCGACCCGGCATTCCGCAGCCGCGCGCTGCAGATCAAGGAAGAGCGGTCCGACCTGGTCAAGCACCACCTGTGGGTGCTGTGGACCGACTACTTCAAGCCGCCGCACTTCGAGAAGTACCCGCACCTGCACCAGCTCTTCAACGAGGCCACCAAGCTGGCCGGGGCGGGCGGCACCAAGGGCAGTACCGACGTCGCTACCGCCGATGCCCTGCTCACCAAGATCGACGAGATCGGCAAGATCTTTTGGGAGACCAAGCAGGCATGATCGCGGGTACGGCCCCGGCGGCGGCGCGCTGCCGGGGCCGTACGTTCGGTCTCACTGAAAAGGTCAAGATGCGGGATATGGTGCGAAGGGGAGGGCCAGACGTGACGGAGCAGAGCGCGAGCCAGATCACCGCCACAGTAAGTGGCGAGCCCGTGGTACCCGGCAACGGGTTGGTGACGCTTGACCGTGACGAGGTGACGATCAAGCTGCCTGCCGACGGCGCCTACCTGTCGGTCCTGCGCACCGCGACCGCGGGCCTGGCAGCGCGTCTTGACTTCACTCTCGACGAGATCGAGGACATGCGGATCGCCGTCGACGAGGCCAGCGCCATGCTGCTGAGCCAGGCCATCCCGGGCAGCGGGCTTGAGTGCCGCTTCCGGCTCAACAAGGACGCGATGACGGTCTCGGTATCGGTCCGCTGCCTGGCGCCGCGGGTGCCGGACGGAGAAGGGTTCGCGTGGATGGTGCTTTCCGCGCTGGCGGGTAGCGTCGATGCGCAGGTCGGCCCCGGGGACCTGCTCACCATCGTGCTCCGCAAGATCCGCGGATCATCGGGGTCTGCGTGACGGGGGAAGCAGAGGTCGCCTTGACCGAAGAGTTCGAGACCATGACAGCCGATCCTGCCAGGGGGCAGGACATGGCCGAAAGCGATGAGGTGCTCGCGGTGGCCGGGCTGATCGCCGAGAGCCTGGACCACGCGGACGCCGCCGAGCAGCTTTCCGGCGCCATCCGGATCCAGCACGCGGTCAAGGACCGCGGGCATGCGCGCGAGCTCTTCGTGCTGCTAACGGAGCTTCCGCAGGGCGACCCGGAACGGCTGCGGATCCGCGGTGAGCTTGTCGAACTCCATCTCCCGCTGGTCGAGTACCTGGCCAGGCGGTTCCGCAACCGCGGCGAATGGCTCGATGACCTCACCCAGGTGGCCACGATCGGCCTGATCAAGTCCATCGACCGGTTCGACCTCAGCCGCGGCGTGGAGTTCTCGACCTACGCGACGCCGACGATCGTCGGCGAGATCAAGCGGCATTTCCGTGACAAGGGCTGGGCGGTCCGGGTACCGCGCAGACTGCAGGAACTCAAGCTGGCGCTCACCAAGGCGATCAGCGACCTGGCCCAGCGGCTCGGCCGGGCGCCCACAGTTGCCGAACTCGCCACGCACCTGTCGATGAGCGAGGAGGACGTGCTCGAGGGCCTCGAGTCGGCGAACGCCTACTCCACCGTCTCCCTTGACGCGCCGGACTCGGGTGACGAGGATGCGCCAGCGGTCGCCGAGTCCCTCGGCATGATCGACGAGGCGCTTGAGGGCGTGGAGTACCGGGAGTCGCTCAAGCCGCTGCTCGAGCGGCTGCCGCCGCGGGAGAAGAGGATCCTGCTGCTTCGGTTCTTCGGGAACATGACACAGTCCCAGATCGCCACCGAGCTCGGGATCTCCCAGATGCACGTTTCCCGCCTGCTCGCCCGGACGCTTGCCCAGCTCCGCGAGGGTCTCACTAGAGACGACTGAGCGCGCGCAGGCTCGGCGGGACGAGCAGCAGCACGAGCCCGGCCGCCGACAGCGCCAGCGCGGGCACCCCCCACCAGTACCTGCCGCCCTGCACCAGGTAGATGCCGACGATGCCGGTGAAAAGCTGGGTGAGCAGTGCCGGTGTGCGGCTCCATCGCTGCACCCGGGCCAGCCCGAGCGCTATCAGGGCGAGCGCAATCGCCGTCGCCGCCCCGATCACGGTGATCGCGATGCCGCTTGACACCAGGTAGGACTTGCCTGCCGCAGCGGCCACCCCGGCGAGAACCGCCGCCACCGCCACACCGGCCGCCTGCACCGCCACGATGAGCGCGGCGAGCGTTACCGTAGCCTGAGCGCGTGCGCGCCCTGCTGATCGTGAATCCACAGGCAACCTCCACGACCCGGCTGCGCCGGGACGTCATCGCGTCCGCGCTGGCGTCCGCCGTCAAGCTCGATGTCGTGCAGACACGTTACCGGGGTCACGCGGCGCGGCTGGCCGCGACCGCCCGCAGGGACGGCTGCGAGCTTGTGCTCACGCTCGGCGGGGACGGAACCGTGAACGAGGCGGTCAACGGCATCATGGCGGATGGGGCCCCGGCCGCCGAGCTGCCCGCGCTCGCCGCGCTGCCAGGGGGCAGCGCGAACGTCTTCACCCGAGCGCTCGGCCTGCCGCGCGACCCGGTGGACGCGGCCGGCCACGTCCTGCAGGCGCTCGCCGAGCGGCGGGAGCGCACGATCGGGCTCGGACTGGCCGACGGGCGGTATTTCGCTTTTAACGCCGGCCTCGGGCTTGATGCCGAGGTTGTCCGTGCGGTGCAGGGCCTGCGTGCGCACGGCCGCACCGCGACGCCGTCCTTCTACGTCCGGCTGGCGCTGCGCCAGTTCTACCAGCGGACCGACCGCAGGCAGCCCGCGATCACCATCGAACTCGATGCGGGACAGCCGGGCGAACCGGTCTTCCTCGCCATCATCTCGAACACGGCCCCCTGGACCTACCTGGGCGACCGCGAGGTGCAGGCGAGCCCGCGGGCGAGCTTCGATTCCGACCTCGATATCTTCGCCCTGCGCAGCCTCTCATCGGTCGCCACGTTCACGGCCGTCGGGCAGATGCTGATGACAAGGGCAGGCGGCCGCCTGCGCGGCAAGCACGTCCTGGCCTGGCACGACCAGCCGAGCCTGCGCCTGATGTCGGCGCGGCCGGTCGCGTTCCAGATCGACGGCGAGTACGTCGGAGAACGACAAAAAGTCTCATGCAGGTCTATACCGAATGCGCTCCGTGTAGTCGTGTGACGAATTACTCTCAACTGCACCAAGCTTTGCCCTACGGTCTTGCGTTTCATCGCAGATCTTGGGAGGGTTATAACCGCTCCTGGCAAGCGGTGCACGCGGGTGCGTGTGCACCCTAGCCGGGCAGGCTCGGTCCCGGGGGCATGATCTTGCGGACCAGAGAGTCGGCAGAACGCACTTGTGTCGCGGCGCGACCCGAAGATACGATATAGCTCGTGAATTACTTCACAAGCGTTGAGTGAGACGGAGTGGACCGCATGGACTGGCGTAGCTACGCCGCCTGTCGTGACGTCGATCCGGAACTGTTCTTCCCGATCGGGAACACCGGCCCTGCCCTGATCCAGATCGAGGAGGCCAAACAGGTGTGCCGGGGCTGCCAGGTGCGCGAGGAATGCCTGCGCTGGGCGCTGGACAGCGGCCAGGATTCCGGAGTCTGGGGCGGCCTGAGCGAGGACGAGCGGCGTGCGCTCAAGCGCCGTGGCGTCCGGGTGGGCGCCAGCGCCTAGCTCGAGCGGTCATTCACTGCGTCCGGTCCGCCTCAGGCAGCGGCAGCTGAAGCCGCACGCTTGTGCCGCCGCCTTGCCGGTCCGATATCGCCATCGTCCCGCCGAGTTCGCTGGTGACCAGCGTGCGCACGATCTGCAGGCCAAGGCTGGTAGCCGAATCCAGGTCGAATCCTTCGGGGAAGCCGCCGCCGTTGTCTGCCACGGTGACGGTCAGCCAGTCCTTGCCCCGGTCAGCGACCAACTCGAGCGTGCCGGTCGCTAGCGCGCCCTTACGCGCCAGGCCATGCTTGACGGCGTTGTGCAGCAGTTCGGTCAGCACAAGCGCGAGCGGCGTCGCGACCTGAGCCGACAGTTCGCCGAACCGGCCGGCCAGCGTGGGCGAGATCCGGGCTTCTGGCGCTGACAGCTCACCCGCCATCAGCGCGATCCGCCTCGCGACGTCATCGAAGTCCACCACCTCGCCGCCCGCGTGCGACAGGGTCTCGTGCACCAGCGCGATCGACCCGACCCGGCGGACCGCCTCAGCCAGCGCGTCTGACGCCTCGGGCGAGCGGCGCGCCTGCAGCCGCAGCAGCGCGGCGACGGCCTGCAGGTTGTTCTTCACCCGGTGGTGGATCTCCCGGATCGTCGCGTCCTTGGAGAGCAGTTCCCGCTCTGTGTGCCGAAGCTCGGACACATCCCGCACGAGGATCAGCGCACCGGCCGGCCCGCCGTCCTCGACCAGCGGGATCGTCCGCATCTGTATGACCGACCCGTTGGCCTCGATCTCGATCTCTATGTGCGCCCGGCCACTGGCGGCGAGCATGAGCGTGTCGTCCCGCGGCCGCGAGTTCGCGCACAGCCTCGCGGTCAGCGGCCCGAGCTCGCGCCCGGTCAGGTCGGCGGTCAGTCCGAGCCGCCGGTACGCCGACAGGGCGTTCGGGCTGGCGTAAGCGACCTTGCCAGACCGGCTGAGCCTGATCATCCCGTCCACGACCCGCGGCGACTGCACGTACGCGGGTGAGCTCGCCGGCCCGGGGAACAGCCCGGCGGCGATCATCTGCGCAAGGGAGTCGGCGGCCTTGAGGTAGGCAAGCTCCAGCCGACTCGGCGTCCTCGCCGCCTCCAGGTTCGTCGAACGCTTGATCACCGCGACCACGCGGCCGTGGCGGCAGACCGGGATCGTCTCGTGCCTGACCGGGACGCCGTGCCGCCACTCGGGGTCGCCTTCGCGGCAGATCCTGCCTTCGTCCCTGGCGGCAGCGAGGAGCGGCTGGCCTCTGGCCGCTCGCACGACCCCGACGATGTCCTCAGGGAACGCCGTCGACCCCGTTGTCGGCCTGATCTGGGCCAAGGCGAGCCAGGAATGCTCACCGGGCAACATCGCCCACAAGGTGAGGTCGGCGAACGAGAGGTCGGCGAGCAGTTCCCAGTCCGATACCAGGGCGTGCAGCCATTCCACGTCCGCCGTGGCGATCTCGGCCCGGCGGGCCAGGTCATTCAGCGTGGGCACGCCTGCATGCTAACGTCGCCGCCATGCCTGCCGTTCCGACCCATGGCGGGGCTCTTGCCGTCGCCGCTGCGCGCGCCGCCGGCGCAAGGACAATGTTCACGCTGTCCGGCGGGCACGTGTTCCCGCTCTACGACGGCGCGGTTAAG
>Ga0137390_10002493_pt1 | contig 14611 bp, 10 predicted proteins | sample 15con2h24AmetaG_FD_104937 | JGI IMG/M metagenome (GOLD analysis project Ga0137390, IMG submission 104937) | Vadose zone soil microbial communities from Angelo Coast Range Reserve, California, USA - 15con2h2.4A metaG | ecosystem: Environmental > Terrestrial > Soil > Vadose zone > Saprolite... | reverse complement strand
TTTCGTACCAAGCGATGAGGATATAACCGATGGGCCCAGTCACAACAGTTATCCGCTCGTTCAGTTGCCAAGAGGAAGCCCGCAAGCCGCTGGGATCGTTTCTGGATTGCCGACCCTCCGGGAATGAGGATCTTAGCGATTTCCGTGTTGATCCTCGGCTTGGATTGGTTCGGGCGGGTCTGTCCCGATAACGTTATCGCCGGTTTTGCGCAATGAGCAAGCTGGCAGCAACTAACCGTATCTTAGAGCCCCTGGTCATACTGTCTCCTAGTCTTCGGGCGCGTAGACCCATAAGGCGGCTCCTTCTTTGGAACTTGCGGGCACAGCCAAATAGAATCGATCTCTTTTCTCATACCACAAGCCCGTGCGCGCCCCAATTGTTGTTGTAATTTTTGCCAGTGCCTGGTAGTGATCTGCATCCGTCTGCTGGATAACGCTGATGAAGCCCTCGCCTCCGGGAACATAAATCCGTTTTCGCCCGGCGTCATAGTACAGATCATCGGCGTCGTTCACACAAGGGACGCTCGCAACCGTCGCTCCGCTGTCTGCGTCGATTGCTACGAGCTGTGCCGGTCTTCGCGTCACTACGAAGATTCGGTGATCAGCTTCATCCAGTGCCATCGGGTAGTTGGATTTCCCATTTTTCAATGGCCAGTCTGTGACTTTATGTGTATTCCGATCAATCGCCACAACTTTCGCTTTGGTCGCGATATTGGCGAAGATCACAGGCTTCGAAGTAGCAATCTGAAACGATTCAGGGTGAGCATCGAGCTTAGCGACGTCCTCTAAGCGCTTCCCGCTGGCTGCATCCAACACGGCAATACCGCCGCCTTCGTCTCCGCCGTAGGCTACATAGACTTTCTTCTCGGCTGGATCGTATCGCACATTGTCGGCGTCCTCTCCGATGTCCACGGTATTCAGGAGTTTGAAAGAATCTCCATCGTAGATTCTGAGCTTTCCATCTGTGCCATTCGCGACGAAGAGCTTATCGAACTCGCCTACGTAAACCACGCCTTGAGGGTCGGCAGCCCCGGTAATGCTGTGTATATCGCGGCCTGCAAACGTGTCAACGATTTCGACCGTGTTGTTGCCGAGAGCGGCTCCGATGACACGTTTCCGCTTACCGTCGAACGTGAAATGATCGATACGCCCTCCCACGTTCGGCAATGGAATTTGTTGGACCAAAAGTAAAGGCGCCCGGTCAGGCGTGCCTGGCTGATCCTGTGAAGGTGCAACAGATCCGAAAATCAATAACGTTACTAAGAGCGTTGACAATTTGTTCATGTTTCGCACCTCATCGTGTCTATTCAAATCCGAAGGAAGCATTCACCAAATCAACTTCACCGCAAACTGAATCTGCCTCGATGGCGTTTGGGTTGAAGTAATAAGCCCTGCGCTATCTACACGGCTTCCTGTCGCATTGAATATGTTTCGGTTGTCCAAGGGTGGGGCAAAATTCGCGTGATTCAAAACGTTGAAAAACTCGGCCCGGAATTGTGCATTGAAGCGATCAGAGATCCTTTTGATGTAGTTGTTCTTGAACAAAGAGAAATCGAAGTTCACTAATCCCGGCCCGATGAGCGTGTTTCGGCCCAGGTTCCCGCGGAGGGTAATGGGGTTCGGAACCGCGAAGCACTGCGTCTTGATGTAGCTGACGGGATTACCCGGGTTTACCAGCGAACCGCAACCGGGGCCAGCAATCAGGTTCGGCACATCAATGCTTGGGTCTGTGCTTTTCACTCCGAGCGCGTCTCCCCCAATGCCAGGAGTGAAGGGCACGCCCGTGCTGGCTTCAAACACTCCTCCTATTTGCCATCCTCCCAGCACCCACCCTTTGCTTCCAGACGCCCACTTCGGCGTGCCGATTTCCCAGGTGTAGTTGACCTCCAGGTTCTGTGCAACATTAAAGTCGGAGAGTCCGCGATTCAACCTCGGGGTGAAAAATAGCGGACTGGAGATCGAATTGGAGTATTCATCCCCTACCATGCTGCCCGAAGAAGTGTCTATGGACTTCCCCCAGGTGTAAGAGCCTGCCAGGGACCCTCGTCCGATCTTTTTCTTAACCTGGACCTCCAATGCGTCGTAATAGGAGTCGCTCGCCCAGAATGCAGCGGTAATCCGTCCAGCATTCTGATTCAGCCGGGTTCCGCTACCAGCGGGTGACGGCCAGAGATAGCCCTGGGAAGTTGGTGTCGGTAGCACAATATCGACGTCTTCTACTCGGAAGGGTTGGTGCACTCCGCGTGAGCCCACATAGCCGACCATCGCGCTCAAGTCCTTAGCAAGTTCGCGCTGAATCATGAGGTTCCACTGCATCACGTAATTCCGGCGCGGATGAGGATCGAAATAGGCCTGACGAAAGGTGTCAGAAGAAGCAGCTACAACGGCAAACGCCGCGCTTGGGAAAGATCCGGCGGGAAGGTCAGTGGAGCTTCCCAACTGATAGAACGGTGCCGAAAAGAGCTCGTTGGTCTGGATTAGATAGGGGAGCGGCAGAACGTCGAACATCCCGAACCCGGCACTAATCTCGGTTTTGCCGCTGCCGAATGGGTCCCAGGACAATCCCACTCGCGGCTCGAAATTACGTAGCGTGGGATTGGAAAATAAGGGATCACCGAGGTGAGGCGTTGCGTCCGTGATGTGGCGAAGTACTGTCAGCTTGCCCTGCACTTCCGTCGGCACCGTCGCCATTTCATAGCGTAGACCAAGGGTAACGGTCACGTTCGGTCGCCAGCGCCAATCGTCCTGAATGTAAGCTGCCAGGATGGTTTGTCGAAAGCCACGCTCAGTTATTGCGCTGGGAATCGCGGCGCTCAGGAAGAACGGGACGTTGGTCAGGAAATCGGAAAGGGAGTTAAAGGAGAACGTACCTCCCGGGTCAGATATGCCCAGGATGTTGTCCCGAGCCCGCTCTACTCCAAAGCCAAACTTCAGAGAGTGTTTTGCTCTATTTAGCGAAAGATCTTCGTAGGCCTGAATCGAGGTCCAGTTAAAGTCATAGTTTGACGGCGTTCCCAATCCCCCTGAAAACAAGGTAAGTCCCGTCACTGATACCTCAGCTGCGTTCTTTCCCGGCACTGTGCCAAAAGTTGGATCAGACACCTGCGAGTTTCCGCTCGGGAAAGTCAGACCTGTTAGCGCGACAACCCGGTTAACTCCGAAACGGAAGGAGCTCAGAAAATGGGGATTGAAGGTATGCGTCTCGTTGAGGGTGAACACCTGCCGTCGCGAATCATATCCAGTCCGCTTGTCGTTGAGCTCGTCAGGCTGCCTGACCGTGCCGGTATCGAACATGTAGGTGCCGGAAAGTCCGTCCTGTTCCGACAGTTTATGGTCGACTTTGATCGTGAAGTAATTCTCCGGGGTGACCTGCTGACCCGAAAAGGTAAAAATCCTCGTATCCCCTGTTCCCAGCGGCGGACCGTTTGGCAGAGGGTAAAAAGCATTCACAAAGCTGAGAACATTCGGATCCACCGTGATCTGCCCGGAGGAGAGGTTGCCGGCCCGCGCATCGGCCGAGGGCACGCTGTCCACCTGCGTCGTACCCAAGGAAGAGCGCAAGCCCTCATAATCACCAAAAATGAATGTGCGGTCTTTTTGAATCGGCCCTCCTAGCGAACCTCCAAATTGATTGCGGCGGAAGGGTGGCTTTTTGGTGTCAAAGAAATTCCGGGCGTCGAGCGCGCTGTTCCGAAAGAATTCATAGACCGACCCGTGAAACTCGCTCGTCCCTGAACGCGTTGAGGCGCTGATGATGCCGCCCGACGAACGGCCGTGCTGCGCGGGGTAGTTGCTGGTCAGAACCGAGAATTGCTCGACAGCATCTACACCCAGATTGACGCCAAGGGCGCTGCCGGGTGGGCCGTTCGCGTAGTCGTTGACGCTGATACCATCCAGTCGGGAGTCGTTCTGCCGTGGACGCCCTCCCGATATTGTCATTTGCGTCCCAAATCCTCGCTGCGCTTGACCCGATGTCTGAGTGCGTGCGGTTGCTACTCCCGGCTCCAAAGCCGCAACATCAGAGGCGGAACGCCCATTCAGCGGGAGTTCACTCACGCTTGTTGTGACTGCTCCTTTCGCGGTTGAAGAGCTCTTGCCTGCTTCGACCGCGGTCCCTGCCTGCATTACGAAATTCACCACCGGCTTGCCGTCGGCACTTATCTCCACCGTGGTGTGTGCCTCCGCAAAGCCCTGTGCTGAAGCAGTGATTTCGTATGTGCCCGGCACTAGGTTGGCTACAAGATAGCTGCCATCACTGTTCACCGTTATCGATCTTACGGAAGAACTTGTGATGTTCTTTAGGGCCAGCCGCGCATTGGCAACCGGCGTGCCGGATGAGGACGTAACCCGTCCGGAGAGAATCTTGCCTCCAAGTTGCGCCTCGACTTGAATACATCCCAGAATGCCGATGAGGAAAACAAGGGAAACCAAGAGGGAGACTGACTTTCGCGTCCGGTTCATCCGGACAACTTGCGCCGTACCAGATCCGCTTGCTCGGACGTTCTCGAATGAATCTGATGGTTTCACACGACACCCGGTTAATTGCGCTGTCGACGTACAGACGTTCAATCATAGCTACGCAGTATGAAGATCGAATGAAGTCAAGCTTAATTCCTGTTCATGGAACCATAGCGAACCGAGTCAGTCGTTTTGCCGATATTTCGAGAAGAGCGTCATTTAGATTTGTCGAGGCAACCTGCGGTGCCTCATTGCCGGTACGCGGGATTGGTAAGCATTTTGGATTGTTTACGCTCTGCCCATTGAAGGATCCCATGCATTTCTGTTATGAGTATAACTAGCGGCAATGACGGTTACCAAGCAGAACGACGCCAACCCTCCCTGGCTATTGTTGGTGTTCAGTTTGTCAAGAAAGGGAGCCAGCCTCCGGGTGACGGTTTGGCGGAAGCTGCAGCGGTATGGAGCATTGGCGCTCGGGAACTCCGGCTACTTTCTTCCCAACACCGAGGAGAACCGCGAACGATTCGAATGGCTGGCGACAGCGATCCGCACCGAGGGTGGTGAGGCTTCTGTCCTTGAGGTGCAGTCCGTCGACAATTGCTCCTTCAAGCAGATGAAGCAGCGGTTTTCCGATGCCTGTGGCGTCGACTATCGCGAGTTGCTTAAGCTGCTTCGAAATCCGGAGTCCGGAAGCCAGTCGGCGCGGATCACACGTCTCCGGCAGCGTTTCCAGGACATCGTCTCCATCGACTTCTTCGGCAGTCCGCTTCGTGAACAGGTCGAGCACGCATTGAATGCCATGCAAACATCCAAAACAAAATCAGCCGCACCAGAGATTGGCAAGGTCTCACCCGCCGAATACCGAAACCGCGTATGGGTCACACGGCCGAGGCCGGGTGTGGATCGAGTGACCTCGGCGTGGTTGATTCGCAAGTTTATTGACCCGAAGGCTAAATTCGCTTTTGCCCCCGAGGACAAGAAACCAGCCAAGGCCGTCCCGTTCGACATGTACGAAGGTGGGTTTGGGCACCGTGGCGAGGACTGCACTTTTGAGACGCTGCTTAAGGTGTTTCACATTCGCGACACGAGGGTATTGGTTATGGCGGAAGTTGTTCATGATGCAGACCTCTTCGATGAGAAATTTGGCCGGAAAGAGGGCTTCGGAATCGATGAAGTGATGAAGGGTTGGGCCCGAGAGGGTCTGAGTGACCGAGAACTCCTCAAGCGAGGAATGCAGCTGGCTGAGGGCCTCTACAAATCGCTCCGCTGATTTTTCGATGGAAGGACTGCGCTTACTGGCTGGAGCGCAAAATCAAACACGAAGGATGGTTGCTTTTATGAAACTACGAACACTGGTTCTTTCTCTTCTGCTGTCTTGCCCCGTAATGCTCGTGGCGCAGGGCTTGGATACGGCCAAAATTGACGAAGCAATGGGCCGCTCGGGACAAAAGACCGGTGATGTCTACCGGCTGGGCTTTCCTCGAACAGATCTCCACGTCTCAGTTGCCGGCGTTGAGATTAAGCCCGGATTGGCACTCGGCTCTTGGGCGGCGTTCGCTGGAAACGACAACGAAGCAATGGTCATGGGCGACCTGGTTCTCCTGGAGAACGAACTCACACAGGTCATGAAGAAGTTGCGCGCCGCGGGATTCGAAATCACCGCCGTCCACAATCATGTTTTGAATGAATCCCCCCGGGTCATTTACATGCATTACATGGGCCACGGAAAGGCCGTTGAGCTGGCGAAGTCCCTGCACGCCGGGCTGGCGGAGTCGAAGACACCTCTCGACAAGCCAGCGCCGCCAGTACCCGCCGGGGAACCTCCAGCATTTGTGAAAACCATCGAAGACATCTTAGGCACGAAAGGGCACTTTGCCGGAGGCGTACTCTCCTTCGGGATTCCTCGTGCCGCGGCAATCACCGATCACGAAATGACGCTCACCACACCCCAAGGCGTCGCCGAAGCGATCAACTTCCAGGAAGCCGGCGCCCGCAAAGTTGCCACAACGGGAGATTTCGTGTTGACGGCGGAAGAAGTGAATCCTGTAATCTCCGCACTGGAAGAGCACGACATCGCGGTCACGGCGCTGCACAGCCACATGCTGACCGAGCAGCCTCGTCTGTTTTTCATGCACTTCTGGGCTGTTGGTAGCACGGAATCGGTGCCTGCGGGAATCAAAGCAGCATTGAGCCATGTTGCTGTGAAGTAGTGAGACGTAGTGTTGAGGTGCGCGATGCGAAAGGCTGTTCGGTTTTTGACGACCGCTTTCCTTCTGGGCATTGCAACAACGGGAGTCGCCCAGACAACTCCGACTTTGAAGAAAATCACCGCGTTTGATTTGCCAGGCCCAGGGGGAAAGCGGTTTGATTACCTGACGATTGATGAGGACGATCACTACCTGATCTCCGCGCACCTCGCCGCGGACCAGACCTACGTGATCGACTTGCGCACAAACCGTGTCGTTGCGATCGTAACCAATACACCGGGTGCCGAAGGCGTTGAATATGTGTCTGAACTCAAAAAGTTCTACACCTCGAACGCACACGACGACACCATCGGTGTAGTTGACCTCAAGCAGATGAAGGTCATCAAGAAACTCAAGACTGAATCTAAGCCAGACGGCAGCACCTATGCCGCGCCCTTTCATAAGCTTTACGTCTCGGATGAGCGGGGCAAAGCCGAAGCCATCGTTGACGTACAAAAAGACGAGATTGTAGGCACATTACATTTCGACAGTGAAACCGGAATGCCGCAATACGATCCCGTAGCCCGCAAGGTATACGTCAACCTGCAAGACCAGAACATCTTCGCGATCATCGATCCGGCAACTGACAAAGTTGTAGGTCGATATTCCGTCGGGCACTGCAAGGGCAATCACGGAATGGCGCTTGATCCGGAGCATCATCGTGCTTTTCTCGCCTGCGAAGAGAACAACCTGATGGCAGTCTTTGATCTAGACAAGCACGCTGCAATCGCCTTTCTGCCTGTCGCCGATGGACCCGATGTGATCAAGTTTGATCTTGGTCTTGGTCGTATTTATGTCGCGTGTTACAGCGGCGCCGTTTCCGTTTTCCATCAGGATGATCCAGACCACTACCGCAAACTGGAAGACTTTCGCGTCCAGCACGCTGTCCATAGCCTCGCCGTGGATTCCAAGACTCATCGGGTTTACACGCCGGAGCAAGAAGAGGACGGAAAGCCCGTTGCTCGGATGGTAGTGTACGAGCCCGTGACTGGTCCCTAGCAGCCGTCGATAGATTCGGGGGCGATTATGAAATGGATTACTCGTGAAAATATCAAAGTGGATCGTGTCGCCTGCCCGTGGTTGATCCGCCGCTTCGTTGATCCTGAAGCTCAGTTCCTGTTCGTCAGCGAGAGCCAACTCCTCGAAACGGCCACACGTGAAAATGCAATTCCGTTCGACGCACCGCGGCTTCCAGCAGTGAAATTGAATCATCGCGGGGTACGCTGTTCTTTCGAGGCGATCATTGAGGATTACCACCTTCAAGCGCCGGGACTGGAACGTCTCGCGCTGATCGTCCGCTCTGCGGACATCAAGGGCCAGGAACCAATTGCAGTCGAGGGAATCGGCCTGCGGGCGATCGCGCAGGGCTTCGCGGCCATGGGCATTTCCGATGAAGAACGGCTAGTACGGCAATTCCCAGTCTATGACGCACTCTACGAATTCGCGCGTCAAGCGCCGTGACCGTGCCTGTGTCGAGAGACCTTCTCATTATTAATACAGCGGCATTCCTGCGTTCGTTCACCTTCGGCCTTACCGGCGTAGTTCTCGGCATTTACTTGTTTCGTGTCGGTCTTTCCTCGTTCAACATCGGCGTGGTTGTCGCCGCTGGCTTGGTGGGGTCGGCCCTGGCAACTATCGGCGTCACGGCAAAGGCAGACCGTGCGGGACGCAGGCGCACGCTTGTGGTGCTTTCGCTCCTTGGCGCGATCGGTGCTCTTGCTCTCGCCTCCACCCCCGCTGTTCCGGTTCTCCTAGTGATGGCCTTTGTGGGGATGTTGAACGGAACCGGCACGGACCGCTCGGCTGCATTTACTCTTGAGCAAGCAATCATTCCCGCACTGGTGCCGGACTCATCGAGGACATGGGGCCTCGCCTGGTACAACGTTGTCCTCGATACCGCAGGTTCGCTGGGGGCCTTGGCTGCAGCCCTACCGCTGCTCCTGCAGCGTTGGTTTGCCCTTCCGCTGCTTGCCTCCTACCGCACTGTGTTTTTTGGATGCGCTTTCCTGGGAGTAGTTGGCGCAATCCTTTACCCCTTCGCCTCTGCTGCAGTTGAGGTCTCCAAATCAGCGACGGAGGCTCCTCCGCATCACGTCTCGCCCGCAAGCAAGAAGGTGGTCACAAAACTGGCGAGTTTGTTTTCCCTTGATGCGTTTGGCGGGGGATTTCTGACTGATGCGCTTGTTGCTTACTGGTTTTTCCGGCGTTTTGGAGTAGCGGAAGAAAGCTTGGGCCTCCTCTTCTTTGCTGTGCACCTTCTGAATGCTGTCTCTCATCTGGCGGCAGCGTGGTTGGCTCGCCGCATTGGACTAGTGAAGACGATGGTTTTTACTCACTTGCCTTCCAGTTTGTTCCTGGTCGCTGCGGCATTCGCGCCTTCATTGAAAGTTGCGATCGTGCTGTTTCTGTGTCGCGAAGCGCTTGTCGAGATGGACGTCCCCACCCGCCAATCGTATGTCGCCGCCGTAGTCCTTCCGAGCGAGCGGACATTTGCCAGCGGCATCGCGAATCTGGCACGCAATATTTTCTGGGCTGTCGGTTCGTCCGTTGCGGGCTTCTTGATGCAAAATGTGGCTTTTTCGGCTCCCTTGGTGATCGGCGGCGGGGCCAAGATCAGCTACGACCTGCTCTTGTACCGTGCCTTTCGAAACCTTAGACCACCCGAAGAGCACTAGACACAATCATGCTCAGGCGAAACAAACCGCAGCCAGAAGCCGTCAGGCGGGTCCGAGATTTTCGCTGTCACCGAGGACACCGACGGCACTGGGCCTTGTGTGCGCTGCTGGCCACCGCCACCCTGGCAAGTGCCCGTTCAGACGATGGGCCTGCTGTAAAAGTTGCCCCCACTTCATCCCCATCGATAACACTGGATGGTCTATTGAACGAACCGGCTTGGCGCGATGCGCCAGTAATGAAACTCACACAGCAGGCGCCAAAACCGGGACAGCCGACACCGTATGAAACTCAAGTCCAAGTCATCGTCACCAGCGACCGGATCTATTTTGGTTTTATTTGTAAAGATCCGGATCCCCGCCACATCGCCATCCACACTATGCGACGCGACGGCGATCTGACAGGGGATGACACGGTGAGCATTGTCCTGGACACCTATGGAGACCGGCGCACGGGATACTTTTTCCAGATCAACGCAGCGGGGACTCGCGTCGACGGTCTGATTTCCACTGCGGACAGTGTCTCGCTTGATTGGGACGGTATTTGGGATGCGCGCACCGCGAGGATACCTGACGGTTGGTCGGCGGAAATTGTCATTCCATCGCGCACCTTGAGCTTCACTCCCGGCCTCAATGATTGGGGACTGAACCTAGAGCGATTTATTCCTCGCGAACGCCTATGGCTACGCTGGTCGTCTCCGACATTGGATTCGTTTCTATACGATTTAAGCCGCTCGGGCCGCTTGTCTGGCGTCGGAGAAGTACAGCAGGGCAAGGGTCTGGAAGTCACTCCATACGCTGTCGGGAAAACGAAGCAATTCTATGGACCGGGATCACCGCGATCGTGGCAGGGAGCAGTCGGCGGCGAAGTGACCTGGAAGATTACACCGCAGTTGGTAACAGTATTCACAGCGAACACCGACTTTGCCGAGACCGAAGTTGATACCCGCCAGATCAACCTGACTCGTTTTCCGCTGTTCTTTCCCGAAAAGCGCTCGTTCTTCCTCGAAGGAGCAAATCAGTACGATTTCGGTTTGGGTCTCGCACGCCAGGACTCGCCCCTGTTCATCCCATTCTTCAGCCGAAACGTCGGACTGCTGGACGGCGCCCAGATTCCGATAGATGCTGGCATCAAACTCAACGGTCGCGTTGGAAAATGGAATCTCGGCATACTGGATGTGCAGACGCGCGAAACAATCGTGTCCGACCAGGTCGTACAGGATCTTGGCTTACCCTCTCCCGTGGTGCCTGGCACGAATCTGTTCGCCGGTCGCATCTCTTACGACTTCAACGAAAACCTCCGGGTCGGGACAATCTTGACTCACGGCGATCCCGAAGCACGCCGCAACAATTTGCTGGCGGGTATCGACGCTGTCTGGCGCACCTCAAAGTTCTTTGGCAATAAGAATCTGCAGTTTGGCGCGTGGACTGCTACCACTCAAGGTGACGTTGGTCCCGGCAGCAAGATCGGTTGGGGACTCCGTGCCGACTACCCGAACGACCTATTGGATTGCAATGCTAGCGTGAACCAGTTTGGCATCGCGCTCGAGCCTCTGCTTGGATTTCTTCCTCGACCTGGCACGCGTCGCACCGATGCCTTCTGCGCCTACCAACCTCGTCCTTCCAAGGACGGTCCCTTCCGCTGGATTCGCCAGGAGTTCTTTGAAAACGAATACGTTCGCTATACCGACCCGCAAGGCATACTCGAATCCTGGGAATATTTCATGGCACCGATCAATGTCCGGTTCGAGACCGGCGATCGATTCGAGTTCAACTGGAACCCGCACGGCGAAATCCTTCTGTCACCCTTTACCATCGCTCCCGGAGTCGTCATCCCTCCAGGTTCGTACGAGTTCACGCGCTACCGGCTAGAAGCCCAAACCAGCAGTCACCGACCTTTACAGTTTGGAAATACCACATGGTTCGGCTCTTTCTTCGATGGCCACCTGACGCAGTGGCAAAACTATCTGAAGTGGACATCTCCAAAAGGCCGAGTGCAACTCGAAGCCGACGTCGAGAATGATTTCGGGCACCTTCCCCAAGGCAACTTCGTCCAGCGTCTGTGGCAACTGCAGGGTGCCTATGCCTGGAGCCCCAACCTGGTGCTCAGCAGCTTCATTCAATACGACACCGAATCACAGAACGTCGGCACCAACACCCGCTTGCGCTGGACCATCAAGCCAGGCAATGACCTATTCATTGTCTGGAACCGGGGCTGGCAACGACTGGTCCTGAACCCTAATGAGACCAGCATCGTGCCACAAAGTGATGTCGTTGCTGTAAAGCTCCGCTGGACGTTTAGGAGATAGGAAATACCGGCCGGAAGCAGTTTTCTCGTTGGTCCCAGGGCGGAGTAACAGGTCAGGTGGACCGTAACAAGAGACCCGCAACTGCTGCGCAAGCTATCAAAATCGGCTCTGGCATCTTCCAGCGGATGAGGACCCCAAGGGTCACGAGCGCAATCATCAGGGTCGCAACATCGTAGATGGAGCGTCGCGCCAGCACGATGACAGCCCCGGCGATGGCCCCGGTCGCCGCAGCGGTTACACCGCGGACGAATGCATTCAGTTGGGGATTTTTGGCCCACCGCTTGTAGGATGGTGCAAGTAACACCACAATTAAATAGACGGGGAAGAAAATGCCCAGCGCCGCAGCCGTTGCCCCGGAAATGCCTGCAACAAGATAGCCAATGAAGGCAACCGTGATGACCACCGGGCCGGGCGTGATCATCGCGACCGCGACGGCATCTACGAATTGCCGGTCAGTGAGCCAGTGATGTTCTTGCACTACTCCGCCGTAGAGGAATGGCACCACGGCCAGTCCGCTCCCGAACACAAACACTCCGGCCTTAGCGAAGTAGAGAAAAATTCCGAGTAGGCCGGTGCCCCCTGCCAGGGTCGGCGGACCAAACAGCCAAACTGCCGGCCTTATGGTCTCGACCTGTGCCGTTGTGGGCATCGCTTTGACCAGTAGCGCCACTACGCCGGCCACCAGGAAAAGCCACACGATCTCTCGTGAAGTCCATGCTGTCGTGACTGCTAGAACGACGAAGATCCCCCACAGGAGCTTGTCCTTGCCCAGAGTCAGTTTCGTTAGCTTGTACGCCGACCTCGCGATGATTGCAATTACGGAGGCTCCGATTCCATAAAAAATAGCCTGCATCCAACGTAGGCCGCCGTAGCGCACGTACGCCGCGGACAACGCAAGTACCATCAAGAACGAAGGTAAGACAAACGCAATGGCGACGGCGGTGGCGCCAAGAATTCCGTTACGGACATAACCAAGATAAATTGCGAGTTGCGCGGCCAAAGGTCCAGGTGCCAACTGTGCCAATGCAAGACCCTCGACGTAGTCTTGCTTGCTGATCCAGTGACGCTCCTCAACCAAGTCCTGCTGCATGTGGCCAGCGAGAGCAATCGGACCGCCAAAGCCAAATGTACCCAACCGCAAGAAGTATCCGGCGAAGCGAGTCAGCGACACCTCCACTAGCTCCGCCGTATCGGTTTTCTCCGACGTGCTCACTTCAATTATGTTCACTCCCGGTTTTCGGACCTTGGGCTCCATTGCGGCCTCGTTATATGCATTCTACATATGTTATACATATAACGGATGCGTCCGCAACACTAAGTTCTCGACGCCTGCCCCCGAAACCAGCGGCGGTGAGGGCGGTATCAAGCCGCGAAAGCCGCTGGATTTACCAGCGCCTAGAGCGAAACTCTAGTACGGCAAACCATCGGATTCGAATGTTCGCGAACGACTCTAGCAGAACGGACAGGAGCTTCTGGAAATGGGGGAAGGTAGAAGGTACCGTGACAGGGCGACCAGATGTTGTTTGCTCTAAGTTCCTGATTTTTAAATCGCTTACATTGATATGACGGTTAGAGAAGAGCGTTCTAACAGACTGAAATACGTCCCAAAGGCGCGATATTGACGGACTTGTCGTAGGAGTTGTGCAGACGATTGAGAGGCCGCATCCTCGCGATGACTGTATGCGCCATCGCTTGTGTTGGAGTTCAGGCGTCACAGCACACCGCTGGACATCGCCGCAGCAAAGCGGTAATAGAACGCTAGGTCTGAAAAGACCTCCGAGACACCCCGTTAATCCGAGCCAGCGCAAACCGCTCACAACCGACGATCAAATGACACTTTCACATTTGTGCCTATATTGTGCCTAAACAACAGGCCGAAGGTGGAGGACTCTTGTTCCCGCTTGGCCTGAGTTAAGGAGCAGCCATGCAAAAAGGAAGCCTCATTCGCTCTTCACGTCGTCAAGGGCCCGATGTTTGGGAGTACCGCTGGAGAGAATCTTGTTCCGGAGCAAAGAGAAAGCATCGCAGAATCGTCGTAGGATCACTCGATACCTTCAGAGATGAATCTGCAGCACTGAAGGCGATCGCAGCCCTACGCAGAGACATCAACATTAATGATGCTCGACTGAGGGCGAAGCCCCTGACACTCGCAGAACTGGTTGAGCACTACCGTCAGCGAGAACTCGCCACAGAGAACGAATGGAAGACGCTGTCAACGAGAACCACGTACGAGGGTTACCTAAGAAAGTGGATCGTGCCGCGATGGGGATCGACCAACCTCAGCGCGATCAGAACGATCGAAGTTGAGCTGTGGCTACGGACGCTCCCGCTCGCCCGAGCTAGTCGCACAAAGATTCGGAATCTGATGAGCGTACTCTTTAACCATGCGAGACGGCACGACTTCACCAACCACAATCCCATCACCCTCGTCCGCCAAAGCGCGAAACGGCGCACGATACCAGAAGTGCTTCTGCCTTCCGAAATCAACCTACTCGTTCACAGTTTGCGGAACAGAGAGAGGACTCTTGTTCTCTTGGCTGCGGGCACGGGGCTTCGCATGAGCGAACTGTTCGGTCTAAAGTGGCAAGACGTCGACTTCGCCGGAAAACAGGTTAGCGTCCTGAGATCCATCGTTAAACAATCAGTCGGCCCGTGCAAAACAGAAGCGTCCCAAAAGCCGGTCCCCCTCGATCCTCGTTTGGTTCGTACTCTTCGTACTTGGCGTCGCTCTGCGCGATTCCGTCAACCGACGGACTGGGTTTTCGCCAGTTCAGTCCGCCAGGGGAAGTTCCCTTTCTGGGGGCAGGCCCTCTTACGACATTACATTCGGCCGGCAGCGGTGAAGGTGGGAATCACCAAACGAATCGGCTGGCATACCTTTCGACATTCCTATTCAACGTTGCTGAAGGCAAACGGAGCAGACATA
>Ga0137390_10002488_pt1 | contig 14627 bp, 16 predicted proteins | sample 15con2h24AmetaG_FD_104937 | JGI IMG/M metagenome (GOLD analysis project Ga0137390, IMG submission 104937) | Vadose zone soil microbial communities from Angelo Coast Range Reserve, California, USA - 15con2h2.4A metaG | ecosystem: Environmental > Terrestrial > Soil > Vadose zone > Saprolite... | reverse complement strand
CAACTGAGCGAAGCAGCACGACGAACGCTCCGTCGCATGCGCCGCCGTCCGCGACTGATCACCGCCTTCTGGAAGCAATCTTCTTTATGGCCAGAATAGCTCTATATTATGCGAGATTCAGTAAGACGCTTCAGAACGGCGAGCTATATGAGGAGTTCGCCTCGCGAACCGATTCACTCGTGGCCGGTCTGAATCAATTGATCTTCGATTTGGCACAGGAAGTACGGAGTGAGCTTGGCATCGAGAAGATCAAACTCACCGACATCCAAAGAAAAACTCTATACGGCTCTAGACCCTTAACGTTGCAACGACACGGCCTGCCGCCCACCGGCATCGAAAATCTTTCGGCAATGCTTGAACGACTCTCCCTAGACGGTCGATTGTCGCTCCCCAAAACTTGCGCGCTTCGGCTTCGTCGCGACCGTATGCAACAATGTGCAGCATAAGCCCCCACGGTACAGTGCGAAATCGTTGAAGCACCATCGACACGTTTGCCCACCATCTTTCGCAGCTTTTGGTCTGACCCCGTTTTATGTACCAGTGCTTATGAGAGTCGGTTGTTGTGTTGATCGAACTTGGGGCGGACGGAGCGTAGCGGAGTCCGGCCCAAGTTCGGCGGCGAATTCCGCCGGCGTCTGGTACCCGATCCCGCTGTGCAACCGCTCCTGATTCCAGTACCGCTGGTATTCCGCTCCCAAAACCTTGGCCTCCAGCAAGGATCCGAAAACTTCCCGGTCCGCAAATTCCGCCTTCATCCGACTGTTGAACGACTCGCTGTAGCCGTTCTCCCACGGACTGCCCGGGGCAATATACAACGGCCCGACCCTTCGCGCAGCCAGCCATCGCCCGACCACTCGCGCGACGAACTCCGGCCCGTTGTCACAACGAATCGCTCCCGGCGCTCCACGCTTTGCTTCCAGCCACGTCAGAATCACCACCATCATCGCGTGCCGTCATGCGCCGCTCTACTTCCAGCGCCAAACACTCCCGCGTGAATTCATCGATCACCGAAAACCACTTCAGCCTTCGGCCGTCCGAACTCTCATCCATCGTGAAATCCCAACACCACACATGATTCTTGTACTCCGCTTTTTTCATCGCGCAACTGTTTTCGCTGTGCCCGCGAGCACGTTTCCGCCGCTTCCGCAGTGGGTTCCGCAAGCCTTCCTCGCGCCACAACCGCTGCACGCGCTTCCTGTTAATGTTCATCCCTGCTCTCCGCAACAGCTTGGTCATCCGCCGGTAGCCTGAGCCAGGATGCTTCTTGGCCAGTTCGTGCAACCGCTTACGGAGGCACCGTTCTTCGTGGTCGATGCGCGCTTCGTACCGCTGTGTCGACCGTGCCTGCTTCACCAACCGGCAAGCGCTGCGTTCCGCGTAACGCCACTCTTCCTCCAAATGCCCCACCGCCCGTCGCTTGCCCGCCGGGCTCACCAGTTTTTTCGGCTGAGGTCCTTCAGCGCGTCGATGTCCATGGCCTGCTGAGCTACGATCTTCTTCAACCGCGCATTTTCTTTTTCCAACTCTTTTATCCGCGCCATCTCCGGCCCTTTCATCCCGCCGTAAAGATGCCGCCAGCGATGAAACGTCTGCTCGCTGATCTCCAGCTTCCGGCAAACCACTTCGATCGTCGCGCCCTGGTTGAGGTCTACCTCCGCCTCGCGCAGCTTCGCGATGATCTCCTGCGGCGTGTGTCGCTTCCTTTTCATCGAGTCCTCCCGCCCTCTCGGGCGTTAGACTCTCATATCAGCTGGTACATCTGAAGGGGGTCATTCCACCTTCGACCGCCTGAAGCAACTGTGCCGCGAGATGAATTGTGTTCTCGCCAGATTCATTCAACGCAGCCTCAGTGAACAAAACATCGATGAAGGAACCTAGGTACAGCGGCGGTTGACCTTCGACATTGTTCGGGCTAAAGCTCTTTTCACAGCCGACACTTTCAATTGGAGATTCCGCAGAGTTGATCCTAGCTAGGAAAGTTGCCAACTCCGGGAAGCCAGCTACTTCGGGTATTGCCTCGACAAGTTGGGGAGCGTCTTTGATCCGAATGTAACCATAGTTCCGACTGCCGCCCTCGTGATCAGCAGAAGGATAAGGCACGGCAGGTCCCCATTCATTTGTGACCCATACACCACGGCCGCCTTCTACCCAAAGCGGCTCACGTCTCGGAGGCGCTCCCACTAGCCCGCGATACACATCCCATTTCGCAAGCACAGCCTGGGTGATGTCTTCTGCTGCGCTCACGTTCCCTGCCGGGCCACATGAACTTCATGGCCCTCAGCCTCCCACTCAATCGCTCCGTATTGCGCGGCCACAAATCTCTGGATGAGATCCTCGTCTTCATCGTAGACGCGAATCGTGTGTCCGGGCTCAATAGTGATCCAAAGATTGGAACGTGTCCGCGGTTGTAGGCCATCGATCCGACGAAGTTCTGCCGCCGGCCACTCCCAGTCTCGAATTTTTCCTACTTTGACAAGCTTCCCGGTCGGTCCTCCAGCAGGCGACTGGACCATGGGAACGCGATGCGCTTCCCTGAAAGTTTTTGTATTCCACTGGTACAGTTGCCGAAAACTGATTGGGAGACCTTTGTCCGCCGCCGCTGGCAATTCTTTGGCGTAAGAACAAGCGGCGGACGAATTAGCGTAAAACCAGACCTCCACGACAACTCCCTCTCTTCCACTAAGGTCTCCACCGCGGGACGCAAATCTAAGTCGCCAGAGATCAGCACGGCCCTCGTGATGTTCCCCCATGGCGGATGCACACCGACGCCGCTTCGATGCCGTCATCGTTTGGAAGTTTGACCGCTTTGCGCGATCCGTGAGTCATCTGCTCCGCGCGCTCGAAGCGTTCCAGGCGCTCGGTATTCAATTCGTTTCGCTCAGCGAGTCGCTAGACACGTCTACGCCGGCAGGCAAGATGGTTTTCACGGTCCTGGGCGCCGTAGTGTTTTTAGAGGATATCGACGAAGAAAGATCACTCAGCGCGGCGAACCAACTCACTTAGTCGAAGTCCGAGAGCCGTTGCTAGAGCCTGAGCGACCTCAATCCCGACGCTGACCTTGCCGAGCTCGATGGAGCTGATATACGTCCGGTGGACGTTTGCCCGCTCCGCAAACTCCTCTTGCGATAGCTCCAGTCTCTCTCGCTCTTGGCGGATGGCCTGTCCGAACGTGTGGGGGGAGAACCTGGTTGCTTTCGCAGTGACCGGTGATCGGATCGATTAAAGAACCCTTTAATTATTCAAGTTTTTCAAGTTCGTAGCACACTGGCGATCTTGGACGGACAGCAGCAAATTCGGCTTACCGGTCGCTTCCTGGACGCGACCTTTGCCCATCTTGAAAAACCTCTCCTCAACGAGCCGCTTGGTCCTGATTCCAAAGGACTTAGCCGAACTTGAAAAAACGAACGAAATCAAGATTTCGCGATGTCAGCGAGAGCTTTCCTGACTGCAGCGCTCGCCGCCTCGTCCGTCACGCGCAGATAGACGCGGCTCCTCAATCGGCAGGAAATCAAAGTGCGCCGCGGCGCTGGTCTGTGGCGTTCGCGGCCAGTTCGTCGGCGACATATCTCACGCAAAATGAACGGCTTTGCGTCTGCGTAAGCGGCAGTTACGACAGCGGTTCGTCCGGCTCTGAGGCTTTGAATCCCACCAAAACAATCAAAAAATGCAACAGTACGACGAACTGTAACGCCCCTAATACAAGCGGCGAGCTCATGCTGCCACCTGGACTAGTTCAAAGCGAAAAGGCAGGACGAGACTGGCGGGTTCGGTGCATTGCAGCCCCCCGCAACCATTTGGTGATCCACAAGGCCGGAATCCTGGATTCCGGCCTTCTTCTTGCAACTGGCGGCGGGCTACTCATTGGGTCGCACACAGTCCCAAGGAAGCCGTTCTCCCCTTCCTCTCTCCACCATTCACATCAATGGCTTCGTTCGCCGCGGTTTTAGCCCCATTGAAAATTGTATGCTCGCGTTTTTGTGATTGTTCCCGGTAACGTGGCCGCAGGCTGCAAACGCTGTTACATCGCTATGCCGCACTTGGCGTTGTGCTACTGCTGGCCCGGTCGCTTCGCTATTTTCTGCTCCACCAGACGATGGTGACGCCAATACAGACTACGGCGATTCCGATCCACCGATTGCGGTTGATGCGTTCACCCAGGAAAGCTTTTGCTCCAAAGGCTCCTGCGGCATAGCTAAGAGCGCTGACGGGCACTACGAAACTCACTTCCTGAAATGACAAGATAGCGAGAAGCGAGAAGAATCCCAGGCTCATCAGCGCGATGCCCAGCCACATCCACGGCAAGCGCAAGGATTGCAGAAGGAAACTCTGGACAGACCTGGGACTAAAGTCGTGGACTTCCCCGATACTTTTCATGGCGCGACTTACGCACATCTCTCCTGCCGTTCCCGCGACAACAATTAAGAAAAAGAGCACCACTTCACGCATGGTTATGTACTCCTGTGGTGCTGGGCGACGTCCGGCCTACGAGGAAAACGCCGAGACAAATCACCGTGACTCCAAGCCAGCGCAGCGGGGAAATCGTCTCTCCGAGAAGAAGGTAACTAAGGAAGGAGATAGAGAGATAGGACAGGGATGTGGCAGGCTGCACATAACTATAGTCTGCCCAAGTTAGCAACAACATGTGAACGATGAAGAATCCCAGCAAGCAGCCTACACCGAGCCAGATGTAACCCGATGCCAATACCTGAGAAGCAATGGGGACGAGATCGAGAATTCTGCTTGAAGTGACCGACCCGATGCCTTTCATAGCCTTGCCGAGAAATACGTTTCCAAGGGGTCCCAAAATGATGCTGACCAGAATCAGGGGAAGCGTTTTCAGTTGGAGTCGGCGAGTGTGCGTCACGTATTTACGTCAATCAGCCTTTCAGAATAGCAAAAATCAACAGAACAAGACGCCTGTAGATTTGGGAAGTTTGGCAGCAGGGGCATTCAGAAATCTTCTCGATTCAGGATAGAATCTTAGGGCGGATGTGGAACCCAGGGTAGGGACAACGCACCTGCGGTTCCTCCGTATGGCAGAGTTCCCAGACTGGCCGCACTCGAATCGGGAATGAGGTGGCGTGCCCTCAAGCGTTTTAGAATTCGTCGTCCTTTTCGCGGCAGCAATCCCGTTTGTTTTCTATTTTCTAGCGATTTACAGTTCCAGCCGCTATTTTTGGCAGTCTAGAAATCAAGCCGGGAAAAATCTCGATTTCACTCCGCCGGTAAGCAACCTGAAACCGGTTCGAGGCTTAGATCCTGATGCCTATGAAAATTTTGCGAGTTTCTGCCGCCAGGACTACCCCGAGTACGAAATTCTTTTCTGCGTGACGGACCAGACTGATCCTTCCGTGCCGGTGATCCAGAAATTGATGCGGGACTTCCCAGAGCGAAAAATCCGGCTACTCTATAGCGCTGGCGTCACGGCCAGCAACGATAAAGTCGCCAAATTGCGGCTGATGGAACGCGAAGCGCAGTACGAATACCTGGTCATCAACGATTCCGATGTACGTGTTGATCGCGAATATTTGCGGAGAGTGGTTGAACCGTTGCGCGATCCCAAAGTCGGCGGAGTGACTTGCTTCTACGTATCCTCGCGAGAAAGATCATTCGTCGAGAAGCTTCAGACGATTGGGATGATTTCAGACTTTTACGCGGGCGTACTGGTGGCTTGGCAGCTTGACGGCGTACATTTCGCGCTTGGGCCAACAATGGCGTCGACGAAGCAGCGTGTCAGGGGCTTCGGAGGTTTTCAGGTACTCGAAAACCGGCCCGCAGATGATCTGCTGTTTGGGCGGCTGATTGCCGAACAAGGAGTGGAGATGAAGTTGTTGCCGTTTGCGGTGGAAACAGTGCCTGATTTCCACGGGGTGAGTGAGCTCCTGGCGAAGCGCGCGCGCTGGATGACCGTGATGAGAGCCATGCGGCCATGGGGCCATTTTGGGTTGCTTTTCACCTGGGGATTGCCATGGACAACGCTCGCCGTCTTGGTCCACCCCACATTATTCGTGGTTGCGGCTTATTGGGGTTCGTACCTGGCCTTTCGCGTAGCCATGACGTGGCTCATCGGAATCCAAGGACTCAGACAGGCACGACTTTGGAGAAAAATGCCGTTGATTCCGCTCTGGGACGCCGTAGCGTTCTTGATATGGCTAGCGAGCTTCACGCGAACCTCAATTCGCTGGCGTAACGTAGACTACCAGCTCCGAAACGGCCAATTTGTTGCGCCCACGGACACTCTTGTTCCGAATTCCACCACCAAGAGCGATTTGTAGGCACGATCGCCACAACCAATGTGGCTTTCAGCGCTTCTTCTCCTTACCGCTCACCGTGCGCAATTCACTTGTGGGCCGCGCTAACGGGAATTCCCAAACCGATATTTGTATGCAGCCGGCGGTCGTTGCGCGGTTCACGCCAATTCACTTGTGGCAGCATGATCGTGGGATCTACTCGGTCGCGATACTTCAGCGCGATATTCATGAGTGAATCAAGAAGGGATTCCGAGAGATAGTGGGGCTGAAGACCCAGATCAAGAAGCTTGGAATGCTTCGCGTTGTAATAGTGCTGTTCCGCTTCGACGCGTGGGTCCGGAATGTGGTCAATTTCCACCTTCATCCCAAGATCCTTTCCTGCTTCCCGCACTTTCAGTGCAATATCCAGAACGGAGAATTGTTCCGTGAATTGGTTATACACGCGACATTCTCCCCTGGCCGCAGGATTAAGGCAGGCAAGTTCAATGCAGCGAACGGTGTCCCGGATGTCCAGAAATCCTCGCGTCTGGCCGCCCTTCCCATAGACAGTCAAGGGCTGGCCGATGGCCGCCTGTACGCAAAAGCGGTTCAGGACCGTGCCGAAGACTTCGTCATAATCCAGACGATTGATCAAGCCTTCGTCCAACCCTACTTCGTCCGTCATCGTGCCGTAGACCACGCCTTGATTCAGATCCGTCGCGCGAACTCCCCATATCTTGCAGGCAAACATCATATTGTGGCTGTCGTGTACTTTGGAAAGGTGATAAAAAGAGCCAGGCTGTTTGGGGAAGGGCAAGAGATCGCGCCGCCCGTTGTGCTCGATATGGATGTAGCCTTCCTCGATATCAATATTTGGAGTTCCGTATTCCCCCATGGTGCCGAGCTTGATCAGGTGGCAATCCGGCTGCACCTCGCGGATTGCGAACAAGACATTCAGGGTGCCGATAACATTGTTCGTTTGCGTGAATACAGCGTGCTTTCGGTCGATCATCGAGTAGGGAGCTGAGCGCTGCTCGGCAAAATGGACGATCGTCTCCGGCTCAAACTGCTTGACCGTGGAGAGCAAAAAGTCGTAATCCATCACATCGCCCACAAAAAGATCAATGGCCTTGCCCGTCAGGCGAGCCCAGGTCCTGAGACGGTCACTCAGAGGAAGGATGGGTGTAAGAGTCTGGGCGCCCAGCTCGTGATCCCATTGACGGCGCACAAAGTTGTCGACAATCGCTACGGAGTGCCCTTTGGCTGACAGATATAGCGAAGTTGCCCAGCCACAATACCCGTCCCCACCAAGAACCATGATATTCATCGCTTCCCCCCTTTTACGGCTCGCCTCCATCCAGCCCCGGCGTGAGGCTCTTTGCGCCCCCTAAGCAATTCCCTGCGAAAGTAAATTTAGTTCCGGAGACGGGAAGTTCATGAGCACATTTACTTCGGTTATCGATTCTGCTCCTAAGTATCTTGCACCGGCTTCCAGACCCTCTTCATAAGCATAGACGCCTCGACGTCCCTATTAGGTATAGAGCAGACCTAATAAGTTTACAAGACCTGCATATAGACGAGCACAGAGCAGAGCTTCACAGACCCTGGGCTGTCACGGGATTTTTGAATTCGGCTTCAGTCGTAGACATCATTTCCAATCGAAGAGAAAGGGAATAACGGTGCAGCGGATTGGCGGGGCGCCGTCGGCAGCGGGCTCGAAGAACTCCGTGCGGGTACGTTGGTTAACAACAGTTTCCCTCCGCTGGTGGCAACGGTCTGAAAGTGCTCCTTGCCAATCAGCGTCTCGATGCGGTCGGCGCCCTTCTCAGCCGCAACGAAATAATATCTGTTCTCGCTTGTCCACAAGTCCTTGAATTCCGAATCGGTCAAGAAAACCGCCGGGGCATTTGGCGCGGCCGCTCCATATTCCAGATTGTTGAACTTGCCGTTCAAGAGCAAGGGATCCTGACCAGTGTAAAAAATCACGGAAGAGAAGTAATAGTAATGGCGATCAACGATGAGTTTCCCCGGGGGTGCCGAGCGAAGCGCCTCCGCAAGGGGACGAGAAGAAAGGTAAGGATCGAAGACGACCAGCGCCAGCCGGGCAGCATGAAAAAACAGAACCATCATGAGCGACGACGCCAAAAAGGCACGCATGCCGGACCATCGCAGGTTACCCACGGCTCCCACTAAGAAAGCAGCCCCTGCCAGGCATAACGGCAACCTCAGGTAGGCAAAAGAATCGAAGGTAAGGTCCAGCATGTGCCCGAGGGACAGCGTATAAGCCGAAGGATGATGAGACAGCGCAGACGAAATATCTCCGGGAGTGGGCAGATTGCGCACAGCAAACGCGATGGCGATGGCGGCTAACGCAGCAAGCGCGGCGGTTGCTCCCAAAAGGCGCGTTCCTCGATCGATCCACTTGCCTTCCGCTGCCATTGCCGAGCCAAGCAGAAGAGCTAGAGCCGGATAGCACGGCATTGAATAGTATTCTTGAGTCGTGGAAAACGTGAAGAAGATGAGAATGAATCCCGCCCAACAGAGCGCTAGAAGCCTGGTTTGTCCAGCACGATCCGCAGGTTTAAAAGAGAGTTTTGTGATTGCCGGCAAGTACACAGACCAGGGAAAGAGCCACAAGAGGTGGAACAGCCAGAAGTACAGTCGTGGAACGGTGTTGTAATCGCGCGGGTATCTTAGGTTAAGAAATCGCAGCAGTTGTTCATTTACAAAATAGAACCATAGGAATCCGTGGTACAGGCCAGGGCCGCTCTGCAGGGTCCAGGCGAAAAAGGGAGGATTGCGGAGTGTTGCCAGCACATGCCAAGGAGCGGCGATCAGCAACACGATCAGAAAACCACTCATGGGCCGCAGGCGCTGCCATGTTCTGCGAGAAATTAGTTGTCTGGAAAAGAAAAGGTAAATCAGACCAGCCGCAACCGGGAATACGATGCCAACCAAACTCTTGAGCAAAAGCCCGGTGCCCAGGCTTGCAGCGAGAATGGCCGCCCAGAGCCGCGGCCGCTTTACCTCTTCATCCAGAGCTCGTAAGAACGCCCACAGGGAAAGTGCAATGGTGAATGTGAGCATTACGTCGGGGATCTGAATGCGCGTGAAGAGAAACAATCCGACGCACGTGGACATGCACAATCCCGCATAAAAACCGGCCCGTTCTCCGAAGGCCCACATACCGAAAGAGGCTGATAGGAGTGCCAGAGCGATCGAGGCAAGCGCCACTGGAAGCCGAGCGACCCAATCGGACACGCCAAAAATCTTATAGAAAATTGCCATCAGCCAATAAATTAACGGAGCTTTCTCCAAGTAGAGCACTCCGTCCAGCCGCGCGGTCACCCAATCGCCACTCGTCAGCATTGTTTTGGCGATTTGTGCCTGCACGGCATCAACGTCATCCATAAGCGATGGCGGAGATAGCACGCAACCCAGGTAGATTGCGGTCGCGATCAGCAAAACGAGGGAAAGCAGGAACGAGCGGCGAGAGAAGAGACCATTGCTCAAGGTATCCTAATCTTGACTGGCCATCTCTTCATCCACAAGAACAAAGTGAGCAAGCCTCAGACGTGGTATCCAACGCTGATTTTCCTTCGGAAAGTGTGTTTCTTTGTTCTACCTAAGTTTCCCGTGCTTCGATGAAGCAAATCCAGCGCTGCGGCGAAAGAGTATTAGGTCGTGAGTTCGATTCCCTCCGCGCCTACCAAGCTTCTTTGGATTCATTGGGAATTGACAGAATTGGCGGAGTGATGCGAACGGCGCATCAGAGATGCTGATGACTGATCGCGCTAAGCGGTTACACTTGACAAAACGAACCTAGACCTCGTGCTACGCATCTCCGTCATGCGGGTCTAATTCCTGCGGGCCTGGCTTGATGTGTTCTATGCCTGTACTCTCGCCCGCCGGGGAGTCCTTTTCAGCTCGCTTTTCGAGCTTTCTTTGGGCGCGGCGTTCCGCTTTCTCGCGCTGTTTATCTAGCCGCTTCATTTCCTTTTGGCGCTTTTGAAATGTAGTCGTCATCGAATTCTCCTTGAAATGTAGGGGAAGCTGCCTACCGCGAAGGACTGCGCTTCGGAGCTACCAGCGCGGCTCGCGAGGCTGACGCGTGGCTTCACGATAGTCTTCGTTGGAGAATCTTTCCTTCCCGCGTCCACCGCCGCCACCACCGGGGCGAGGTCCGCCGCCAGCGGCCTTGGGGCGCGCTTCGTTCACTTTCAAGTTGCGGCCGCCCAGCTCTTTTCCGTCCAGCGCCGCGATGGCCTTGGCGGCTTCGTCGTCGTTGGGCATTTCCACAAAGGCAAAGCCGCGAGCACGGCCAGTCTCTCTGTCCATGACCAGATGGACGCGCGTTACTTGTCCGAACGGTTTGAACAGCGCGCTTAATTCAGCTTCCGTGGTTTGAAAACTCATGTTGCCTACAAAAAGATTCTTCATTCCCGTCTCCTTGATTTTGCAGTGTCCTAGAACGAATTCTCGAGAAAGATCCGAAATCGGCCCGAGCGTGACGAATGCCTCAATTTTCGCAAGGCCTTGGCTTCGATCTGCCGGATACGTTCGCGCGTGACCGCGAACGTTTGGCCTACCTCCTCGAGCGTGTGATCGTTTCCGTCATCCAAGCCAAAACGCATCCTGATGATTTTTTCCTCGCGAGGTGTAAGCGTCTTCAACATCGACGCCATCTTTTCCCTAAGATTGAGATTGATCGCCGCGTCTGAAGGCGACTCAATGTTCTTGTCCTCGATGAAGTCCCCGAGATGTGCCTCGTCTTGCTCTCCGATGGGAGTCTCGAAAGAAAGGGGCTGCTGCGCAATTTTCTTGGTCCTGCGCACAGCCTCCACAGGGATGTCCATGCGCTTGGCGATTTCCTCGGAGGTTGGCTCGCGGCCAAACTCCTGGAGCAATTGCTGGCTGGTGCGAACCTGCTTGTTGATCGACTCGATCATGTGCACTGGGACGCGGATCGTGCGTGCCTGATCGGCGATGGCCCGGGTGATTGCCTGGCGAATCCACCACGTGGCATAGGTAGAGAACTTGTAGCCGCGGCGCCACTCGAACTTGTCGGTACCCTTCATGAGGCCGATATTGCCCTCTTGGATCAAGTCCAGGAACTGCAGTCCACGGTTGGCGTACTTCTTCGCAATAGAGACGACGAGGCGAAGGTTTGCTTCAGTCAATTCTTTCTTTGCTTGGTCGGCTTCCGCCTCACCGCGCCGGATGAGAGCGAGTGTGCGCTTTAGGCTGGCCGCGCTGACCTCGCTGGAATTATGGATTTCTCTGAGCTGCGCGCGGCAAGAGCGCAGTTGCTTGCGCGCTTCCCTTGCGGCATCGCCGCGAGCGGCATTGGACCTGCGTTCCAGCCTTACGGCTTCGCGCTCGATGGAGTTCAGCCGCTCGACGGTGTGCCGCATGATGTCGATCAGCCGCTTCTTCTCCTGCTCCTTGAAGTCGATCGAACGCACCAATCGCGACATCACGACTCGTGTTCGCCCCACCTGCCCCCGGGCCGCCAGATATGCGCGCTTATTGGACTTTGGGGCGTTCTCCAGCCGGCTTGCCTGCCTAAGACCCACAGCGTAGAGCCGCTCAATCTTGTCGATGATCCTCAGCGTACTGCGGGTTCTGCCCTCAAGGACGTCGGCGGTCAGCTCTTCTTCGTCGAACTTCACGATTTCCTTGATCCGCCGGGTGCCATTGCGCAGTCCCGTGCCAACGCCCATTAGCTCCTTCAAGACGATCGGAGAGCGTGAAATGGTCTTGAGCACCAGGAGTTGACCGCGCTCGATGCGCTTAGCGATGGCCACCTCGCGCTCGCGCGTCAATAGGGACACCACGCCCATTTCCCGGAGATACATGCGGACGGGATCATTGGAGGTGTCTGACGGGCGTGGCGCCAGATACACATCAGCTTCTTCGCCGCGGACAGGTTCGTCGCGACTGATTTCGATGTGTTCAGGGACAGCGAGGGCCGGGTTTGCAGCCTTCGCTGCCGCCACGTCTTCGTAGATTTCGATGCTTTCGCGCTCGAAAGTGGAGAACAGCTTATCGAGCACTTCCGTGGCGTGCTCCTCGACGGGAAGAAGCTCAATCACCTCGTCATGGAGTAGATAGCCGCGTTCCTTGCCGAGACTGACGAGATTGCGGACCTGCTCATCTTTTTCCTGTATTGCCAGCGACAAAGATTCCCCCAAAGAGCCCTGCCATGGTTGGCAGGACCTTCCTCAAACCCGTACTATCACGAAACGAATACTTGAACGTCGTTTCGCAGATAGGAAAGGACGAATGGCAGCCGTGATAACCGGATTTCACGCTCCGCTGTAGTTGAACTATGGTTGCCCCGATCCCCTCGGGCGCTACGGTGCGTCTTGTCTCAGAAGCGACTGTATTGTAACAGTTTCGCGTCGTAAGCTGCTCAAAATAGCGGCGAAAGAGCGTCGCCAAGTGGCGGCGTAGGACCCGCCGGGAAGCCTTACCTCGACGCGGTCAGCCCTCCATTTGCGCTTGCAGGACTTCTCCTGGAAGCATAACCATTCGGGACGTCGGCGCGGACGTGACGGAAGCCATTGCCCCCCGGGTCGAATCCGTGCGTTCTGGCCGGTCGACCCCCAGGGCCAACCTCTCCATCCGTGTGCCGAGCGTACGCTCCAACTGGAACAACTCGGATCGCTGGTCTCGCGTGAATAGAGTGGAAGCGACACCGTGCTCGCCTGCGCGTCCGGTGCGGCCGACGCGGTGGATAAAGTTCTCAGGTACTTCCGGCAAATCGTAGTTGATAACGTGGGCGATGTCCTGCACGTGGATTCCACGCGAAGCAAGGTCCGTCGCCACCAAGACGCGGTAACGCCCCTGTTGAAAGCCAGCTAGTGCGCTGGTGCGCTGCGATTGCGAGCGGTCGCCGTGAATCATTGCGGCGTGGATGCCCTCGCGGTTCAGGTTCCTGGCGATTCGCTCGGTGCCGCGCTTGGTGCGCGAGAAAACGAGGCATCTGCCACTTTCTCTAGTAAGCAGATGGCGTAGCGCGTCCTGTTTACCATCCACGGTGACCTCGTACGCTTGGAGGCGCACATTTTCGGATGGCTTTAGTGTTGAACCGAATGCGAGACGCACGGGGTTTCTTGTGTAGTCCTTCACGAGGTTGGCCATGGCGCCCTCCATCGTCGCGGAAAAGCACAGCGTCTGGCGCTCTCTGGGCAGTATCGCGGCTATTCTGCGAATCGCCGGGAGGAATCCCATGTCCAGCATGCGATCCGCTTCGTCCAGCACAAGGATTTGCAGCTCGCGGAAATGAATCAGCCTGCGGTCGAGGAAGTCTTCCAGGCGTCCGGGAGTGGCCACCACCAAGCCTGGCCCTTTGCGGATGACATGTAATTGTTGAGTTTCGGATAGGCCGCCGACGACTAGAGCGGCGGGTGAAAGTTGTTTGCCGCGCAAGGCGTTGTACTGATCCACGACTTGCATGGCGAGTTCGCGGGTGGGAACAAGCACGAGCGCGGCGATTCCCGGCGAACTACGCCGGAGGAGCTTCTCTAGCACCGGAATGAGGAACGCGAGGGTCTTGCCCGTGCCGGTTTGCGCCGTGGCGAGCACATCTTTACCTTCCAGGGCATGCGGGATTGCCGCGGCCTGGATGGGAGTCGGCGTCGAAAAACGAGCAGACGACAGCCGCTCCTTCACATAAGTAGAAATCGGAAGTTCTGAAAAAATTTGCATTTAGCTTTCTTGCTGGCGTAGTCGCAGCGCGCACACGGGATTCCGGGCAAACGTGTCGATCCAACAGCCAGTCTTTGTTTAAATTACGCTGAAAACATACGGAGGAGACTGAGGGCGGGTTTTCTCAGATCAGGTCTTGAACCAGAGGGACCGCACAACACAACCGCGGTATTAAGCGCAAAAAGAGTATACCACAGATTGAATGAAAGCGCTCGCCGAAAGATCAACGTTCGTGGGGACCGCAAAGAAAATGGCTTCAAGCCTTGTTTCTCTTGCTTGGAGCAATCTTGCTTTTTGCCCAGCGGTGGATTGCTCTCTTTCTGGAATCGAGCTGCATCTGCCTCTCGGCTTTATCCGGATCCCGGCGTTTGCTTATTGCAGCGCTGGAATCCTCGCGAAAATGGAGTGGGTCTCTCAGATTTTGCAATTCCCGGTAATAATAGAGCGGTGTCGGGTGCTTTCCCTTGAAGCGGAGCCTTTTTAGAAACTCGACTTCCTCTTCAGTCGCGCCACCGTTGACGGACTGCCTCAGGAATTGCGTGAGCCCCGGTTCTTCCTCGGTTCCGGCAGGTTCTCTTTCGACAAACTCGAATTTCTTTGCGTAACCGGGAATCAGCCTTCGATTCAAGACAATTTCCATCCCAAAAGTCGTCAGCTCGATGTCCCAAGATTCGATCAATGGAT
>Ga0137390_10002487_pt1 | contig 14628 bp, 16 predicted proteins | sample 15con2h24AmetaG_FD_104937 | JGI IMG/M metagenome (GOLD analysis project Ga0137390, IMG submission 104937) | Vadose zone soil microbial communities from Angelo Coast Range Reserve, California, USA - 15con2h2.4A metaG | ecosystem: Environmental > Terrestrial > Soil > Vadose zone > Saprolite... | reverse complement strand
ATGTACACGAGGAAGCCGATCCACACGACGGGTCCCCTGTGAGAGGCGCTCATGCGAGCTTTGGAAGCGCCCGCGACGCGGTATATGAACGGGTAGTGGAGTTTGCCTGGGTTGGCAGCGTTCCAAGCGCGAAGGGCGTTGGTCGCATCGCGGAACTTGGCGAGCGGGATGGAGATCTCGCAGTTGATCTGCGGGACGGGAATGCCCTTGGTGACAAGCTGCTCGTTCCAGCCGATCACCGTCTGCATGTTCATGAAGCGAGAAAGGGTGCGGAACTGTGGCTCGCCAGATTGCTGGGATACTTTGGTGTCCTTTGCCATGGCTCGCATGTAGTCGCGAACTGTCTGATTCATCTCAGAAGCTTCAAGCTCATTTGAAGGAAGTTTGACTGGATCCGGGTCATCGGAGGCAGCCTGAGCCGGCCAGGCAATTGATGAAGAAAGCGTCGGGGGCGGTATGGACCTCTTATGCTGCTGATAATAAGCAGTTTCTTTTTCACTGCTCGGATTGACGAGCCACACCTGGCACATGTCCGTCTTCGGGAACCACCAGACTTTGCAGAACTCTGCTTCCTCATTCCATTTCTGATAGTTCTGTAGGAATTCTTCGTACATTGCCGAACATTTGGTGCAGGTGTACAGTAGGCGCGGGCGGATAGAGACCTCAATCTCGGTGAAGATACCGAGCGTACCGAGCGAGATGAGGTAGAGGTAGAAGAGGGGATCCTCGGGCGTCATATGCTTGATCGTACCATCGGCGAGCACCATGGTGAAGGACTGCACCATATCGGCGTAATCGCTCTGGTAGAGGCCTTGACCGTGCGTGCCCGTTGAAATGGATCCGGCGAGCGTTTGGACGCCAATGACACCAGGGCAGGCTGTCATCATGTAACCGTGCTGGGCGAGGAGGCGGATGACATCGTCGATAGGTGTCGCCGCGTGGAAGGTGGCCGTCGTCCTATCGGGAGACAGACGTATCAGCCCGACAAAATTCTGAGATAGGGAGAGCACGGCGGTCTCCGAGTCCCGGCAAAATTGACAGCGATCGGTTGCTGGTTTTGTAGTGGGGCAACTGCAACGATTGTTGCCAATGGAAGGCGTGGCGCAAATGCTAGTGATCGGCTCATAGGATAAGGCTGCGCCTATGACACGAACAGTGCGAAACTGTCGCATGATCTGAGCGATCTCCTGTGTATTGCGTGGATACGTGATCTTCTCCTTGTGCGCGATGTACTGTAGACCACTCCAGTTGTACAGGATCCGGTCAGTGTCCTTGGCGTAGGATGGCTGGTGGGACATGGCGAAGTTAGCCATTGTCGGAGCGAATGATCGGATAGATTGGGTCATAGGGGGCGATATGGTTCGTTGGGAAAATGGTATGATATCCCCTTTGCGGGAAAACATGCAAAGTGGAGAGCGAACAAGAGAGAAGATCGACACCCAGGGACACTTTTTACATCTTGCAAAGATGATTCGTCGATCGATCATTCGATCTAGTTCGGAAGTCCGAGACTCCGAGGCTCCGAGATTGTGGCCAGCGTGACTAATCTTACCATTATCGTGCCACGTGATCAGAAATCAACTTTGCGTCGACGCTTTTTGGTCAGGAAGCTGTGCTACGGTGAACAGCGAGCGTGTCTGCCGTGCGGCGTGTAGTGCCCATCGGGAAAAAAATTAGATTGTTGTTGCGAAGCTGAGATATCTCGAATATGGAAGACGGGTACCGAGAATAAGGAGACTATGCCGGACGATATGTTTCCCAGACGGTACATGCCTGATTTTCCAGAACTGTCTGGAGTGATCTTCCACGATCAGGCCAAGCGTAGAAGATCAGGAGGCAGAGGCGTTTGTGTGGCAAAAGAAGTGGATCGATAAGAAGAGGAAGAGAACGGCTTCGTCATTGGAGCATCCGCGGCTGATATGATAAACATCCGCTCTAGCCCTCAGGGTTCTTCTCGGCTGGGGCCCTCTGAAGCAGGATGACTTGCAAGTGTAGTCTCAGCTCGCGAAGAGCGCATCGGCGTCTTCGGACTCGGAGATTGGGCAAACACTAGCTAATACAAGATGTAGAAAGAACCTTAACCGTCGGGTCGCGTAACTCACAATGTTCTTTAAAAGATGTTCCGCTCGACGACTTGGAAGCCCTCGAGGACTTTCTCTTTGATGGGCCCGTGCACACGGCGATGACGTCTTCGGCAGAGGCGGCAATTTCGCCGAGGATGATGAAGGCGGAAGATAAGTTTTAGAGTGAGAAAAGAACCTTGAAAGATAGAAGGTGTATCCAATCTTGAGGACACAGCGTACCCCGTGGTTATATAGTCTTTCTTCGCAAGAAAGACGGTGCCGAATAAGGGAATGCTTTAGGAAGGGCGAGAACACCATGATTGGGCTGAAATAAGTGCTGGGCACGTGTTGAAAGCAAGACTGAGGACAGATAAAGTAACATCAAAGTTCAGTCCTTGTTTTACTACGATGAACTCCGGGGTGATGGACTCTGGCATTGGTTTGTGCGCTGTGATGTTGTATTTGCACTTGCAGCTCCCAATTTGTGGGGGTACGAAAGAGAAGTTCGTGGGTCACGGTCGCGTACACGCGATAGGAGTCTGGGCCGACGCCTTGCGGGCGTTTAGCGAGCCGCGGCACGAGCCGCTGAGCCGCTGCTAGTGACGGACGAGTTGCATCGCATTTTTAGTACTCCATTGTCGAGCTATCAGTAAATTAAAAAGATTTAAAGACGAGACAAAAAGACTTACGATAGATGCTGCCCTTTGTCGGGCGCGCAGGATACTAGTGGGACCTATTTGAATGAGCCTCAGGGTGAGGCAAAAATATCACGTGAAGATATGCCCGAAGGCTCGAGACACCTTGTCTATGGAGAGATGATATTAATATTCCCCCTGCGGGGGTGGAAAAAATCATGGCCTTTTTTATGCGTCACCGAAGCGATCCCCGAGGTCGGGCGTGGTAGGCTACGCACTGCGTTCATCCGCCTCGACTCCGCAGACCGAATTTGCCACACAGGGCAATGAGGATGCATTTCGAGCCTCTATAAGAAGCCTTTTTATACTGGAGCAAGTACGCTAGTATATCAGCCGAAATGGAAATGAGACATTTTGTACGATGCTAAGACTAAGATACTACCAGGCCGTAAACACACAATTGCCTCGTCTTAAAGGTGCGCTGTTACGGTTATCAATGAGTTAGGACAAGGTAAAAAGACTCGTGATAGATGCAGTACTGTCTCACGTGCGGCCTGGGATGGGACAGAAGATACGAGAAAGACACCTACTAGTAGTTGAGTGAGGTAACAACATAATAGACAAAAGCGAAAAGATCAAAATCAGGTATGTCCGAAGGCACAAGACCGAAACATAAGCACATTTCCCCCGGGCCTGAGGCTCCAGGTAGAGCGTTATGCGCATATGCACTCCTCCGTCTCGCCTCCGCGGACCAAAGTCTGTTATACAAGTCGAGTATTGATTCAAAGCTCGTGTCTCTGCCCAGTGGTGTGTGACACCGAACCGAAGTACCTACTCAACACGCTCTGATTTCTTGGATATTGATCCCAATGGTACACCTATAACACATCAGTTACATCTGCCTTTGATCGCAAACCATGGAAGTATCTAAACCTTGTCATCCATCACTTATACCTGAAGATCATGAGACACACGTTGCACGCGGACGAGAAAAGAAATGTATTATAGGCACTAGAACATGCCGTCAAGATCATCGGTATTCAGCACTGGCTTCTCGACTTTCGGCTTTGGCATTTTCTTTCTCTTCAGGTATTCCCTCCATGTGCCTGCCATTGCCATGTCGTGGGTTAGTTGCTCCTTCGCCTGGGGTATCTCGTCAAGGATGCGGCCAACACTTTCTAAATGGCCTTCAAGTTGTTTGAGGTCTCTGAGCTTATGGAACCCCGAAGGAGCTCCGAGGAGAGTTTGGAGGTCTTTGATACGCTTGATCGTTTTGCTAATTGAAATCATGTTCAGCGTTGGTGAGCTAGAATTAAATAATTCGAGACGCTTGTTCACATACCATAGGAACGTTCGCCGATCCATAAGCTTTTCAATATCTTGGTGTCCCGTGTTCTGACTTTCCTGCCGCTTTACCTTCGCTTTCTCCTCCAGTGCGATCGTCCACGTATAATCTAGGCAAGCCAGTAGGTGAGGGAGGGCCCCTAAGAAAATAGGCCGATAGAGCGCTCTCTGTCCCTGTGGCCATTCAATGGTGTCCGCTGCTCGCGCAAAAGCTTCAAACTGGTTATTTCGGGTCTTTGTTAGTCCAAGTCCTGGATTATCGATTCGATTTGCGCGACTGGTCAGGAGCCGACGGTAGTAGGACTGCAACGTCTTCGCCGCGGAATGCTGTACGGCTAGAGCCTCTTCTGGTATATTTGTGAAACTGGTCCCAATAGACTCAATAATCGTGGCAACGTCCTCTTCGGGCGATTCAGCGTCTTCCTCCTCTGTGACTACCTGAATTGCGTCATCCTCATTCGCCTCATCAGCAGTGGCTTCGACCGAGGGTTCTGCATCATTCGCCCGTAAGGTTGCCTGGCTAGGAATGAACGGCTCCGCCGAGGGGTTCAGCGTCGGAGCACGGCCAGCAGCCATGGTGAGTTGTTGGCGAATGTCGTCGACGTCCTTAAACTTAACAACACGGACCCCACGACACGTGTTAGGGTCCTTGTTTGCCTCGACTAAGGTTATCATCTCATTAAACGGTGTTGGGGAGATCGATGAGGTTACTGTGCCGGCAAGTTGTCGCCACTCGTATGAATGAATATATCTAGGCTTTGTTGAATGTACTTCCTTGGGACGAAATAAAGGTGCACCAACTGGGTGTAAAGAGGGGAGAACATCCTTGTGGCGTCTTTTTTCCGGAGAGACGTGATCGATTTCAAGATGTGATCCCGTATTGAATGATCGTTGGTGTTGAACCCCACTGACACATTATGAGCAACGCCAGAACTACACCATAGGACTAGAGGCTCACGTAAACAGATGGTCCTGCATCTATGTATGGCGTATTGCGTCAGCGGGCTCTGATCAGGAGTGCTCATAGCCATGAGTACATACAATCTCGCCAGGGCCACATTTCTGACCCGGATGACAACTGAGTGGAGGGGCTTGTTCTGATAGAAGAGATGGTCTGATCTGGTTGAGTAATTCAAGAAGTGTCCCACGTTCTGCTCACCTGTGTCGTTGCCACTATAAACGCGCTCCAAGAGATCTTGGAAGGGGTTTATTACTTCCCTCACCACGCTAATCTGAGCGCCCTTATCTTGCACCCGATAGAGTTTCTGCACATTTTCAAGGATCCAGCTACGTGGGAGGGTCACTCCATGGAGCGACCCCCTCCTCTTGAATACCCAGGCTATGGTAAACGAACCTACAACAAGCTCCAGAAGCCTGCATAACACCATCAGTTCAATCGGAATCTTGTTGCTGAGAATATGTCTACTTGGGATTGAGGACCGAACTTGAATGATAGGACCTGCGACGACTTACTGTATGAAGAATGCGCCGGCATGAATAGACTCATACTTCTCTCCGTGTAAGAACTCGACTAGTCCGAAAATAACGTAACTGTCCCTCGAGTTGCGCATCAACCAAGGCGGACGATATCGCTGAACTACAGGTGTACGATTGATGTGATCGACGAGAGCTCTGCTGTCGATAAACGAACCGAGGTCCACTAAAGTCATGAATGTCGACAGAGACCTGTGCGGGGGCTTGTATGGATCCAGGTCATTAAGCATAGGCCAAATCCAAAAAGTCTTCAGCAAGTGAAACGTTCGTGAGGTTTGTCGGTTGGCGTGAGGTGAGATATTTGTGGACGACCCAAAAGCGTGATGTATTGGGTTCATGACGTCATAAAGTCGCTCTAACCAGATGCTTCAGAGAGTAGAGTGAGCGAAGACATCCGTTCGAACAAAAAAAGATCGAACCGGTATTGCCTTGATCTAATGCTACCCGTCAAGGCGCGAAGCGAATCCAAGATCGAAATTTGAAACATATGAAATTGTAGACGCCTGTCGAACCATGCGTGATCGAGATTATGCTGGCGCTGGCACTCTGTGCGGTCACAGCGAGCGAAAGCAAAAGCTTCACATGGGTCAAACACGCGGACAGACAGAGAGGTGTTACAATATGCATCGAGTCTTTCCCTCAGTCGCTGTTGGAGGGAGTGTCGGTACAAATTGTAGAAAGACCGCACTTCTATCATAGAGTCTTGGTTTAATAAATCTTGTCGTCGAGACCTTTCGAAGAAACCATGGAGATATGTACCACGCTGAAGGCATACACGATCCCCGGAATGTACTGTGAAAGAAAAGAGCTTCTGAATGTTCTCCTTCGTCCATGGCTCGAGAACGGTGTGCACCAGTTGGACGAGTTCTGCATAGTCGCAAAGCGCCCTTGTCCGGTTGAGGATCTGCCTTTCAGAGCCAGTAATTGGGGTCTGCCTATCCATATCCCGGAAGGTATGATCAAGGCAGAGGAGTGCCGCTAACTTATTATCGTCTTGTGAATAAATCGTTCTTCCAAGAGTCATTAATTGAGCTACGTCACTCTCGTAAATTGCCGAGAACATTTGGAGCTGATCATCAATCAGCCGAAGGCCACGCTAATCAAATGAGAGGCCAACCTCTCGCTGGGCGCTTTCCTTAAGGGAAGACAGATCAAACTGACCGACGAGTCGTATCATCCTTTTGAGGTTGGCCCGAGACTCGTTGTCTAGCTCAGTTGGCAGTACTGCAAAGGAGAGGACGCCCCAAAGAGCGTCAAGCAAGCTCTGGGATGCCCGCTGGACTGCTTCCTTGGAGTTCTTATCCTTGAGGAGAACTTCAACGGCGTCGAGCATCCTGTTCTCCCGGATGTGAAGATCGGCGGCCTCGAAGAATTGGCCTCGCTGGACGAGGATATGGACTTCAGCGATGTCTAGATCACAATCCCTTACGAATTCCAGCTCCTCTTCAGCGTCAGAGAACAGACACGATGCCTTCCTAAAGACTAACGTGAGAGATAGTAAGAATAGCATGGGAAAACAGTGACAAACTTCAGATCTCCCCGTTCGAGGTAAAAATACCTCGCAACGTCAGTGAGCTTTTCCACGACTGAACAGTCCATCGCATCGCCGTGATTTTTGATGACCGAGACCGTCTCGTCGAACATGCCTGCAAGACGATAATGCTGAGCCGCTTCCGTGAACTTCGAAGCCTTTTCGAATGCCTGTGCAGCTTGTGCGTGGTCTTCCAAAACTACGAATGCTTCAGCTGCGATACGATAGTATTCGCTTCGTTCACGGAGGATAGTCGTCTCTCGGGCAGAGGCCAAAAATGACTCGGCGACCTTCGCATGCGCACTCCGTCGCTCGTTGTCCGTCGCGCGATTGCGGACAGGAATCCCGCGAGCCTTCTCACGAAGATAGTATGCGTATGCGATGTCTTTCTCGCGAGGCATCCCAGCACGCTCGTAACCGTGCATAGCTTGGAAATACCTCTTGTGAGAGAATAACGTCCTCGCCATCTTGGCCCACTCCTCGGGAGAAGAAGAAACGGCAAATTGAGGCACATCGGTGCCAGGTGTGCAATTTTGAACGAGACTTTCAGAGGCCCAGTATATCTAAATCGGGGTGAGTCATGAAAATCGCCGCCCTCCGAGGAATGAAGAAACATACCCGCATTGGTTCCGCGATCTCAGAGCGATCGACTATCCAAAGGTTCTTTCTGGCCCTCGTGACAGCGACGTAGAGGAACTTCAGCTGTTCCGGGTATGAAGCGTATTGACAAAAACAACTTTGTAGCCTGACGTACCTCAGCACAAACACCCGCGTGGCGATTTTCGTCAAAAGGCGGGGCGGGGATCTTCTCGCGCCGGGCACGGTTGATTACGTTGAGAACTACGCGCCACTGGGCAACATCAACAGAAGAGTCCTCGAAGAAGTTGTAGAGGAGAACCTAGATAACGTGTTCATCTTGGACCCAGGAGATAGAGAAATGACATACGTCGTTAAATTCTAAACCTTTGCTCTCATAAAGTGTCCTATAGGAAGCAATCAACAACGCGATGGATGAATCTACGAAGAGACGACGCACATGATTAGACCAACATCACCGACTTGACCCCTCAGCTTCTCCCTGGCAGCGTCGCTCCGCACCAAGATACATTGCTGCGCTCCAAACTCAATGTGATGTCCACTTCCGAACTATGAGACGCAAGCAAGAAGAGATGTACTAAGGTGCACTAACGCTGTGCCGAAGAGGAATGATTCATATCGGACATTGTCCTGATCCCAACCGCTGAAGAAGACAGGCTTTATTCCGTCGACAATTCCTTTCTCTTGGGGCAAGATGTCGATCGCATAGGGCCAAAATCTCGTGATGAGCGTTATGATCGAGTGAGCACACCTCACTATTCCACCGTGCGAGCGGAAGTTTGTGACAAGTTGGAAAGACTTTGGTGAACAGGATGCGATCATTCCAGCGGATCGCTGCCTCAGGCATTCCTGGAACATATAAACATCACTTGAGGCACGTAGTTTGAAAGGGATGAAAACAGCTTACCTCGTTTCGATATAAAAACGCCTTCAGGTCGTCGAAACGGAAGGAACTGCCAACAGAGATCGTCTGTGCTGTATCTCCCGCCCAAAATTGACCATCTGGGTTGCGGCAAATGGCTCTAAGGACTGTACGGAGGCTAAGCGCTATCGATGCAGGTTATGACAGAGTTTCTTACGCTTCGCGTCAATCAACAAGTTGTCCTGGACTTCGTCGACATATCTGTTTCAAAAGGCATGAGCATGGGACTAAGCGTGCTCGGGAAAAGCGCATACAAGAAATCAATCCTTTGGCCTTTCATTCCACCCTGCACCACGCTGCGGAGAATCGCGTGCGTCCTGGAAACATATTATCGACGATGAGGTTTACTTGAGATAATCTCGGCACTTACCGATCTGCAGCGTCATATTCCCCACGGTCACGTTTCATTTTCATATACGTTTCGAACAGAGCATAGATTTCCTTGCGCCTGCTCGCAAACGTAGCTTGTGTTCGTGCGCTAAGATTTAAGTAGGTGTCATAGTCGAGGAAATGGTTTTCCGAAGTGAGAGTCGCTTCGGAACCTTTGATAACACCTAAGGGAGAACGATCAACGATGAAGCGGCGGTAATGTGTGCGGTGTAGTACACACCCATAAACTCGCTGAATACGAGTGAGGCGTCTAAAAATGGAAACATGAGCACGTCTTTAACGATAGATAGACGCAGCGGACCTAGCCCTTTGGTAAGGGGTTGTGGGAAGTGGCCCCAATACTTCTCCCGGAAACCATCGAACGATACAAAGGATTTCCGTCTCTGCAGCATGTAGTCGCTAGACACCACCTGGTGGCGCGCCCCCAGGCCTTCATCAGCGGCAATGCCTGGAGGATGGCTGGTATCTGCTTCGATCATGGCAGACAACTGAGGATATGGACGTCAATGCAGGAGAGAGTTGATAGGGGAAGGTTATCGTACTTTGTCAAACGTGACGAACATTGGGAAGTGGGAATCCTCTAGTTCGCTAAATCTACGAGGGAGATCTTCACGCCAATTGAAGGCCTCGTCTTGATCCACCAACCCTGCCTCTTCTCTATTCCTCTGTCTTTCGAGGAGGTTAGAAATCCCACTCTCGGTTTGCGATGCAAGAGCGAGCGATTGAAGGAGTTTGATAAAATACTCCTCGACCTTATCGGCGAGCATTCTGGACTGTGTAACAAAAAGCTGGCGTGGGCGTTCGGATCGAAGTTGAGGATTTTGCTGCCAAGAATTCTCAATGCCCAGCATTTTGAAGAGCATGGTCGTAGTCTTCCTATTCATCAGGTAAATTTTTGTGAGGCGGAAGGTACAGCAGCAATTCATACCCTGTACCACTACGTCCCTGGACGAAACATGAATGAGCGTGTTCGATGATCTCTTGCTCATGGGGGCTGCGGAACGGCCATTGTAATGCAGACTTGAAATCAGGTATAGCAACTTACGACACTTGGAACACATGGACGACCTCTTGGTCGGCAAGAATGCCTGCCTAAGATGTAGCCAAAGAGGCTTATTACGAAGCGGCGGACATACTTGTGAGAAGCGCCTGGTATTACAACGATGGTAAGCGGCATTGCTCGTCAGGTTCAGTGAGAACGTACCTGTGAAAACGCAACAAACTTTTCAAGTCTAAGATCTCGAGTCAGCGAGTCATGTACGACTTCCTTATGGAAGAGTAGGCTAACACAAGTATTGCATGAAGCTTTAAAGGCCAAAATTAGCAAGGTGTCGTCAGGTGTTGGATCTTGACAAACCTCGTCTAGTACTTCGTCGCTGACGGTAGGAAGTTCATCAGGTATCATCTTGGGATCGGGAGGCGGCGCAGCAGGGAAAGAGGCAGGGGGTACGACTTTGTCACCTTTATGCACAGGGTCCGCTCGGAATGTGCAACTGTACGAAGGCAAGTCAGGCAGTGGAACATTCCTCTACAGTGGACACGTACCGTCTCTGGTACTCCTTGCCTTTGCTTGAGAGCTGATAGCCCATGGAATCCCATAGGCGTTTATCCAGTTGAGCATGAGTATATATTCCAAACACTTTGATAGCTGTGGGCGAGCTAAACTGGCATGCACTGGCTAATTTCTCGGGTCGCACCTTGACGCTCGACCTATGGCAGATGGTTGTTGAGCTAGAATTCGGTGCTGATACCAGGGAGACCTACTTGACTGTCATAATCCTGAACACAGTCAACCTGATACTATCTTTTCGGTCAGATGGGAGATCTGCAAAACTTAGGACTTCACCCACCACGAGGCGTGAATCGCGCGTCATCTTGGCCTCATAGATTGGGACTGGGATATTTGTGCCGGTCAAGCGCTTTTGATTGTCATCAGAGAAGTGGCCATTCGATAGTTCTCTATAGGAAGTTTGCATTAGACAACACACAGAGACCAACGAGGGACACAAGTGGATACTTGATCTTCTTCAGCGTGATGCGGAAAAGATTCGTATCCTTCTTCCTTGTCTCGCGAAGATTGCGATCTGCTCTCCCCGAAATCAATATCCGCCACTGACCGAATCCTTCGGCACTATCGAAATACAGGGCAGCCCTCATAGGTTGAACTTGAGGGTAGGCAGCGGGAACCTCTGCAGGTGTCTCGATGCCCTCGATAGACGGATTGGCAAGAAGCGTGCCTCTGTCTTCGACGACTGCTTCGAGAGAAATGGAGGGAATATAGTTTCTCTTGAACGCGTCCGCGAGGGAGTCAAGGCGGAAGATGTTAAGATATGACTATGAGGGAACGTGGGTTAGCGATCGCGAAGTAGGGCGTGAACATCGTTACCATCAGTATCCCTTTTTGCTTTGCTAAGATCTCTAGCGCCATCTCCTTCCCTTCCTGTTGCGAAGCAGGCACCTCGAGATGGAGCGCCCGGAACGGTGTCATGTCGACAGACTTGGGCGCCTGTCGGGTTCGTTTGGCATATTTCCTCGCTTTCTGAGACATTTTCGATGAGGCCACCTCTTCAATTTCGGAGAAGGTACTCTGAGTGACGCTTGCAAGGGCTTGGAGAACGGAGTTGGACCGAACTACGTATTGGTGGGACGACTCTAAATCCCGAGGGCGGTAGTCTTCGTTCGGGTATTGGAAAAATAGGAGCGATACGGAAATGGTGGACATGAACCTAACACAGAGAGATGTCGCAGAATAGTCGTCTAGGTCTTGTGGAAACGCCCCGTCGACCCACTCCAATACGAAATCGAATTTATCTTGGGACAAGGCTAGCAATAGAAGACGGCGAGGTGTGGCGGAGTCGCGCATGAGAAATCGAGCAACTTACATGACAAGAGGAATTCCAGACATCCTCGCCGCTCCAAGGCAACCTCTAGGACAAACTTGAAGGCGTCTGGTCGAACAAACTGTTGGGCTGACTGAAGTGCCACATCGACGGCGTCATCGTCAAGACCTTTCAACAGCTCGGGTTGAAATATCTCTAACTTGTGGATGCCCTTCGGAATAGATGAATGCTGGTTCGGGATGTTAGAACGACTCATGGGACTAGTTATGAAGCGTGTCGCTGAGGATGAGAACGGCGGGCGTAGCAACTGGGCAATACTTCCCGTTTATAACGCGTGAGATCTCGTGAGATGTGGCGAAGGCCGCAAGCGCTAATCCTAAACCTCGTGGCGGAGTAAAAATGAGCGCTGGTCTGTTCAGCCGAGCATAGGATGGATCGGCAGGGGCACGGCGGTCATAAGCGCGGTAACCACAAACCGGCAGCCTCGCCACGCGGTGCCTTTGCTCTTCTGGAAAAGAATGAGTATAAAACAAATAAATGCGGGTCAAAAAGAAAAAGCGAAACAAAGCACCTTGATTCCTGGGAAGTCTAGAAACTGTATTGAAGGGGAATAACAACGTGGGCCGCCAGTTGGCCGGCTCGGTGGTGAGACGTGATTGGTAATCACCCCCAATTGCCAGGAAATTTTCTCAACTACCTCGCCCTCGGATTCCTCAATTTTGTTACTTCTAGGTCGTGACGAAGGGCAATGTAGGCCAGGTATCTCAGAATTCTACTTTGCAACCCCCATATTCAGAGATTGTCTCAGCTCTCTGAAGATGCGCTCAACCATAACTGGATTCTTGTTGATGTCAAGGGTCGTGCACTTACTCAATGTGGGACATCACCAAGGCCTGAAGAACTTCCTTTTTTTTTTTTGATAAATTTATAGTCAGAACTGCTAGGCTATATGACTTTACAGAGGAGGGCTCTAAACCCCCATCTAACCCTACATACCCTTGTACTACTAAGGAAGGTAAATACTCAACCTGCCATGTCAGGGGCCTTGGTTCCAGGTGTTTCCCCCCCTGCTGCTTCATTGGACCCCCATCAATCCTGGATCCCCCTCAGCTCACGGCCTCACACAACAGGAAGTGGTCAGTTTGTCAACCGAAAGGAGTGTGGTGCCTGAGTGTGCTCATGGATATTATGTGTGTGGTGGTCAGTAGGCTCGCTCCTGAACCACAGTGGGTAAAACAAAGGTTAGCCTATCATGCAGCCCCAAAGGGCATAGCCTACTGGGCCTGTGAAGATCCAGGGCTCAGGTCATGAGGCTGGCTTTCGTACAGGGTTGGGTGCTTGTTATGTTCTAAGCTGGATGCAAGGTGGCCTAATGTAGGTGCATATAGTCATGCAAGGCAGAGACAAGGGGGGTTCAAGGGACAGGGTAGGAATAGAGGTTCACTACAAGATAGGGGGGCAATGCTTGGTCTAGCCCACACTCCTAGCGTGATTGCTTTAGGGTGCTTGGATGAAGGAGATGAGAGGGGAGAGGGATTGGGTCTGCTACTTGAGTTGACTTGGCTTAGAGCCAGGTACAGATACTGTGATGAGGTAGAGTTAAAGAGATGAAATGTGGGCCTTAACAGAGAGTGCAGGGCAAGACCTAAACACACTGGATCAAGGGGGACAAGACTACTAGCTTGGATTGGGGATCAAGTTAGGCTTAGGCTCTTAGGGAGTGGCCCAAGGGTCTTATATACTGGGGGAGGCACAGCCTCATACTAATTGGGAACCATAGGAGAAGGGAGAACAACAGGGAACAGGGGCAATAAGAGAGGCAGGAACAATAGGGTGACTGAGAAGGGAAGGAGCCTATTGTTAGCTTGAGAACATGAGAAGATACTGCTCTACAGTATTAGTCAAAAAGGATGAGTCAGAGATGATTAGGTAAAAAGAAAAAAAGGGTAGTCCAGATTGTAACAGTGCTAGTCCAACAGTCAACCACCTGCCTGGGCCCTTAGTCACTTGCCTCAACTGCACTCTAGAGGGGCCACCATGCCATCTACCAACTGAAACCTGGGCTGGTCCCTCTGCAGGGTCGCCTCGGCATGCATAGGGTCAGCATAAGTACTATGGGTGGTGCGTTAAGGCACCAATAATTAAAGAGAGTGAAAGGGGCATGGCCATGGGGCTGTGTGAAGATGCTGGGGTGAAAGGAAGAGGGGTAGTGGTGGGGCTTAAACCATTAATGTGGACCCCCTGGTCCCCACCGTGATGAATGGGTACCGATGATGAGGTTGCTAAGGGTGGTCCACTGCAGACTTCCACCATCCTGTAGAGCTGACCGGAGGCCATGGAACTAGTAGAAAGGCACAATGGGGAGATTGGGCACTGTGAGGGGCACCACCCCCTTGGGCCCTACCCTAGGCTGATGACCAGAGCTTTGGTGACTTGGGTGCAGGAACGACATAGTGGGTAGAGGTGATGGCGAGTGATATGTAGGCAATGATGGGGTGTAGGCCACAACAGGCTGTGTGTGTGTTACGATCCAGACTAGCCCTTTTTCTTTTTACCTAATCATCTCTGACTCATTCTCCTTGACTTATACTGTAGAATGCTTGCTTCTTGTCTTTCAGATAACAATAGGCTCCTTCCCCTTCTAGTCACCTTATTGTTCCTGTCTCCCTTATTGTTCTCCCTTCTCCATTGTTCCGCTTTAGCACGAGGCTGTGCCTCTCCCAGTATATAAGACCCTTGAGCTGCTCCCTAAGAGCCTAAGCCTAACTTGATCCCCAATCCAAGCTAGTAGTCTTGTCCCCCTTGTTCCAGT
>Ga0137390_10002486_pt1 | contig 14634 bp, 14 predicted proteins | sample 15con2h24AmetaG_FD_104937 | JGI IMG/M metagenome (GOLD analysis project Ga0137390, IMG submission 104937) | Vadose zone soil microbial communities from Angelo Coast Range Reserve, California, USA - 15con2h2.4A metaG | ecosystem: Environmental > Terrestrial > Soil > Vadose zone > Saprolite... | reverse complement strand
CGCTCGTCCACCACATCGACCAGTTGCGCGACAGCGTCCTCGAGCGCCACCTGTCGCGGGTGCCACCTGGCGAGCTGGCGACGCGAAACGCGATGCGTGAGCTCGCCGATGCGCTGACCGCCAGGTTTCTCCACGGTCCGGTGCGCGCGCTGCGCGAAAGCCCGGATCCAACCCTCGACGCGGCCGTAATGCGGGACGCGTTCGACCTGACACGCGGCCTTTCCACACCGGGGCCGCTTATTACACGCGGCCTTTCCACACCGGGGCCGCTTACTCCCGTGGAGCCGTCGTAGGCACCGATCGGTCGTCGGCGCTCTTCGAGGCGGCGAAGCGCCTGATTCCGGGCGGCGTCAACAGCCCCGTTCGTGCCCATCGCGCGGTCGGGGGGTCGCCGCCCTTCATCGCGCGCGGTGACGGCCCGTGGATTTGGGATGTCGACGGCAACCGCTACCTGGACCTCGTTTGCTCGTGGGGCCCCCTTATCCTCGGTCACCGCCCCGCCGTGGTTCTCGAAGCGCTGCACGCCCAGCTTGAGCGCGGATGGACGTTCGGCGCCCCAACCGAAGGCGAGCTGCGACTGGCCACAGCGGTATCGGAGCGGATGCCCGCTGTCGAAATGCTGCGACTTACCAGTTCGGGTACCGAAGCCGCCATGTCCGCGGTCCGACTCGCGCGCGCCGTGACCGGGCGAGCGAAGCTGATCAAGTTCGCCGGCGGTTACCACGGGCATGCGGATGCCTTGCTGGTCGAGGCTGGGTCGGGCGTCGCCACACTCGGCATCCCGGGCACGCCGGGCATCACGGCCGGTGCCGCCGCCGACACGTTGGTTGCCGCGTACAACGCCCTTCCCGAGGTGGAAGCCGCCATGATGCGATGGCCGGGGCAGATCGCCGCCATCATCGTCGAGCCGGTAGCGGGAAACATGGGCGTCGTGCCACCCGACCCCGGATTCCTTGCGGGCCTACGCCGCCTGACTCGCGCTGACGGCAGCCTGCTGATCTTCGATGAGGTCATCACCGGCTTTCGGGTCGCTCGCGGCGGAGCACAGGAACGCTTCGGCGTGACCCCGGACCTGACCTGCCTCGGCAAGGTGCTGGGCGGCGGCCTTCCCATTGGTGCCTACGGCGGACGGCGAGCGATCATGGAGCAGGTGGCGCCAGCTGGACCCGTCTACCAGGCGGGAACACTGTCCGGCAATCCGCTCGCGGTGGCAGCCGGTCTCGCCGCGCTCGATGCGCTTGATGACCGCGCCTATCGAAAGTTGGAGGAAGCAGGCGCCCGCGTCGCCTCCGCGCTGCAATCCGCGGCGGACGCCGCCGGGATCGCATTGACGATCAATCGGGTCGGCTCGATGCTGACCGCCTTCTTCACGGACGGACCGGTTAACGATTACGCGAGCGCGAAGCAGGCCAACGCTGCATCGTTTGGCAGCTGGTTCCAGCGTCTTCTGGCGAAAGGCGTCTCGCTTCCGCCGTCACAGTTTGAGGCGGCCTTTGTCTCGACCGCGCACGACGACGAAGCCCTCGCCTTCCTCGAGCGTGCCATGAGCGATTCGTTTATCGGACTTCGACTGGCGCCCGCGCTGGGATAAGCACCAGGGCCGCGACCACGCTGACGACGCTGATGCCGGCGCCAAGCAGCAGCGGCAAAATCAGCGAATGCTCCAGCAACGGTCCCGATATCGCCGATCCGATCGGCACGCCGGCAAAGTTGAAGCTCATGGACACCGCGAACGCGCGCCCGAACCAGGCGGGATCGGTGCGCCGCTGGCGGAGCGCGAAAAGCCCGACGTTGACGATGGATTCCGCCCCGCCGGCGACGGCGCCGAGGACGAACACCATCGGCAAACTGTTTGCGAACGCCAGCAGAGCCAGTGTGACGGTCTGGATCCCGATGCAGCCGGCGATCAGCAGCCGCTCACGTCCCTCGGTGTTGACCCGACCGATGAATAAGCCGGTCACCAGCCCCGCCAGTCCGAAGACGGCGAAGACCTGGCCGACGGTCGCGGCGCTCCCATGGAGATGGCGCAGCACGAGTACGGGGATGCCCACGGGGAGGACGCCGAAGCCGAGGTTGCAAATGAACAGGGTGATCGCCAGCCCGCGGAGGCTGCGGTGTCGAACGACGTACAGCAGGCCTGCCCAGGCGTCGCCGATCAAGGAGCCCGCGGGCTTCGCGCGGTCAACGGGCTCCCGAACTCCAATCAGCGACACCGCCGCAATTCCCACCACGGTTGCCGCAAGGAGAAATGCTCCCTCAGGCCCGAATCGAGCGACGGCGATGCCGGCGAGCGCCGGACCGATGACGGTGGTCAGCGAATAGAGGCTGCTATCGAGCCCGTTCGCGCGGTCCCAGAGGTGACGCGGCAGCATAAGCGGGAAGAGCGAGCGCGTACCGGTGATGCTCAAGATATTGCTGACGCCGAGGACGCTGACGATCACCAGGAGGAGCGGCGGCGGTAGCCGGTGCGCGAGCGAGAGGACGATGATCGCAACCGTGAGCCCCGCTGTTACCGCGTAGTCGAGGATCATCAGCCGAACCCGACCCTGTCGGTCGAGCAAGGCGCCGGCAACTGGGCTGAAGACGAGTCCTGGAAGGATCGAGAACAGCAGCGTGAGACCCGCCAGGCTGGGTGAGCGATAGCGCTGCAACACGAAGAGCACCAGGATGATCCCCCACATCTGGCCACCCAGTCGCGCCAGGAACGTCCCCAGCACCACACGACCGAAGCCACGCACGCGCAGCAGGTCTCGATACGACGCTTCGATGGACGGTGGGCTCGGACCTAACATCGCCCTGTGGAATCTATCCGATACCTGGCGCTCGGCGATAGCTACACGATCGGGACCGGGCTCGAACACGAAGCGCAGAACTTCCCGAGCCTGCTGGCCGGGCGCCTAAGGCAGGCAGCAAGAGTCGACGTCGTTCTCGTCAATCTCGCCGTCAACGGATACACCACGACGGATCTGATTCGTGAAGAGCTGCCGGTCGCGCGGAGGGCAGCGCCGGAGCTCATTAGCATTCTGATCGGGGCCAACGACGTCGTGCAGGGATCGGACGACGCGACGTACCGTGAGAGGTTGACTCAGATCTATGAAACCCTCAAGAGCCTTGGATTGCGGGCGACGCGAGTCCTAGCTGTCTCCATCCCGGACTTCTCGCCGCTGCCGGTCGCAGCGGCCTTCGGCACACCCAGTCACCTTCGGGCACAGATCGATGCATTCAACGACATCGCCGGTTCAGAAGCCGCCTCTCGCGGTTTCCAGTACGCCGACATCACCGCGATTAGTCGTGAAACCAACCGGGGCGACGACTGGCTCGCCGGCGATGGGCTTCATCCAGGTCCGGCGCAGCATCGGGCTTTCGCCGACCACCTCTGGCAGGTAGCCGGTCCAACCTGGAGTCAGGCAAGACAATGAGAGACGTGCTCGCGGTGATGAGCGGACCCATCGGCGCGTGACGGCCGGAATCAGGGGGAGCTTCGCGTCGCGGCGAAGACTCCTCCTGTTCTTTACGTCAGCTTAGTCGGCTGCTAGACCACCTGGAGGACGACGGCCGTACCGAGAAAGTCGGCATGCGCCACCTTCTGGCTGGTGTCGATCACGATTGTGATGTTGCGGTTTTCGCGTGCTGTGAGTGCGTCTTGGACATCGACGACACCTTGCAGGCGCACCAGGTTCGCGGAACGGTCAACGGTCGTGACCCGGATTGTGCGTGCTGTTCCCGGGAACAGGATGTTGCTCATGGCCTGCGGAGCGCCGGCATAGAGGCTCTTCGTCACGATCCCGGTGCCACGATCGAGGTCCACGGTGCCCTCGACGACGAAGCTCGCGTAGGTCGGAAGGGGATTCCTCGGCAGGCCGGTGACCGCCCTGAACTTCAGGGTGCCCTGGCTGGTCCACTCAAGAACGCCGGAGAGCGGCAGGACTGCGGCGGCGGCAGCCAAGGCGGAGCCTTTCGCCGCCAGCTTCAGGAAGTTGCGTCGATCCACTGGATTCATGACTCTGTACCTCCTAGTGCGGCTTCCCGGCGTAAGGGAAATGGTCGAGGTAGTCGGTATGCGGTGGCACGTTTTCCGTCGTCAAGCCGCCGTTGGTCACCAGGCTGAGCGAGATGCCGATGACGTCGTCACGCAGCCGCCGGCCGTTGAGCGCGGCATAATCAGTCGGCTTCGAGTAGTCGTAGTTGAGGATGTCCGGCAGTAGGACGTTGGCCAGGGCTGGTGAACCGCCGAGGGCGCTCAGCGTGTTGGCAAAGCTCTGGACGAAAGTGATGCCCTCACTGGTGACAGCGGTCGCGTCCTGGCTGGGTTCGAGGTTGTTGAAGATATTCTTGTCGACCCCGTGGTTGAACACGGTGTTGATCGCGGCGCGGCCGAGGCGGTCGTCGTTGACGAGCACCCCATTCTGCATGATGCGGGTGCGGGCCCAGAGCGAGGTCGTGGCCGGGGTCCGGCCAAGAGCCCGGTTGGGGACTTCCAGCACGATGGCGAAGACGTTCTTGTCGGCGAAGAAGTCGCCGTTGACGAAGTTGAAATCGTCGATGAACCCGAGCAGGTCGAAGAAGAACGGGTCGCTGCGCAGGCCGGCAAAGAACTTGTAGGGCCCATCGACTGTCACGATCGCCTCGGCGCCAAACGACACCGGGGCGTTGCTGATCACAACGGTGCTCCCCGCCGCGTCGATCCGTTCGACACGTCCGGTCTGCCGGTCTCCGACCTTCGGCGAGAAGGTCACCCGAAAGGTGATGTCCTCGACGGCATCCTTATCGGTGTCGACCTTGATCAGGTACTCGGCTCCCGACTCGAATTCGTTGGCCAGCGCCGGCGCCAGCGGATTCACGTTCAGCATCAGGATCGACTTCCCCGGGAGCTCGCCGTCCCCTCCATCGTCCGGCTTCAGGAAGGCGAAAAGGTCAGTGAGATCGGTCTTCGGATCGCCCATCGGCGGTCCAACCGACGCCGAGTCGTCGCCAATCGTCAAAACAACGGGTCCAGGTGAGTCGAGATGATCCGACATAGGTCCTCCCTCTTTCGCGGTTGCTCCGTCAACCGTTCCCTACGTAAGCGCGCAGGCTTTAGATCAATCGTGTGGCAACGGCGATCTCCGCCTGATCTACCAGAAGCCTTCGAACGTATAAGAATGGTGGGAGGATGACCGTCGAGCCCAAAGATATCGATGGTGACATCGCGGCCCAGCTCAGGCAAGGCGAGGCGACGGCGATTGGCCGTCTCTACGACCGCTACGGCCGTCTAGCGTACGGCCTGGCGCTGAGGGTGCTCAACGACCGAACCGCCGCCGAGGACGTCGTCCAGGAGGCGTTCCTCGGGGTATGGCGGAATGCTGGGTCGTTTGATACATCGAGGGGTACCGTCCGCAACTGGCTCCTCTCCATCGTTCACAATCGCGCCATCGACCGCGTCCGGGGAACCGCCAGGATCCGACGGGAGGCGCAGCTCGAGGCGGCTGAGGGCACCGCCGGCGTGCCGGACGCCTGGGAGGCCTTGTCTCTCGAGCTGGAACGGACACAGATCCGGGAAGCCTTCGCCCAGCTTCCCGACGCTCAGCGGCGCACGCTCGAGCTTGCCTACTTTGGCGGCTACACGCACGTGGAGATCGCGCGTCAGATGGACGTGCCGTTGGGTACGGTGAAGGGTCGAATGCGAATCGGGTTGGAAAAGATGCGCTCGTTCCTCCAGGCGCGCGGAGTCACGGCATGAGCATCAACTGCAGCCAGGCCGAAGACCTCCTCGGTGCCTACGTGCTGGACGCGCTGCCGGACGACGAGACCCGGCGCATGGACGAGCACATGGAATCGTGTACCGAGCACGCCGCGGAGGCGGCGGAACTGAGCAAGACACAGTCGCTGCTGGCGCTGACCGTCGATGAGGAACAGCCCGCGGCCGAGCTGCGCCGTCGGATCATGCAGGAGGTGGAGCGCGGCCCGATCGCGGACCGGTCGCCGTCAAGGCCGGGCATCGATGCCAAGCGGATCCGGCCACCGGGTAAACGAGCACGATGGACGCTCCGACCGATTCACGGGGCTATCGCTGCGGCCATCGCGCTCTCGCTCGGGCTCGGCGGCGTGTTCGGCTACTTGTTAAGCCAGGCCGGACAGCCGATCGCGTACAGCTTTCAGGGCGCGGTGTCGAGCGCGCCGGGAGCCACCGCTCGGCTCGTCTACTTCAAAGATCGCAAGCAGGCGGTGCTGACGGTCAGCGGGCTGCCACGCCTCGCGACCGGTCACGTCTACGAGATCTGGTTGATCAAAGGTGGCGTCCCGGTCGATGAGGGGATTGGCACCGGACCTGACGGCAAGCTGGGCATCCAGCTGTCGGCCGACCTCTCGCAATTCGACCAACTGGCGATCACCATCGAGCCAGGTGAGCAACAGCTACCGACGACAACGCCGGTCCTGGTCGGTCACCTCGGCACGGGCTCTACGTAAGCGGAGGCACCGTTCGCCGGTTCAGCGGCTGCCCACGGTAACCTGGCAGCCGGCGCCGGGCTCGAGTTGCAGCGTTAACCGTCCCGTGGTGGCGTCCCAGTGCGAGCTGTTGATGCAGGTGCCGGCGACCGCGGGTCCGGCGAGGGTGAGGGCGGACCACCCGATCTCGACCGGCTGATCGACGTGCGACCGATCCACGCGGAGGCCGAGGGTCCCGTGAACGCCATCACCGCGACCCGGATGAACGCCGTCGGGCGCGGCGATGACATAGGGCCGGGCCAGGTGACGCAGGGCATCCATGTTGACGATCTGGCCGGCTGCGTCGACGATGCCCCAGTAGCGATTCTCACGCCACTGCCACCAGGCCCAGCCGATCCCGAGATCGTCCGCCTCATCAAGCGCCGCGTCGGCGTAGGCGTCCGCCGTCTTAAGGCTCAGGTCATACCCCAGTTCGCCGATCCAGAGGGGCGCCGGCACCTCGGCAGCTTCCTTGACGCGCTGTTGAAACCGCGACCGTAGAAACGTCGGATCGCCGGTAAAGAACGGTGGAACCAGGGAGCCCTCGTAAAGGTGCGTGCCATAGACGAGGTTGGGTGCTTTGAGTGGCACCACCGCCGTATCCAGCGAGAGCAACAGGATGCCCTCGACCAGGAAGAGGTGGTTCGAGTCGACCGCGCCGATCGCCTCGATCGCGTCCCTGAACATCGGCCAGAGGAACGACTTCTCGAAGATGCGCGGCGGGATCGGCAGCGGGTGCGCTTCATTGAAGATGTCGTAGCCCGCCACACCCGGAGTGTCCTTGAATCGCGTCGCCACCGCCTGCCAGGTCGTGTAGAAGTCCTTCTTCCAATCGGACGACAGCCAGAAGTAGGTGTCCGAGGTAAATGCGGCCGGCGACAGGGACGGGCTCCAGGAGTACTGGGGCAGCGGATTCCAGTTCGGCACGGGCAGCGTCGCCCACCCTGGCGCTCCCGAATAGCCGAACTGGGGACTCCAGCCGAGGCGGAAGTGCATGTCGAGGACCACATAGAGCCCATGCCGGTTCAGCAGGTCGACCGTGGTCGCCACGCGCTCCAGGTAGGCGCGGTCGATGTGGCCGCGCTGCGGTTCGAGCTGCGCCCAATCGATGCCAAGCCGCACCACGTCGAAGCCCGCCCGCTGCATCAAGGTGGCGTCCCCCTCGTCGAGCGGCGCCGGCGGGCTCTTCGGGTAGGAGACCAGCGCGTCCACGTTGAACCCGCGGAGCAGCACTTTGCGTCCGGCGCCGTCGATGATCTGTCCGTGGTTGACCCGTAGCCAATTAAGGGAGGTGTCGCCATAGCGCGGCGGCGGGACGGACGCTTTCAGACTGCCCGGCGGCAGGTAGGCCACGATCGTGAGGCCAACGATGATGAGCAGCAGCACGAGACCGGTACGGCGTAAGCGGCGAAACCGACGTCGCGGGGCACGGGCCACCGGTTCCGAGCGGACTGCCCGTCCTCCGCGGCGAGTTAACGAGGTACGGCGCCTGACCGTTGACCCACGGCGGCCGCGGCGGCCGCCACCACCTCCTCAATCGTGTCGCACACCTGCGCCCCAGCCTGCGTCAATGCCTTCAGCTTCGACGCTGCCGTCCCCGTGTTGCCCGAGATGATGGCGCCCGCGTGTCCCATCCGCTTCCCCGGGGGCGCCGTCCGTCCGCTAATGAAGCCGATCACCGGTTTACCGAACCCGGGGCTGATCACCTCATCCGCCGCGGCTTCCTCGTCGCTCCCCCCGATCTCGCCGATCATGACCACGGCGCGCGTGGCCGGATCGTTCTTGAACAGCCGCAGGACCTCGCTGAAGGACAGCCCGAGGATGGGATCGCCGCCGATCCCCACCGAAGTCGTCTGGCCAACCCCCGCCTGGCTCAGACCCTGGATGACTTCGTAGGTCAAAGTGCCACTGCGCGATACGATGCCGACCGCTCCCTCGCGATTGATGTGGTTGGGAATGATTCCTACCTTGGCCTGGCCCGCCGTTACCAGGCCCGGACAATTGGGCCCGATGAGCTTCACCCCGGCGTCCGTAACGAAGGCGCGGGCCCGCACCATGTCGTAGAGCGGGATGCCCTCGGTGATGCACACGATCAAGCCGATGCCGGCGGCGGCCGCCTCCATGATGGCGTCGGCGGCGAAGGGCGCCGGCACGAAGATGCCGCTGACGTCGGCGCCGGTCTCCTGCCGGGCATCGACCACGGTGTCGAAGATCGGGATGCCGAGCTGGGTGCTCCCGCCCTTGCCGGGGCTGACGCCGGCGACGAGGTTGGTTCCATAGGCCTTCATCTGCTCGGCGTGAAAGCTCCCCTCGCGTCCCGTGAGACCCTGGACCAGGACGCGACTGTCTTTTGAGAGGAGGATGCTCATCGGCCTGCGGCCAACTCGACGATTTTCCGGGCGGCGCCGGTGGCCGTGGCCTCGGGGGTGATGCCCGCCTCGCGCAGCAGCTGCCGTCCCTCCTCCTCGCGAGTCCCCGTCATGCGCACCACCAGCGGCAGCTTGAGGTTGAGATCTCGCGAGGCTTCGATGATCCCGTGCGCCACCTCATCGCCGCGCGTGATGCCGCCGAAGATGTTGATCAGGATGCCTTTGACGTGAGGATCGCCGGCGAGCAGCTCGAGCGCGCTGTGGACGACCTCGGCCTTGGCGCCACCACCAATATCGAGGAAGTTGGCGGCCCGCCCGCCCTCGCGCTGCACCAGGTCGAGGGTGTTCATCACCAGCCCGGCGCCGTTGCCGATGACGCCGATCGAGCCATCGAGCCGAACGTAGGTCAGCTTGCGACGCCGAGCCTCCGCCTCGAGGGGGTCCTCTTCCGATTCGTCGGCGCCATGCAGGTCCTTGTGCCGGAACATCGCGTTCTCGTCGATCTCGAGCTTGCCGTCTGCGGCCACCAGGCCGCCATCCTGTGTGAGCGCCAGCGGGTTGATCTCGATGGTGATGGCATCGTAGCTGCGGGCCAGCGCGTAGAGCTTGACCACAAGTGGCGTCAGCTGCGCTTGCAGCGGACCAAGCCCGGCCCGAAAGATCAGGTCGCGCACCTCGAAGGACAACGGGCCGCGCCAAGGGTCTGGGTGAAGTTTGGCGATCGCCTCGGGGTGCGTCTCGGCCACCTCTTCGATCTCCATGCCACCCTGGGCGCTGAGGATCAGCACCGGCTTGCGGGCATCGCGGTCGAGGGTGAGGCCAAGGTACAGCTCGCGGGTGATGTCCTGGGCGGTCTCGCACCAGACCTCCTTGACGGTGTAGCCCTTGATCGTCATGCCCAGGATCTCGCCGGTGACGCGCTTGGCGTCGGCCGCGGTCTTGGCGAGCTTGATGCCGCCGGCCTTGCCTCGTCCACCGACCGGGACCTGCGCTTTGACGGCGATCGGGCCCAGCGCGCCGGCGGCGAGCGCTGCCTCGTCTGGGGTTTTCGCCAGGCGCCCATCCGGCACGGGAATGCCGGCCGCCCGAAAGCGCTCCTTGACCTGGTACTCGAGAAACTTCACAGCGGGATGTTTCCGTGGCGGCGATGCGGCCGCTCGGCCTGCTTGTCCTTGAGAAGGTGGAGCGACCGGATCAAGGTGGGACGGGTGTCCTGCGGCTCGATGACGTCGTCGAGGAAGCCGCGCTCGGCCGCGATGTATGGATTGGCGAATTTTTCCTTGTAATCCTGCACCAGCTCCTCCGCCTTCTTCGCCGGATCCTTTGCCGCCGCGATCTCGCGCTTGAAGATGACGTTGACGGCCGCCTGCGGGCCCATCACCGCGATCTCGGCCGCCGGCCAGGCGTAGTTGAAGTCGCCACCGATGTGTTTCGAAGACATGACGTCGTAGGCGCCCCCGTAGGCCTTGCGGGTGATCACGGTGAGCTTTGGCACCGCCGCTTCCGCATAGGCATAGAGGAGCTTGGCACCGTGGCGGATGATGCCGTTGTGCTCCTGCGCCGTCCCCGGCAGGAAGCCGGGGACGTCCACAAAGGTGACCAGTGGGATGTTGAAGGCGTCGCAGAAGCGGACGAAGCGCGCTCCCTTGACCGACGCGTTGATGTCCAGCGCCCCGGCGAGAATGCGCGGCTGGTTGCCCACGATGCCGACCACCTCACCGTCTAGCCGGGCAAAGCCGACCACAAGATTCTGGGCAAAGTGCTCCTGGACCTCGAGGAAGCTGTCCTGGTCTACGACGGCGACGACGGCCGCCTTCATGTCATACGGCTGGTTGGGGTTTTCCGGGATCAGCGACTGCAATATCGGGTCCCGCCGCTGCGGGTCGTCGCGCGGCGCGATCGCGGGCGGCCGTTCCCGATTGCTGCCCGGGAGGTATGACAACAAGCGCCGCACGGCGCCGAACGCCTCAGCCTCCGAGTCGTGCAGGAAGTGGGCGACGCCGCTCTTGATGTTGTGGACCTCGGCGCCACCGAGCTCGTCGAAGCCCACCTGCTCCCCGGTCGTCACCCGGACCACCTCCGGCCCGGTGATGAACATGTAGCCGAGGTGCTCGACCATGAAGATGAAATCCGTGATCGCGGGCGAGTAGACCGCGCCCCCGGTCGCGGGACCGGCGATCACCGAGAGCTGCGGGACCACGCCCGAGGACTGGACGTTGCGGTAGAAGATGTCCGCATAGCCGGCGAGGCTGACGACGCCCTCCTGGATACGGGCGCCGCCGGAGTCGTTGATGCCAACGCAGGGCCGGCCGGCCCGGACGGCGAGATCCATGACCTTGCAGACCTTCTCCGCGAATACCTCGCCCAGTGAACCACCGAAGACGCTCGCATCGTGCGAGAAGATGAACAGTTCCCGGCCGTCGACCGTGCCGTAGCCGGTCACGACACCGTCGCCGGCGATTTTCTTCTCCCCCATGCCGAAGGCCTCGGTGCGGTGCACGGCGAAGGCGTCGAGCTCGGTGAACGACCCTGGATCGACAAGCAACTCGATACGCTCGCGGGCGGTTAATTTGCCCTTTGGGTGCTGCCTGTCATCGGCATCGCCACCCCGGTGCATGGCGTCGTACTTGCGCTTGCGCAGAATGTTGATCTGCCGTTCAGAGGGTGATGGTGCCGCATCTCGGGGGGCTCGGTCGGCCATGGTTTAGCTACGGGACCCGGGTCGATACTCGCCGAAAACATCCCGGAGGACTCCGCACACCTCTCCTATGGTGGCATAGGCCTGCAGGGCGGCCCGCATCGCGGGCAACAGGTTGTCGTTACCCTCGGCGGCGCGGCGCACCTCGGCCAGCCGCGACTCGACGGCGGCCGTGTCACGCTCCGCCCGCAACCGCTTGAGTCCTTCGACCTGATCGCGCTCGTGCCGGGGACCGATCTTCACGATTTCGACCGACTCCTCGTTGCCCTGGAAGCGATTGACGCCGACCACGACGCGACGGCCCTCCTCGACGGCCTTTTGGAAGTGGTAGGCGCTCTCCTGGATGGCCTCCTGGGTGAACCCGGTCTCGATCGCGGCGATCGCCCCGCCCCGCCGGTCGACCTCCGCGATCAGCGCGGTCGCGCCCGCCTCCAACTCGCGGGTCAGGGCCTCGACCAGGTAGCTGCCCCCCATCGGATCGGCGACACCGGCCACGTTGGTCTCGTGCGCGATGATCTGCTGCGTCCGCACCGAGAGGGTGGCCGCCATCTCCGACGGCAGGCCCAGCGCCTCGTCGAAGGAGTTGGCGTGCAGGCTCTGGGTCCCTCCGAGGACCGCGCTCATCGCCTGCAGCGCGACCCGGACGATGTTGTTGTGCGGCTGCTGCGCAGTCAGCGTGCTCCCCCCCGTCTGGCTGTGGAAGCGGAGGGTTTGCGCCCTGGCATCGCTCACGCCGTAGCGCTCTTTTATCAGCTTGGCCCACAGGTTGCGCGCCGCCCGGAACTTCGCCACTTCTTCGAAGAAGTCGGAAAAGACGGCGAAGAAGAAAGACAGCCGCGGCGCGAAATCGGCGACCTGGAGACCGGCGGTCCTGGCTGCGTCGACGTAAGCGATCGCGTGCGCCATGGTGAACCCAAGCTCCTGGACCGCGGTGGCGCCCGCCTCGCGCAGGTGATAACCCGAGATCGAGATCGTGTTCCAATTGGGCAGCCGCTGATGGCAGTAGGCGAACAGGTCGGTAGTCAGCCGCATCGAGGCGCGCGGCGGAAAGATATAGGTGCCGCGGGCCGCGTACTCCTTGAGGATGTCGTTCTGCACGGTGCCCTGCAGCCGCTCGGACGCCACGCCCTGCTGCTCGGCGACCAGTTCGTAAAGAAGCAGCAAAAGCGCCGCCGGAGCGTTGATCGTCATCGAGGTACTGACCTCGTCAAGGGGTATGCCCTCCAGGAGCGTCTGCATATCCTTCAGTGAGGAGATCGAGACCCCGACCTTACCGACCTCCCCGCGCGCCATCGGAGCGTCGGCGTCATGGCCGATCTGGGTCGGCAGGTCGAACGCCACGGAGAGGCCGGTCTGGCCTTGTTCGAGCAGGTAGCGGAAGCGACGGTTGGTCTCGGCGGCGCTGCCGAAGCCGGAGTACTGGCGGATCGTCCAGGGCCGGCGGCGGTACATCTCCGGGTAGATGCCACGCGTAAATGGATACTCACCCGGCGGCGGCGCTTCCGGTCCCGCGTCGACGGCTCGGTAGACCGCCTTCAGCGGCAGACCGCTATCGGTACTCGGCTCCTCCGGACGATCGGAGGGCTTAGGCGAGGGTCTTGCCATCCGGCTCCACGAACTCGGTCAGCACGCCGCAGACGCTCTTGGGATGGACGAAGCCGATCCGCGTCCCGTGCGATCCCGGGCGAGCGACCGCATCGAGGAGCTGGGCTCCCGCTGCCCCCGCTCGTTCGAGTGACGCCGTGACATCGTCGGTGGCATACGCCACGTGATGGACCGCCTCGCCGCGGTCCTGGAGGAACTTCTCGACCTTCGACTCCGCGTTGAGTGGCATGATCAGCTCGATCCGGCTCTCGCCGATCGGGATCATGGCCACCTCGATGCCTTCCCGCTCGAGCCGCTCCCTGCCACTGACGCGCAGTCCGAGCAGCCGTTCGTAGGTCTGGATCGCCCGGTCGAGATCGCGAACGGCGATCCCAACATGGTCGATCCGGCTCAGCATGCCGTTGATTCTAAAGCCGGGTCATTTCCTACTCCCCTTGACAAGGCGTGGACCCTTTGTAGTAGGGTTGTGCACGGCTAGTTACGTCACGGTCCGACTCCCTCTCTTTACTCGGCGTCCTCTACAGCCAGCGTAGACGGCGCATTTGATCCAGCTGAGGGGAAGGAGGTTGGACCGTGAACCGCACCGTTGGCGTACGGCTGTGTCGGTCCGTCGGACGCGGGGCGATCTTCGCGCTCGGATTTGGAGCGATCTCGTCGGCCGGACAACATCAGCTGACACCGGTGTCGGCGTCGATCATCACCGTATTACCGGTGACGCTCGCGGTCGTCGAGCCCGATGATCCGCTGCCTCGGCAGCCACGGGCCGCGGCGATGATCTATGTCGAGGCGACGCCCGAGCCACCCGCCGTGGTCCCGATCACCGCGACCGTTTCGGCGAGACTCGCCCGGATGTCCACCGCCGGTCCATCCTGGGCGGTCGGGACGGTTTCCGGTGTAGCCAACGGGTTTTCCTACGGCTATTGCACCTGGTGGGTCGCCCACAAACGCACCATCCCGTGGCGCGGCAATGCCTACCAGTGGTGGTGGAACGCGAGAGTCTTCGGCTTCGCCGAAGGACCGAGGCCGCGGGCAGGCTCCGTCATGGTCATGGGCATCAGCGGCACCTCACCGCAGGGCCATGTCGCCTACGTCGAGTCGGTCAACCCAAACGGCTCCTTCCTGGTGTCGGAGATGAACTGGTGGGGCGTGCCAGGGGGCGGCTGGAACCGCGTCGACTACCGAACGGTGACCACGATGCAGGGCGTGCTGGGCTTTATTTACTAGCTGGCCTTGCCGGTTGCCAGCCTGCCAAGAATCTTCTCAATCTCGGCATCCTGCGCCGCCAGATGGGCCTGGATCTGCAGCGCCGTGTGCAGCACGGCGTCGGCATCCTCGTAGGTGGCCTCGGCTCGCTTGTCGCTGGCGGCCGCGAGAACGTTCTGGCCCACGATGATGATGCTCAGCAGCACCAGCTGGAGGAAGGTCTGGCTGATCCACGACACGAGGATGACCGGGTTACCGGACAGGATGGCGGCGGGGAGCGAGACCAGCGCCAGG
>Ga0137390_10002485_pt1 | contig 14636 bp, 14 predicted proteins | sample 15con2h24AmetaG_FD_104937 | JGI IMG/M metagenome (GOLD analysis project Ga0137390, IMG submission 104937) | Vadose zone soil microbial communities from Angelo Coast Range Reserve, California, USA - 15con2h2.4A metaG | ecosystem: Environmental > Terrestrial > Soil > Vadose zone > Saprolite... | reverse complement strand
GTGTGAGCGAGACTGTAGATCTGTGCATCTCCGCGCTGGTGAATCCCGGCGAGGACATTCTCACGCCGAAGCCTGATTACCCGCTGTACTCGGCAGTCCTGTGCAAACTGGGCATCGCGATCAACGCGTACGACCTGGACGAAGACGATATGTGGCAGCCGGAGCTCGCCGACATCGAACGCAAGCTCACGCCGCGGACGCGCGGCATCGTGCTGATTAATCCTAATAATCCCACCGGCTCGCTGTGCTCGCGGCAGATGCTGGAACAAGTCGCGGAACTGGCGCGCCGCCACAACCTTGTCGTATTCTCCGACGAAATCTACGACAAACTGATTCTGGAGGACACCCCGCACATCGCTTTCGCCGCCGTCGCGCCCGACGTGCCCTGCGTGACTTTCGGCGGCATGTCGAAGAATTATCTCGTCCCCGGATGGCGCATCGGTTGGGGGATCGTCTCCGGCGACGCCGCGGCCACCAAGCCATACACCGAAGGCATTCACCGCCTGCTACGTGCGCGCCTGTGCGCCAACCATCCCGAGCAATATGCAATCAAACCGGCGCTCGAAGGCCCGCAGGATCATCTCGTCGAAGTGCAACGCAAACTGCGCTCCCGCCGCGATCTCACGCAGAAGTGGTGCGAGGCCACGCCGCGCGTGAGCTGCGTCGCTCCCCGCGGCGCGTTCTACGCTTTCCCGCGCATCGACATTCCAGAGAGCGACGAAATCTTCGTCAAGGAGCTTATCCGCCAGAAGCACGTCATGGTCGTGCACGGCTCAGGCTTCGGCCAGAAGCCTGGGTCGCAACACTTCCGTATCGTCTTCCTGCCCGATGAAAAGACGCTGACCAGCGCCTATGCCGGAATCGCCGATTTCATCGGCGAGCGATATGGAAAGGCCTGACGGGACAATGAACTCCACACGGATGCTCTTTCGTGCCTCTTTTATGCTGCTGATAGCGCAGGGGTTTTACGGTCAAAACGCCGCGGACAGTGATGACGTTAGGATCTCGCTAAGATCGTGCCGCGTGGTTGAGATGACCTTGAACGCGCGCACGCGGATGCGGGCCACTGGTGACGTTCCAGAGGATGACGACTTCACGGCAGCTGCGAAGGCATGCGATCAACTCAACAGGGCCATCTCGACCTCCGACGCGAGCCAGATTCAAGCCGCGGCCAAATCCCTCCACGCGAAGTTGTCGCAGCTCGGTCTCCCTCCCTCGTCCCCGCAGGAACAATTGACCGCGTTGGAGAAAAAGACATCGGGTCAGAGAGGTAGAGATCTGTTCTATAACCTCGCGGACCTGGCGAAAAGAGCCCTCGACGCCGGCGAGAATGACAAGGCGGAAGCTTATTCGAAACAGCTCTTGCAGATGGCGCCACGGTACTCCAAAGATTGGAACTATGGGAATGCCATTTTTTACGGCAACTTCGTCTTGGGCCGCATCGCCGTAAAGCGAGGCAGCCTCAAGCAGGCAGGTCAATACTTGTTAGCTGCGGGGGCTACGCCGGGTTCGGCTCAACTCGACAGCTTCGGACCCAACATGATCCTCGCCAAGGAACTCCTACAGAAGGGTCAGTCGGGCGTAGTGCTGCAGTATCTCGCACTCTGCAGGAATTTCTGGGAGGATGGGCACCGACAACTGGATGAATGGAGTGCCGAGGTCCGCAACGGCGGGATTCCTGACTTCAACCGTAGTCTGAACTACTAACTGGTCCTCGCCGGTCTTCTCTTCCCAACGGATCTGCTGAATCAAATCAGGATGCGCCACGACGGCCCTGCCGTTTTCTAACCTCGCCGTCGACACTTACCTTCGGAGTTGCGACTGACCGCAATTGTGGAAGGTGCCCGTGGGCTTGTGCCGGACGGTAACATATATCTCTTGTTTCTTTTGGTGTTTTTATTACGACCATAGTATGATGACCATGATCGAGAGGATGTTTTTCAATGAAAAAGATGGCGGCGGGATCGTTCAAGGTCCATTGTCTGGCGGTCATGGACGAAGTTCAGTCGAAAGGGGAAGCCGTGCTGATCACCAAACGCGGCAAGCCCGTCGCAAAGCTTGTCCCGGCAGACAAAGAGACTGACGACATATTCGGGTTTCTTGCCGGTAAGGGCAAGGTTACCGGGGATGTTGTTTCACCGGTGTTTAGTCCTGAGGAGTGGGGCGATCTCTATTGATCCTCGTCGATACCCATGTCGTCGTTTGGCTGGCTTTTGACGAGGCTCGAATCTCAAAGCAGGCGAGATCTGCGATTAAAAAGGCGCGGCAGAATGGCGAAGGCTTGGCTATTTCAGACATCTCTCTTTTTGAACTGGCCAGGATTTTCAACCGAGAGCGCATCCGGCTCGCGATCAGCGTCGAATCGGCTTTGGCGGAGATAGAACGCCGATTTGTTGTCCTGCCCATAAGCGGGCGAATTTCCTTGCGAGCGCTTTCCCTTCCGGCGGCTTATCCGAAGGACCCGGCAGATCGAATCATCGGAGCTACTGCTTTGGTGGAAGGCATTCCGCTGGTTACCGCTGATCGTGAAATCCGTAATTCGCGAGCGCTCAGCACCATCTGGTGAGCGACGTCCTTCTTGAAGTGCCGTCAAGAGATTGCCGGTAGTGGCTCGGGTTACCGTCAGTTAAGAATAAACCGTCGAGCTTCGCTCGACCGGACAGCCGGGGGCGGCTGTCCCCACATGAGGCGGTTGTTGCTCCCGCTTTCTCTTTCCCCACGAATCTGCTTAAATCGAGTCAGACACAACCCGCGGCGTGCGCTTGGGTTCCTACAAATCGTGGTCGACATTCATTCCCACATCCTTCCGGAAGTAGACGACGGATCCAAGTCCTGGGAAACCTCCGTCGCCATGTGCCGCATGGCGGCCGCCGACGGGATCACGCACCAGGTCGCCACGCCTCATGCCAACGACCGCTACCATTACGACCGCGATTATCTCCAGGGACTAGTCGCTCACCTGCAGCAACTGGTCGGCGATGCGCTCACCCTCAGCCTGGGCTGCGACTTCCATCTCTCCTATGACAATCTGCAGGATGTGCTGGCGAATCCGGGCCGCTACGCGATCGAGGGTTCGCGCTACATGCTGGTCGAACTGAGCAACTACAGCGTTCCGCCGCAGACCACGGATTGTTTCCTCAAACTCGGCGACTGCGGCATGACGGCTGTGATCACCCATCCCGAACGCAATCCGATTCTGCGCGAGAGTCCGCAGCGGGTGGTGAAGTGGGCGGAACAGGGGTGCGTGATTCAGATGACCGGCTCCGCCCTTACTGGATTCTGGGGCGAACGCGTCCGGCGCGTGGCTCAGTGGTTGCTGGAACACAAGGCCGTCCACGTGCTGGCCACCGATGCTCACGACACCGAGAAAAGGATACCCGTGCTCTCCACCGCTCGCGACGCCGCTGCCGACATCTGTGGTGAGGAGATAGCGAAAGCTCTGGTCGAGGGCAATCCTCGCGCCATCATCAACTCGCAGCCTCTGCCCTATTTTCCTCGGCCAGTGATAGGAAGTTACCGCAAGAGCAGCAATTAGCATTCAGCACTCAGCATTCAGCCACTTCCCGGGTGCGCTAAGAACTCTCCGCTTCAAGAGCCAGCGGACGCAACGCTTCCCCGCCTAAAGCATCTGTTCCTGGCTGAGTGTTGACTGCTGAGTGCTGTTTGCTGAATTTACTGCGGGCTGGAGGAGTCGTGGTCTGCAGTCGAGGCAGGCACCGGATTCGCTGACGAAGGCTTCCCCGTACCCGCTCCCGGATCCGCGCTATGCGACACCGGAGCCAACGATGCCGCCTTTGGCATGTCCGGGCCAGTCGTCATTGCGCTCTCTGGATTCAGCAGATGATCGTGGCTGGGGCCTAATCCGAGTTTGATAAGAGAGCGCGCGTCCGGCACCGTCTTCGATTGCCATCCGTGATCGCTCTGGTAACGCCGCATGGCGTCTTCACTGGCCTGGTTCCAGGTCCCGGTCGCTTCGCCCGTAAGGTAGTGCTCCCGGATTAACGCTTCCTGGATCGACTGCGCTCTCTCGGAATCAATTTTCTGCTGGCCCCGCGTACGTGCCGACTTCTTCTTCCGCGAGTTGGAACGCTTTCCTTTGGCTGAGGAACTGCGGGTTGTACCAGCAGAGTTGGAACCACTCTTTGACACCGGCTGTGATGTCGACTTTTTCTTAGCGGAAGATGTCGATCCGTGGGCTGCGGCCTTACGGTGTGCCTTGGTGCTGGAAGCAGTCTGTGGACTCGCGCTCACCGCCACCGCGACCGCACACAACAGCACTAACGCGCAGCCCGCACGGGAACAAGATCCTCGAATTCCAGCCAAATCGTTCGCAGTCAACCCTGAACCTTCACTCTCCGAGAATCGTGCTATTCAAAAACGCGCAGCCCTTAAAAAGAGAAAAGCCCAACCGGACCAGATACTGCCATCATCCCCTACCGAGGCGACACAGTACTAGGTCCCATTGGGCTAGTCCAAGTTACGGAAGTGTACCGGGCAGAAAGATCGTTCCGTCCTGTCGCGACGTGCCTCGCTGGCGAACCAGGAACACCACATCCTGTCCGCTTTTCAGGCTCGATTCCACCCGGGCGAACTCTTCCTCGCTGTTCACCGGTTGCTTGTTGATCTCCAAGATCACATCGCCGCGTCCCAGACCAACATCTTCGGCGAACGACTGCGGTTTCACATCCTGCACAATCACGCCCTTGCCAGCGGGGATGTCCAGCCGGTCGGCAATCTCCGGCGTCAGCTTGCGAACGGTCACGCCAAACTTGCTCTGCTTCGGCGTGCTCTCGTCCTCGCCCTGCTGATCCTCTCCCAACCGCGCCGCGAACAGCTTGGCGCGATCCGCAATGGTCACGGTCGCATCCTGTGTCTTGCCGTTACGGAGGAAGCCCAGCGTCACCTTTGACCCTGGTTTACGCGATGCAATGTCTGACACCAATTCGGAGCCCTTGCTTACTTTCTTACCATCTACAGTAGTGATGGTGTCGCCCACTTTCAATCCTGCCTGATCCGCCGGGCTACCTGCAACCACGCTAGAGACCGTCACGCCCGAACCGTTGCCATATACGCGGGCGATGGCTGGATTCTCCACGGCATCAAACGTGATGCCAATCGAACCACGTGTAACTTTGTGCTCCGGCCCGGTCAGCTGGTTGTAGACCTCGACCACAGTCTTCGACGGCAACGCGAATCCCACGCCCGCGTAGGCATTGGTCTCGCTCAGGATCGCGGTATTGATCCCGATCACTTCTCCTGCCATGTTCACCAGCGGGCCGCCTGAATTGCCCGGGTTGATGGCCGCATCGGTCTGAATGAATGTTTGGAATTGCCGCCCGGGCACAATATCGCGCCCCTTGGCGGAAACGATTCCGGCCGTTACCGTCTCCGACAAACCGAAGGGACTTCCGACCGCCAGAACCCAGTCGCCCACCTGCATGCCGTCCGAGTTGCCCATTTTTGCCGCAGGCAGCGCTCGATCCGTCTCTACTTTGATTACCGCCAAGTCGGTCTCCTGGTCGGTGCCTACCACCTTGGCGTCGTGCTGCACTCCCGGCGGATCATCCTGAAACCGTACCCGAATCCGGTCCGCCTTCTCCACTACGTGACGGTTGGTGACAATGAAACCCTTCGAATCCACAATCACGCCCGAGCCCAGCGAGCGCTCGCGAATCGGGGCATCGCCCCCGAACGGATTGCCTTGCCCGCCCGGTCCGCCAAAAAAGCGGTTGAAGAAGTCATCCATCCCACCACCGCCCCCGTTATCCTCTTCGTCCGGACTCTGTCCGCGACGGCGGTGTGGGTTCTTAATGGTCGATTCGGTGTTGATGTTGACCACGCTCGGCTCCAACTGCTTGGCAATCTGCGAAAAAGTGTTGGAGAGTTGCTGCGGCGCAGGCATGGAGAGCGGCGTCGCATCGGACTTCTGTCCCTCTTTCCCTTTTACACCGTAAGAAACCACTGTGCCGATCAGAATGCCGACCGAAAGAGTAGCCAAAATGCTGAATGTGTAGACCCAACGACGGGCCTTCATGCGCAGCCAAATTGCGCGCGAATCCATGATTTCACTTCCTCCAGAACTATAAACCTTCATATTATACCGATTTGGGCGATTCCACTGCGGCTCTCGTCCGAGAACTGTCGGATCCACAACCGACACGGATCCCTGTAGTTAGACGCGGAAACTCCCTAATTCGTTTCATGCTGTCTAAGCGGAACACTCGCGCCACCGTGGTTTCTCGTTTAGCGCGGTTCGAAGTGAAAAATCCGCGCGATTGGGTTCGTGGGCCCATTTCCAATACTCCGAGCTGATGACGGAATCGCTGTTTCTTATTTCCCTTCGTACACGCTCTTGCCACCTACCACAGTGCGCAGAACTTTCGTGGCGAGTACTTTCTCCGGCGCTACCGCGGTCACGTCGCGATCCAGGACCACGAAATCTGCCAACATGCCGGGTACCAGCTTGCCTTTTTCTTTCTCTTCAAACTCGGCGAAGGCCGCGCCAGTCGTGTAAGCCGCAATCGCCTGATCCATGGTCAGCCTTTGTTCGGGGAAATATTCCACCTTGCCGTTCTCGCTCTTTCGGGTCACCGCCGCGTACAACCCGCGAAACGGCGTGACGGGCTCCACCGGATAGTCTGTCCCAAAGGCCAGGGTCACCCCCTTATTCAGAAACGCGGCCCACGCGTAGGACGTCGCCGCGCGCTTCGGTCCCAGGCGGTCCCGCGCCCATCGCATGTCGGTCAGCACATGACTCGGCTGCATCGAGGCAATTATTTTCAACTCTTTGAAGCGCGAGATTTGTGCAGGCGTGGTGACCTGCGCATGCTCAATCCGCAGGCGGAAGTCGTCGCCGCCATTCGGCGCTTTTAACTTAGCCTCCCGCGCCGCCTTTTCCGCCTCGGCAAATGCATCCAGCGCCATCTGGATCCCTTTGTCGCCGATGGCGTGAAAACCAAGCTGGAAGCCCGCCAGAGCGCGCTCCTTTGCCATCTCGTTCAGCTTGGCTGCTTCGTAGCGCGGCAAGCCGGAATTCTTCACGTCGTCCGCGTAGGGCTCGAGCATCGCAGCAGTATGCGACCCCAGCGAGCCGTCCATGAATCCCTTCAGCATCCCGGTATGCAGCATCAGGTCCGACTGCGGATGCGAGTCACGCTTCTTGCCAAGCTCTTCGACAGAATCGTCAAAGGGAAGCCATTCGGTGATGCGCGCCGTGAGCTTTCCTTCTTTCTCCAGCTCTTCGTAGATCTGGAAATCCTCCCAGCTCGAATTGTCCTGTGCCGAGGTCACGCCATGCTCGGCCAGATCGTTCAACCCGGCCTCGATTCCCTGCCGCAGCTTGTCATGGGTAGGTTTGGGAATCACCATTTCGACAGCTAGGCGCGCGGTCTCGCGCAAAATGCCGGTAGGCTCGCCAGTCTCATTACGGTCGATTTGCCCGCCCTGCGGATCGCGGCTGGCCAGCGTGACGCTCGCCAGTTGCAGTGCCCGCGTATTCGCCACAGCAATATGCCCATCGATCCGACCCAGAAATATCGGATGCCCGCTCGAAACCTCGTCCAGGTCCCAGCGCGTCGGCGTGGTTTGTACCGGCCAGAGGGTCTCGTCCCAGCCTCCGCCCAGAATCCAGTCACCGGCCTTGGCCGTCTCTACTTTGGCCAATATCCGCTGTCGCATTTCGTCCAGCGATTTCACGCCGGTCAGGTCAACACTCAACTTCTGTAGCCCGGCATCAGCCAGGTGCATGTGGGCATCGTTGAATCCGGGCATCACAAAACGCCCGCCCAAGTCCACGACCTGTGTCTGCGGCCCTTTGAGCTTTTCAATCTCAGCGTTCTTGCCGACCGCCTGGATGCGGCCCTCGCGCACCGCAATCGCTTCTTCGCGGAGGATCGAGCTGAATTGCAAATTCGCCGGCACCCCGGTGTAAACGTTCGCGTGCAAATAGACGACGTCCGCCTTGGGCCCAGAAACCTGCACCGTCCCGCTGCCCGGCGCGGAACTCTGCGTCCATCCGGGAACGGAACACAACACTGCAACCACACATAGAGTCAGGTTTTGGGTGGCGCAGCGCCTCAGCGCTGCGAACCAGCCGGTCTTATCGACAGGGGCTTTAGCCCCTGAGGTCGCGAGACTCCTCATCATTCCCCCACCCCCGCCAGCGCCAGCAGCGTCAGCAGAATTCGCTTCAGTCCCAGCTCGCGCCCGTTGGAATCGAACCACTCCTGCAAAGTGTGCGCCCCACCGCCTGATCCGCCTCCACCAATGGCGATCGCTTCCTGTCCCAGCGAGAGCGGAATGTTTGCGTCGGTCGAGGCCCGCTGCACCTGCGCGGCGTTGCTCAGTTGCGTGTCCACGGCCCGGATTACCTGCAGAATGCGCGCCCCCGGTTGCAACTCCCCCGCAGGACGGCTGCCGATGACCACCACCTCGCAACTCACTCCCGGAGCCCGCTTCTGGGTCACCGACGCTGACTGTGACACTGGTGAAGACCGCATCTGCGACTCCATGGTCTCGTCCTCGATCGCGCGATTCAGCGCCAGCCGCAGGCTCTGTTCGAGCCGCTCCATCTCCGCCATCGAGGTGGAACGGATATCCACCTTCATGCTGGCCGACTCAGGAATCGAATTCACCGACGTCCCGCCGCGAATCACGCCAATGTTGAAAGTTGTCTTCGGCATGGCCGGCACCGGAGTCGCGGTAAAAGTCTCGATCGCCTTGGCCAGAATCACGATCGGATTGGGAGCGCCAAAATCGCTCCACGAATGTCCGCCCGGACCGCGCACGATCACCTCAAAGCGGCGGCTCCCAAGAGCCTCAGCCACAATCGTGTCGGCACCGGCGCCGTCGAGTACGACGCTATAAGCAATCGAATCCTTCCAGCGCGGCGTAGAGAAAATGTGCCGCATCCCACGCAGGTCGCCTTCGCCCTCTTCGCCGACATTGCCGACAAACACGAACGGCAGCGCGTGACGCAGGCGCACCGTCCGCAGCAGCGCCGCAATCCCGAGCATCGCGGTCACGCCCGCGCCGTTGTCGGAAACGCCCGGCCCGTACAACCGGCTTCCCTGCTGGCGGATATTCAACGGTGTATTCGCCGGAAACACGGTGTCAATGTGCGCGCTGAGCGCTACGTACCGCCGTCCGAACCCGGGATGAATGCCGAACACATTGCCCACGTCGTCGATACGGACGTCATCGAGGCCGACTTCGCGAAAGAGCTCGGCCAGCCAAGCTCCGCGCGCCGACTCGCCAAACGGAGGCGCCGGGATCCGCGCCATCTCCATCTGCCACTGGACCAGTTGCGGCTCCTGCGTGCGAAACCAGTTGAACGCCGACCGGACCTCCGGCGATGCCGCCAGCCGCGCCACTTCCTGCTGCACCGCAGGAGCAACGTCCGGCATATCCGCACGCGGGGGAGTGGGGCTCATGGGGAGTTATGTCATATTACAACGCGTGAATGAGGAATGGGGATTGGCTTTGGCGGGAACCGGCTTAGGCGAGCACCGAAGAGGGGTGAATCGCGGTGATGTTGCTGTAGCGCTTGAAATCAGCGGCATTGAATGTGAGGACGCTTTCCACCGCATAGACGCTCATGGTGGCAACGAGGGGGCATCATAAACTTTGACGCCTTGGACTCTGTGGTCTCTCACAATCTCTTTCCAGCGGTGTAGATCGCCGGAATGTCCGGCAGCAGCGTTAACAACTTTTCAATGTTGCTGACTTCCTGGAGCGCTTCCTCCTGCGACAGCCCGAGCCCGTTCAGACCAGCGGGCCGTGTTGCCACATTCCAGAATTCGGCGATGTTTTGGGAACAGAAGAACACGGCGTCCTTTTGCCGGATCAACTTCGAAACTGCGCGGGTGGCTTGAGAGCAAAGAGGGTGATTCGGTTGAGCACTGCGGAGCAGAATATTCGTGTCAACCAGGACACGCATCAGTGGTCGCGGCCTTCATAGATACCGTCGCGGCTGACAGCGTAATCCGACAGAGGAGGCGTTGGGCGATGGCCGGCAGACCACGCCTCAAAGGCCGCAGCTCGTTCCTCTGCCGACAATGTTTTCTGCGTCATGAGAAGCACAGCGCCCTCAACCACGGAACGGAGATATTCTTCCACGGTCATTCCGCTGGCTCGCGCTTGCGCCAATAGCCCAGCTTCAAGTTCCGGCTTCAGATTCAGGGTAACAGTCATTACTTTCTCTCCAGTTTAAAGTGTACGTCAAGCCCTTAGCCAAGCGCGATGGCCTCAATCGTCCATGCTGGAAGGTCAAAAAGTGTCGAGACCCGGCATATCCGCGCGCGGGGGAGTGGGGCTCATGGGAAGTTATGGGTCCTATTACAACGCGTGGGAAGGAATGGGGATTAGCTTTGGCGAGAACCGACGGCGAGAACCCAAGAACCACCACAAAGCTGTCATCCTGAGCGTAGCCAATGCTTCGCGAATGCGAAGCAGCGGCGCAGTCGAAAGCCTGCCCTGAGCGAAGCCGAAGGGGACCCCTCGCAAATTAGTGGCGGTCGCGGCTTCGCGAGGAATTCTCTTGAAGATTCCCCGCTGCAGCCACCACGATCTGTACTGGCCAGAACTCCCAGACAGGCTGCCGACAATGAACCGGTGCAAGGGGTCCTTCGACTTCGTGGCGTCTTCGCATTCGCGAAGCCGCCACTGCGCTCAGGATGACAGCCAGAAGGCGTTAGCGCGCTCACTACGCCAGCAGACTGTCCGCATATCCCGCTCTCCGCTCTACGGCCACCACCAGTTTCTTCGTCGCTGGAACCTCGATCCCGTGGCGACGAGCGCCGCGGAGGATCGGTCCTGCGATCGCGTCCAACTCTGGGGTCTTGTGCTGCTCCACGTCCTTCTGCATAGAGCTACGCATGCTTCCGGGCATCGCCTTCACTCCGGAAAGTACCGCTTCCGGACTAACTTTGGCCGACTCGGCCACAGCAACCGCGCACGCTTCTCGAACACAAGCCTCTCCCTGACTTCGCCACTGCGGATCGGAAAGAATTTCGCCCACAGTCTTATTCGCAGCGGTTGTGGCCAGCGCAAACGGCGCAAGAAACACAAGCTTGCCCCACATCAGGGTTGGCTCTTCGTCGATGAAGCGGCACGCGAAACCCATTTTTTGAAACTGATCGAGAGTGCTCCCCAGCAGATCCCGCCCGGTGGACAACACATTCAGGCGCGCAAACGGCGAGCGATGGACGATATGCCCCGGGCTGACGCGCTCGGTTTCAACCGCGATGGTCGCCGGGATCACGCGCTCTGATCCGCACTTGGCGCGAAGCATAGCCACATGGTCAATGCCGTTGAGCAGGGGAACAATCGCGCGCACCGCATCAGGATTCTTGAGAGCGGTCAGCGCTGACTCCAACTGCGTGGCCTTCACCGTAATCCAAAGCACGTCAACGGCAGGCACTTCCGCAGCGACGGCGACATCAACCGTGAAATTGCCGAATGCACTCTCTAAACGAAGTTGTTTAGGAAGCTGCTCAAACGCCTCACGCCGCACGACCAGCGTGACCGAAGTTCCACCGTGCGCCAGACATGCGCCGATCAATCCTCCAACGCCGCCAGCTCCTAGAATCGCATGTCGCATTCGTCGATCTACGCCGCCATCTTTCGCGGCGCGGCCACGCCTTGGATTTCAAGCGGGAGGTGCGCGTCCATGAGGGACGCTCCTCCGTCCACATCAATAAGCTGACCTGTTATCCAGTTCGCCTCGTCCGAACAAAGCAGGGAGACTGCGTTGCCGATATCTGCCGGCGTCCCAATGCGCCCCATGGGGGTCCAGCCGTCTCTGTGCCAGTTCCGGATCGCATCCTGGACCGCCTCCGGCAGGCTGTTGAGCACGCTGTCCTCGATCCAGCCCGGACTGATGGTGTTCACGGTGATTCCCTGGCGCGCCAGCGCAACGGCGAAGTAGCGCACCAAGACTTCCAGAGCTGCCTTCGCGGCGCCCATGGCCACCCAGGGCTGCCAACTCCCAAAGCGGCCGCCCGGAGCGTAAGTGATGGCAATGATGCGGCCGCCTTCGCGCATCAGGGGAACCGCGCCGCGGACTCCGACCAGGAAAGCCTTGGCCTGGGAGTCGCAGGCCGTATCCCATTTCTCAAGACTGATTTGCATGGGAGGCTCGTAGAAGGTTGGCGCCTCGGTGCGGGCATTGCTGACGAAGATATCGAGCGCGCCAAATTCGGCCCGGACTTGCTTAAAGATTCGGGTGACTTCGTCGGGGCGACATACATCGGCTTGGATTAAAAAACCGTCGGAGCCGAGTTCGCGAATCTTGCTTAGCGTAGCTTGAGCGGCGCTTTGATTCTGATAGTAGTGGACGGCGATTTTCGCTCCCTTCTCTGCGAGCTTCAGAGCGATGCCGCGTCCGATTCCGCGGGAACTGCCGGTAATAAGCGCGTGCTTTCCTTTCATTGACATGGGATCTCCTCTGCTCGAACCGGGCAATGTTAGTGCCGCAGGAAAGTCGGGTCAATGGGAATTGCTGCGGATGCCCGAAGAGGGGGAATTAAGTCCTCTTCAGCTCTTTTTAGCGCCGGCGGTGGGCACGCACTCTAATATCTCGGCCTCACTCAGCGTGTGGTCACTCGACTTGGCGCGAGCATAGATGCGCTCCACCAGATCATCCGCCGCCGGAATGCCGCGCCGCTCCAGCCAGAACAGCACATTCGATTTCCCACTCATCGGTCCGACATCGATAATCTGTTCCAGTCCGAATACATGTGACGGCACGCCCGAATACACCGTGTTCGCCAGTTCGACGTCGTTCTTCTTGAACGCCTTGATGACAGCCGCCGCGTGCACACCCGTAGCGGTGCGGAACGCATCTTCTCCCACCACCGGATAATTCGCCGGAATGGGCACGCCCGTGGCCCGCGACACTGCCTGGCAATACTGCTTCAGCTTGGTGAGGTCCTGCTCATCCCACGGTGCAATTCCCATCAGCTTCAGATTGACCAGCATCTGGTCCATCTGGGTATTGCCCACACGCTCGCCAATTCCGATGGCGCACCCGTGCACGCAGTGCGCTCCGGCCATCAGCGCCGCCAGTGAGTTGGCGACAGCCAGTCCCCGATCGCTGTGCCCGTGCCAGTCCACACGAATCGTTTCGCCCGAAGGCTTTACCACTTCGTCGATCACAAACTTTACCAGCGCAAATGCTCCCATCGGAGTGGCATGGCCCGCCGTATCGCAGATCACGACGGCCCGCGCGCCGCAGTTGATGGCCGTCGAATACAACAGCTTCACTGTCTCCGGATCGCAGCGCGTCGTGTCCTCGGTGACGTACATGTCGTCCAGGCCGAGTGAAACCGCGTATTTCACTGCCTTCTCGGTAGTCTGCAAAAGAAAATCGTCAGTCCAGCCTTCGGTGAAGCGCCGGATGGGACTCGATCCAATAAAGGTTGCCGCTTCGATACGCAGGCCCGTCTTCTGCACGATCTCGGCAATCGGCCGGATGTCATTCTCGTGCGTGCGTGCGGCGCAGTTCGCGCGAATCTTCATTTTGTTCGCGACGATCTCACGTGCGAGCGCGGTGACGGCTTCGACCGCGCGCGGTCCCGCTCCCGGCAGTCCAAGGTCGAGCGAGTTGATCCCCAGCGCCTCCATCAGGTGAAGAATTTCAATCTTCTCGGGAATGGACGGATCGCGCACCGATGGAGACTGCAAGCCGTCGCGCAGGCTCTCGTCATTGAGCAGCACCGGGCCCGTCAGGTTCTCAGGATGCTTCCTGTTCCAGTCGTAGATGAGTTCGGAAGTGTTCATGGAAGATGAGATTAATCATCAACCACAAAGGACACTAAGTATCACAAAGGAATTCCTTCGTGCACCTTCGTGTCCTTGGTGGTTCAAGCCTTTTGCGTGTTACTTCGCTTTCGGCGGCAGCGTCAACCCAAACACCGAAATCATCCCCTGCCCGGCCACATTGACCTTGGCTTCCGCGGGATTCGGCAAATACAAAGTCTTGCAATGCTCGCAGCGGTAGACCTCGGCGTCAGCACCCCAGGCCTTCTCCGCGTCCCCGCAAGCCTGCTCGAGCACGTCGGTGGTATAGAACCACCGCTTCAAGTGCCCGCCGCAGAACTTTCCCTTCTCATTTTTCTCGTTGCAGGCACGCTGCCCCGTCTTCTTGATCTTGACCTTATGATGAGGAAGCTGCGGAGGAGTTTGTGTTCCAGAAACTGGCATTTCGCCCGTCGCCAAAGGAGTTACCCTCATTCGCGCGGCGTCTGCGCCGCTGGAGTCGGCCTTACGAGCGTCATTGTATCCGAAAATCTGGCACGGAATGGCGTGCCGGTGACATCTCGGCCACCCTCAAAACTCCCGCTTGGGCGGCGTCTGGCTCGGACCCACACGACCCGCGACTATCTCGGCATCAAAATAACTTTCCCCGCGAATTGGAGCCCCGGCCATCCGTCGGAGAATCGCGATCTGACCGACATGTGTCAAAGCGTCGGCGATCGGACCTTGCACGAGTTTTTCCGCTGGAGCCTGCAGCGGCTCGGAAGAGGCCAGATAATCGTCGAACCGCTTTAACGCAGCGAAAAAGCGTTCCACTTCTCCGTCCCACGGCAGCGGTTTGGAATCGTTCCATGTCCGCCTGCCGCTCGCGATCGAGAGAC
>Ga0137390_10002484_pt1 | contig 14636 bp, 14 predicted proteins | sample 15con2h24AmetaG_FD_104937 | JGI IMG/M metagenome (GOLD analysis project Ga0137390, IMG submission 104937) | Vadose zone soil microbial communities from Angelo Coast Range Reserve, California, USA - 15con2h2.4A metaG | ecosystem: Environmental > Terrestrial > Soil > Vadose zone > Saprolite... | reverse complement strand
GTAGGTGAATATCCTGGTCGGCGGCAAACAGCCCAAAACGTCCCAATATATAAACCAACCCGCCGACGCCGATGTTCCAGAAAAGATACTTCGCCGCTTGCGCGCCCCGCCGCCCGGCCTTGTGTATTTCCCCGGCAGCTACCGACTCCGGAAATGGCAGTTCGGGATCTTCCACCATACCCCTGCGCACGAGAGAGATGAAGAGTACGCCCAGGACGCTGCCGACCATGATTAGAGCTGTCGTCTTAAGGTAGGCGTCAGCGAAGCTGAATGACGGCCATGCCTTCGCCATGAGGAAAGCTGGAATCGTGAAAATAGCGCCGGCCGCAATTCCCTCGCCAATTGTTCCCGAGGTGCGCGCGATATTCTCTTCGAGCACGGTCCCCTTCCACAGTCGGAGCACCGCCATGCCAATGACGGCTGCCGGATAAGTAGCAGCAATGGTGATACCCGCACGCAGTCCCAGATAGGCGTTGGCCGCCCCCAAGATGACCGTCATAACCAGTCCCAGCAGAACAGCCCTTAAGGTGAACTCCTTCATCTCCATCGTTTCGGGGACAAAGGGCTGGTGTTTCTTGGGGGTTTCTGCCGCATTCCTGGTGCTCGAATCGCTCATGAGACTCCTCTAAGTATCCAGTTGGCCCGATTTTAGCCGCGCCGCACCTTAGCATGCCGGATGGCCGATTTACAAGTACGATGCGGCCTTCTAAATGGATGCTGAATTCCGGCGCGTCAGAGATATAATGTGAGTAGCCACACGTCTGATCAGCCTTCCACCAAGGTTTTGGGGTCTCAGATGTTTCGAAGCGAGTATCGTTGTCCGGACTGCGGCGGTTCGGACGCTTACCGTTCCCGGCGCCGCTCTGTCCTGGAAAAGTACGTGCTTCCACTCTTCCTGCTACAGCCGGTTCGTTGCGCGAATTGTTTTCGAAGAAGCAATGCTTCGATGCTCGCGACCGTCCGTGAGCGGGGACAGAGGCCCACGATGAAGCCGCGTGCTGCCGCCTGAGTAATTGCTTGTGCCTCAACTCCTCGCTATACTGGAAGGGATTCGTTCGGCTGGAGCCTGACCAGGCGCCGGGCGAGGGAGGGCGGTCTTCAGCAGTACCGGAGACACAACTCGCGCGACCGTTCCCGCAATGCGAAACCTGCTGAACTCGGCGGTTTCAGGGGCGGCCATCGTCGCACAAGGCCTGTTTGCTGCGCTGTTCCCCTCGGATTGTCGTTTTTGCGGCATCCCTTTGGAAAATATTTCCCGGCTCCCCGTGCGTCCCAGCTGCCTTTTGGCGATGCAACTGATCTCGGGCGAGACTTGCGACATTTGCGGTGAACGGTTGCCGGGGCTTCAGCGCTTATCAGACCTTCAGACTTGCGCTGCTTGCCAGGAAGCTCGGCCCAATTTTGCGAAAGCTGCAGCTTACGGTTCTTATGAAGGCGACCTGCGCGAACTCATCCACTTGTTGAAATACGAGCAGGTCGCACCTGCTGCGGGCGCGTTGGGCAAGATGCTCGGTGAAGCCATCGACAAGTTGGGAATTGAGTTTGGTGCGGTCCTGGTTATTCCCGTCCCGCTGCATTCCTCGAAACGACGCCAGCGCGGATTCAACCAGGCGGAGTTAATCGCCCGGGCCGCGCTGAAGCAACCACCAATGGCGCAGGCCGAGCTGGCGACGGATGTGCTGGAGCGCCGCCGCCCCACCGTGTCACAAATTGGCCTGACCCGCCCACAGCGCAGCCAGAACATACGCGGGGCATTCCAAGTTGTGCATCTAAACGGAGTATCCGGGCGTAATATTTTGCTAGTCGATGATGTCTTGACGACGGGGACAACGGCGTCCGAGTGCGCTCGCGTTTTGCGGAAGGCAGGAGCTAAACAGGTGTGGGTGGCAACGGTAGCGCGCACGTTGAAGAACAGTACGGCGAGCTTCGAGATCGAGCCAGAGTTTGAAACCGCCGCACAGTCATCATGAAAATGTCGGGACACAGGCACAACTCCGGAGCAGACAACGGGCGGCATACCGTCACCGCGGCCGTGTTTGGGATCAGCATTCATCAGCAGAGCGATGGCCAGGCGCTGCACGCGCCAGTGCTGGTGCTGAACGCCTCTTACGAGCCGATCAATGTCTGCGCCGCGCGCCGCGCCATCGTGTTGGTCTTGAAGGGTGTGGCGATGGCGGAAGAGGAAAATGGTCACTTTCTGCACGCCGCGCGCCTGACCTTGCGCGTGCCATCGGTCATTCGTCTGCTGGAGTACCGCCGCATCCCGCACCAGACTCGTGCACTTTCGCGAAAGAATATTCTGCTGCGCGATCGCAATACTTGCCAGTACTGCGGAGAGGTCTTGTCCTCGAGTGAATTAACGCTGGACCACGTGGTCCCGCGTTCGCGCGGAGGCGCTTCCAGTTGGGAGAACCTAGTCGCCTGCTGTCATCCTTGCAATCGAACGAAGGGCAACCAATTGCCGGCTGAAGCAGCGATGAAGTTGATGCGCGAACCACATGCTTTCAACCTGCACACCAGTCGTCACATCATGCGCTTGATGGGCCGCTCCGATGATAAGTGGAGAAAGTACCTCTTCTATTAAGTGATGCTTCAGGGATTCACGCCCTAACAGGCTCCGGAAAAACTCGATGTTGGACTCGATTTTGTGTGGCGCAGCGCTTCCAGCGTTGCGATAACCGGCTCTTTTTCCAGCAAGGCGGCTTTAGGCTCCAAACTGCGCAAAAGTCAGGAAATGCCCGGCGGGATCTTCCACTCCGATCTCGCGTGCGCCGTAGACGCTGAGAACGAACTATTTTTCTCGACGCTGGCATAGCTCTGATACATCAACTCGACCCCTCCCTTCTGCAGCGAAACAAACCCGATCTTGTTGCCCTCGGGAACTTCTATGGCGACTTCGAAGCCTAGTCGCTCTTCCCAGAATCTAACGCAGGGCTCAACTTCGTCTACCAGCAGTACAGACATGATTTTCTTAACAGTCATCAGATTTCTCCTTTGCCAGGTCTCGACCTTAAGGGAATAGGCTGTCTAATTTTTCCTTGCCAAAGCATGGTAGTCTTATTTAGACTAGTAACACACACCATAAGAAATTCCGAAGTTCCTGTCAAGGAGATTTTATGACCGGCGAAGAACAGCAGTTGAGCGATCTGGTTTCGATTGGCCCGGCGATGTTACGCGATTTCGAACTCCTTGGGGTTCGGACCGTGGCGCAGTTGGCACGGCGCAATCCGGAGAAGATGTACGAGAAGCTCTGCCAAGTCACCAGCCAGGCGCAGGACATCTGTTGCCTGGACGTATTTCGGGCGGCCGTAGCGCAAGCGAAGAATCCGAATCTGCCGATCGAACAGCGCCTATGGTGGTACTGGAGCCGCAAGCGCAAGGCAGGCGATGCCTGCCACTAGGAAGCGCGAGCTGACGACTCCCGACTTTGTGCTCCTCAGCCTGCTCGCGGAACGGCCGATGCACGGCTACCAAGCCAATGCAGAGCTGGAACGGCGTGAGGTACGTGATTGGGCGGGCATTTCGCGGCCACAGGTGTACTACTCGATCGAGAAGCTGGCGCAGTTCGGGCTGGTTCGCGCATCCGAGATTGAGTTGCCGGCAGCGGGTCCTGAACGCAGCGTCTTCCAGACGACCGTCAAAGGGCGCGCAGCCCTGGCTGATGCGCTGGAGCGTGAGGAGTGGGCGACGCACCGTGAGCGGCCACTGTTTCTCACCTGGATCGCTCTCTCCTGGCAGGCGAGGCCCGGAGTGTTCCGTCAGCAGATCGAGCGCCGTCGGGAATTTCTGGAGAACGAGCTGTCGCGGGAGGAAGCGACGCTACGATCGATCAAGAAAGAAGTAGGTCACCGGTTTCATGAAGCCGTGTGGATGGTCAGCCTCATGATCGAGCGGTTCCGTGGCGAACTGCGCTGGCTGCGGAAACTGGAGCGCGAACTCCCACGGCGCGCTGCCGCGAAGCACTTGTAGTATGAGAGCCAGAGTAGGCCATCCAGCGGAATCCGCGCGGGACACTAGCGGATACAACCAAAAGCTTGCCTTGACTCACAAAATCACGAAACCTGGCTGCATCTAACTCGCGTCGTCCCCGTCTACCGCAGCCTCCTAAGGCTTCAGGCTCTAGGCTCTAGGCTTCAGGCCTCTGGCTCTAGGTTCAATCGAGTGTGCGCAACTCGACGCAGAGACAAAGTGCGAAATGCACCGATGCTCCGGCCGCAAAGCGGCGGCACATGATAGCCTGGCACGGGAGTGCCGGGTAGTTGAAGTGGAGAAACAAGTCCCTTCAGGGGCGCCACCGCAGTCGACCCTACTGCGGCTTCTGCTCGTCCGGCTGTTTATCCGGACTTTCCTGAGGATTCGCCTTGGGCAGTTCCTTGCCCTCGTAAGTTACCCTGACCTTGGAACCGAAGCGTTTGTAATCGGTGTAGGAAATGATTTCGCGGATTTGAACGTCCGAGTAGGCCGCCTTGCGGAAGTGCAGGGTGTCCTCAGCCTTGGTGTACGCGGGAAACCAGTACCTGCCGTCAACCTGCTCCCGCCAGGTAGTGAACTTCGGGAAGAGATTTTCGTTGCTTTTCTTGCGGATGTCCGGCACGGTTTTGCCCGATGTTTTGACCACTTGCAGGTCGGCGTCGTCCACCCAAATTCGCCCCTGAAAATAGCGCTTCTTCCCTTCAATTTTCTTGGGAGCGATGTCGAAGACGTAGCAGTGCAGCTCATCTTCCTTCTGTTGGCCTACGTAAAGGATGTCATACTCCGGGATCTCGTCCGAGGTCAGCACGAAAGGCAACAAGTGCCGGATGTCCTGCAGATCCTCCGGCGACATTAGAATTTCGGTCAGTGAATTTTGGGGTGCAAACACAACGTTCTCCAGGTGCCGCCCCTGATTGTCATAAGTCACATCGAAGACCTCGCGATACTCCCCAGTGACCGTGTCTCCGTCCATCGTCTGCACTCTAACGTCTTGGCGAAATGTGTATTGGTCGCGCGCTTCCCTGAATTCCTTCTCTTTAGCCGCGAACTTCTGAATGATTTCCGCCGAGGTAATCCCTTTCGGGGGATCGGGAACGAGCGGCCCTTCTTGCGATAAGGCGAGAGGCGCAAGAGCCACTACGGCCGCAATCAGCGGCAAGGCAATTCGAATCAGCTTCATAGATTGAGGTGAAAATTCCTTTAATTGAGCCTACTCTAAAGTTAGATGCATCGAAAGGGCGCAAGTTGCCGGGACTGCCGCGCACGTCGGAACGATGTTCAAACCTGGAGTTGCTCGCTGAAATGAAGCTGTTGCCTAAGCTCCGGCCGGAGCCGGCTCGACCTCACCCACCACCGCATCCAGATGCTGCAACGTCTGGTCCACGGTAAGGGAGTACATCTCGCGTCCCACGCCTTCGCCGGATTCGAGCGCAGTCTTCAGGAAATGTCCGGCAATCTCGATGGCCAGCGCGTCGGTAATTGTCTTTCCCGCGCGCCTCTGATACTCATTCCACGCCGGCAGCGGCAGAACCACCCAGACAGGACGCCCATCAACCAGGAACTTGATGTCGACGGCATCGGCATGGCGAGTCGCAACCGCGACAATAAGCGCCTGATAAATGCAGTGGACCCGTTTTTTTGTCCAGCGATCGAACGCGTGGAAGTCGCGATACATGAAGCTAAGAATATATCAATCAGGCAAAATCGGGGCAATCATCCCGGAGCCGTGGTTGAAGTCTGACGGCTGAACGCTCAGTGCTGCTGGTCAAATGGTCGGCCCTAGCAGACAATTGTCGGCTTTCTGCTGAACGCTGCACTATGAGGTTATTCAGCGGTGAGGATCAAATTCAAGCTTCACGTCCAGGATTTCTTTGGAGACAGCCGGGGCATATCTCCACAGTTTTACTGCCTTCATCGCGGACTGACCCAGAATCGGATTTCCTCCGAGCAGCTTTGCGCTTTCCACGGCCCCGTTGGGCGTAACGACAACCTCTACTCGTACTACTCCCCCAACGTAAAGTCGCTTCAGAGTCTCAGGATAATCAGGCTCTACCCGGGTGATCACTTTCCGTTCTGCTGCGCTATGGTCGTGCGTCTGCGACGCGAGTGGCATTACGCTGAGAAGCAGAGCCATCAAAAGCACGCCTGGCGTCAGGAGAAGCCTGCACCAACCCAGCCTCTGCCCGCCCGCAATTTCGCGCTTCAACATGATTTCCATCACCCCGTAAAACCGGCTACGGCAGTTCTACACTCAGCTGGTAAACCTCTTGCGTGCTACGATCGCGCACAAACATCGAAGAACCGTCGGCGGCGCGGCCTGTCCAAAGCCCGAATGGCCCTGCGTAGCGCTCAATTCCCTCCAGCGCGAAAACCCGTTCGGGATCACTCTCGCCCACCTTCACTCTTCGAATTGACTCTTCGTCGGTGACCAGATCGTCGAAATAAAGATATTTGCTGTCTGCAGACCAAAATGGATAGTTCACCGCGCCTGCAGGCTCGGTCAGCCAATTTGACCATTGTTGAGTATTAAAGTCGAAGAGCTTCACGGTGGTGAAATCCGGCGACAGCGCGGCAATATAGCGTCCATCCGGCGACCAACGCGGACTGAATAGCCCCTCAGATCCGGGAACGGTCACAGTTTTATGCGTCTTCAAGTCCACAATTCGAATGTTCAGGTCGCCAGTATCGTGGACGAAATATCCGAACATAATCCGCGTGCCATCAGACGACCAACTGGCATCAATCTGGTTCCGGCTCTCCGCCAGAATATCTGCAGCACTTCCACCGTCGGGAGAGATCACAGAGATCTTCAACGGTTTGCCCGGTTGTATGCTGGCATAAGCAATATGCTTTCCGTCCGGCGACCAATGCGGCAATGCCGCGCGTTCCGGTGCAAATGTGAGTTGGAGCCTTTCGCTGCCGTCGGCATGGCATCGCCATAACGTGCCTTCAGGAACGGCCACATACGTAACCCATTTGCCATCCGACGAAAAATCGAGATCAGTCGCTGAAACTCCCGAAATCAGGGGGACGAACTTCTTGCTTTCGGGATCATACTTCACCGCCTCACCAGCCGGTTGAACCCCGATGGCCCAAATTTTCTTGTTATCGCGGGCCGGCGAAGCATTTCCAAAAGAAATGGGGCCGGTAGTCAATTGAATCGGCTCGGGCTTGCCGTGTCCGGAATCCGGCAACGCCCAAAGCGTGGTGAGCGCGCCCTGAGTTACCTGAAAAATGTAGTAGTGGCCGTCGGCGGTCCAACTGCCACAGCACGCCACGGAGCTGTTCTGCCAATCGGCCAGGAGAGCATGCGGGTTTGATCCGTCTCGACCAACCTCCCAAAGCGAGGTCGTATTCACCGCCGCATCACCAACCGTGAAACGAATCCGTTGCCCGTCTGGAGAAAACCGGGGCGTAAACACCGACCCATTCGCCGTGAACAGTTCACGCGCTTGATCTCCCTTTGAACTGGCCAAGTATAGAATCGAACCTTTACCAAAAGCGAGTTGCTGACCATCCATGGACCAGGAGGCATCGCGTCCGCTCAGTTTGCCAACTCGTACCGCAGACCCAGTACCAACAGGCAAAGCCCAGAATTCGTTGTCGCTCGATCCACCTCGGACCGGCGAAACCAAAAGCTTGGTATGGTCGGCTGAGACATCAAGCGCTTGCAGGTCCGAGAAAACACTACGAACTAATGTCCGGTATGAGTTGTTCAGCGATACTCTGGCAATAACGTGACGGGCGGCTGGAGATTCGCTCACGTAAAGATGGGAATCGTCCGACAATAAGCTGGTCTTGCTAAATCCGTCATGCGTGACCTGAACGACTGAAGTCACTCTGGGCAGTGCAACTGCCGATCCCTGCACGCGGCTACTGGGGAAAGCACCGGCGACGGCAACGATTCCGGCCAGCATCAAAATGGCCAGAAACGAAAAAATCTTGAGTGCCGATACCCTCTCACTATCGGTGGTCATGGGCGCATGCTAGCAAGAAGACCTTCCTGCGAGGCGCGGAAAAACGTAGTTATGGATTACGGGAGTAACACCTGATGAGACACCCGCCCCGGAGGCTATCAGAAAGTGCGAGTTGGTCCCGAAACATCGGCTTACTGAAAAATCATGGTTTGTTCGCCTTTAGCGAAGTGGCCTGCGAAAGGTATGGGCGACACCTCTCGGGATTATTCCCGAATCACGGATTATGGAAGCAATCGGGTGGTGGTCGGCCCTGGCAGACGATTTTCGAACTTTTCTGCTCAACCGCGACAGTTTTGAACTCTCGCTTTCAGCGGCTTAGGACTGAACTACGCCGAATGGGTACACTCTAGCGGACGATTTTTTGAGTTTTTCTGGGTTCCCCAGGGTCCGCCCAGAGTTGCCCAGTAGTTGGCGAAATCGCGATATTTCAACAGTCTCAACTTGGTAGCATGACGCCCTGGGGACTCTTCCATCGGGAAAATCGGAATGTCGACGACGATTGCGGGTTCCCCGCTGCCAGACAAATTCTCGCACATCTTTTTCGAAGTCGCGCTCCAAGTCCTACCAGAGTTTAACTACGACGACCTTGTCTATTTGAGTCTGCTTGTGAGAGCTCAACAACGAGAGCCACTATATTTTTCGCTCGTGGATGCTATCCGAAAGGTTCAGTGGATGAAGCTGTCGTCCAGGGACGCAACTATAGTAGATGCTGCGCTCTTCGCGCAATATGATGGCTCAGCAGATGTTGCCCTTAACGACCCCGTTGGTCAGACCACACATTCGAAAGCGCTGCTGGAGTTGGTCTCCCACAGCCAGGCGGCCCCGGACTCTCTGGCCGTATTTCTAAACGACTTGTTGGCCCTTGGCTACAACGGCGGCAATCGTGATTTCAGGCGCGACACGTTTAAAAAGAAACTGCATCTTCACGCGCCTCTCTGGAGCCCGAAAGCTCTGACGGCAATCACAACTACTGCTGCGACGAGAGCGACGCATTATTCCACGCCGGAACTGATTGAGAATTGGGTTGGTTCGGTCGATGAGCGATACCGTGATTTTACGCCAGCGATGTTCAACCGCTTGCAAGCTCATGCTCGATTTTCGACGTCGGCCTTGGCCACCACGCCAAGTTGGTGCGTGCTGTATGATGAGCGACCGGTATGAAAAACCCTTTCAACGTCGTAGCTGCTGTTGGTCTCGCTCTGGGCGGAGTGTTTGGCATGGTTGAGACCGTCGTCACACAACGAAATCTTCAAGCGGCTTCGTGGAGTATAGACGGTGTTGCTCTGGTCGTAGCTACCGCCTTGCTCATCCTCAAATGTTTCAGAAGTGGAAATGATGTTGTCACTGCCGGGTTTCTTGTATTCGCGATTGGGGAGGGCCTAATCCTCTCTGGGACAGCGACCACCCTTGCCGGAATCGTTCCGTCGTTTGCCGCGGGCGCGGCATTATGGTCTGTGGCCCTTCTGCTCACCAGTGTTCCCAGGGAATTCTCCGTTTGGGCGCGCGTCTGGCAGGTGCGATAGCTTCAATTCTTTTTGCGATCACTGCGGCAAGGATCTTTTGGGGGGAACAGGTGCTGCCAACCTCATCGCCGCTGCCCTTCTTTGTATACCCCTTCCTCGTGCTAGCATTTGTCGGCTGGATTTGGACGCTGCTCAAAGCGGCCTAAGAATCAGCTTCGTGCTCACACGATCTAACTCGCAGCCGGGTCAATGATAGCGGTGAGAGAAGAGGGCTAGGCCACAAAGAAACGGCGAAATCCATTTCTCAGGGAAAGCGGTGCCTCACAGCGGCTGTGTTCCGGGGAGTCGGTCATCCGTAATGGCCGCGAACTCAACGTTCGCTGTCATCACTACCGAATCTGGCCTCTGCCTGAAATTGCTCGCCAAGATTCTTTACGACGGCATTCAAGCCAGCGGCGATCCTGTCCCGGCAGCGCTCAATGGAAGAACGAGCGAGTTCGTCCATGGAGTGTTCGAGCTCTTGCAGAGCATCCGCCGACTGCGTCTTCAGCGATTCCGTAACTGACGCGACGATCCCTTTTTGAACAATCCTCATGTTTCCAGCCGCTTCGTCCATCTGGTTCCCAACTGTCTGCGCGCTGCGTGTTTTCAATTCTTGCAGAATGCCGTCGGCGACGTCTTCGATTTCGTTGCGTGTATTGCTCAGTGTGTCGGAGGCCATCTGACTTAGACGTCCGTCCAGACCTGACTCCCACGACCGTAGTGACTCGTCCAACGTGCTTATGCGGCTATCCAACTGCTCAATCTGCTCATGCAGACGCAACGATTCCGCTGCGACCTCCAACCGAAGTTGCTCCAATTCTTCGCGCCGCGTGTTGTGTTCGTCATTCAGGTTGGTTTGCAGGGATACCAGGAGCTCGTCACTGGTTCGCCTAAGTTGGTGGCGCCCGTCCACCAGTTTCCGCTGCAAGTCTCCGACTCCATCGCGCAATTGTTCGCGAATGGTCTCGACGATGTGCGCTGAAATCTGACCCGCCCGTTGCTCGACGACTTCGAGTTCTTCTTTCGAGCTGCGCTGAAACTGTTCTTGAACATCGCCCACCATTTTTTCAATTGCCGTCTTCGCCGCCGACAGCATACGAGTGGACTGCTGACGCGCCTCTTCGATAACTTTCGGACCTAGATCCTGCCGTAACCGTTGCTCCAGCTGCTGTTCCAACTCCGGAGGAATACTTGAGAGTGACACATCAAAGCGGCTGCGATTCGCGTCGGCGCGTGCCAGCTTCTCCTTCATGGCCGTAATCTCAGCATGGAGCGGGCGAACCAATTCCACGATCACGCTTTTTACATACTCTTCCGATAATTTCGGCCTAGCCTCTGGCCATTCGCTGGGCCCGCCGGACAACTGGACAGGGCTCTGAGCAGGCGCTGCTAACTGTGGGACTTTCGGCAGAGCGGAGGTTTGCGAAACAGTCCAATCTTTGGGAAAGTTTTGCAATCCCCAGAAATTTCCCGAGTGCTCGAGCCTCGCGCCCAGTCTCCAGCTCTGACTGTCCAATTCCATCGGTTGGCACGAGACGACCTGGGCTGTCGCCACCCGACCCTCTTTGCTGCGGAAGTGGAGTTGGACACCAGCGTCAAGTTTCACGCGCGACCGGATTGCGCAACCATGCGCATTCACCACCAGAGTTTCACAGAGTTCAGAAAAGTGTGCCCCGTCTAAGCTGGTAACCAGTATTGGCATCGCGACTGGAACTCTGGAACTGCGTCGAGGTGAGACGAGAGTATTTTCATTGTGCATACGTAAGCCTTGTGGTTCGAGGAATGGACTTCATGCTGTGCCGAAACGGGCGGAGTACCACCTTGGTCTCACGATACCTCTAAACTTGACTGCGTGAGGGCACTCGGAAGTATCAACCGCGAAGATCCCGTAGGCCAATGCACTGGCTAACTTTAGTAACCGATATGAGCCGACAAACCGCAGCTTCTCTACTGCCAAGGCGGCTGTTGCCGCCGACGCTTCAGGCGACGTGGATCAGATAGAACCTAAACAGGCGCTATCACTCACTGCTAATCGTGGTCCGAGAACGCGGTTCAAAAGTGTTGGATGAGTGTGCCCGCGACGTGCTGCGAATGCGGGATGAGATTGATTGGTCGGGACGGGCAGATTTGAACTGCCGACCCCTCGCACCCCAAGCGAGTGCTCTACCAGGCTGAGCCACGTCCCGACTCTGGTTCGAACCAGAAAGTTCGAACGGGGTTGACTAAGAAATTCTACACCACGTCAATGTCGCTTGCGCTTTGGCGGCGGCTGCTCTTCTTCCAACAACGCGAATTGAATTTTCTTTTCGACTGGATCGATGCGGTCCACCAGCACGCGCACAAGCTGTCCCAGGCGGTAAGTTTTGCGGCTGCGCTGGCCGATGATCTCGCGTGTGTTCTCGTGATAGGTGTAGTGGTCGTCGACCAGGGTGTTGAGCGGGACGAGTCCTTCGACAAAGAGGTCTGTGAGTTCGACGAATAGGCCGAACTTGGTCACGCTGGTGATGAGTCCATCAAAGTCTTCGCCGACGCGGTCCTGCATGAATTTGGCTTTTTTCCATTCCATCAACTCGCGTTCCGCGTCGTCCGCACGACGCTCGGACTGGCTGGATTCTTCAGCGATGGAGTGAAGTTCTTCGAGTGGAATCGGACCATCGGTGAGTGGAATCGATTCGCGGTCGCGGCGTTTGGACCACGGAGAAGGAGCTTCTGCGCTGGTGTGGCGCGGCCGCCCCGGCCGCGAGTCTTCAGAGGGCAGCGATGAGTCCTGGTGCGATAAGCCGCGCGCGGGGCGCCCGCGCCACACTCCCACTGGAACTTCTCCATCCCAATGCTCGGGAGAATCGAGCAGCACCTGCTTGAGAATCCGATGCACGATCAGATCTGGATAACGCCGGATCGGCGACGTGAAATGCGTATAGGTCGTGGCCGCCAGTGCAAAGTGGCCCGGGTTTTCTTCCGAGTATCGCGCCTGCTTGAGCGACCGCAGCATTAAATAAGACAAAATTCGCTCTTCCGGCTTGCCAGCAATTTTCTCTGTTAGCTTTTGATACATGCGCGGGGTAATGTGCACTTCTTTCGGAATTTCCAGTTCACGCGGTCGTTTTCCGGTGCCGCGGCTGGCGCGCCGATCACTCTTGAACTGCACCCGCTGTATCGGAAGAGCCCCGACTCCGAGCGAGTATCCGAAAGTCGCGGCGATGACTTCGAAGTCGTAAACCCGCTTGGCATCCGGCTTCTCGTGAATGCGATAGAGCGAAGGAATCCCTTTCCCTTCCAGATATCCGGCCACGCATTCATTGGCCGAGAGCATGAATTCCTCGATGATGCGGTGAGCGATGTTGCGCTCAGAGCGGGCAATGCTCTTCATCAGTCCGAATTCGTCAAACTCGATGACCGGTTCTGGCAGGTCAAAATCAATTGAGCCCCGGCGCTCGCGTTTCCGGTTCAGAATCATCGCGAGTTCGCGCATCAGCTCGAAGCTCTCTATTAGCGCCGAATACCGCATGCGTGCAGATTGGTCACCTTCGAGGACCGCATTCACTGCGGTGTAGGTCATGCGCTCGGCGGAGTGGATGACTCCATGGCACAATTCGTAGCCAACGATTTCGCCGCGGTTATCGATCTGCATCACGCACGACAGCACCAGACGATCCACCTGCGGTCGCAGGCTACAGATATCGGTTGAGAGCTCCAGCGGCAGCATGGGGACAGCGCGGTCAGGAAAGTAGACGCTGGTGCCTCGCAGCCGCGCTTCCTGGTCCATCACAGAATCTGGCTGGACGAAATGCGCGACATCGGCAATGTGAACTTGCAATTCGAAGTTGGCATTTTCCAGGCGCCGGACGAACACCGCATCGTCGAAGTCTCGCGCAGTTTCGCCGTCGATCGTAACAATCGCGAGATCACGAAAGGCGCGCCGCTTGCGGATCTCGGCCGAAGAGATGATCGGCTCGGTCTCTTCGGCCTGCCGAAGCACCCCCGCGGGAAAACGGTGCGGCAAGTGGTACTTGCGGATGATGATCTCGACATCCACGCCAAAGTCGTCTTCGTAGCCAAGAATTTCGGCCACTCGCCCACGCGCGTTCTGTGTGGCTGTCGGCCAATCGGTGACTTCAACATCAACGACGACATTTTTCAGATCGCTCCAGTCACCACGCCGGGTCGCTTCTTCGCCCAGAACACGATGCTTGGAGTTCCTCTGTGTCCTCTGTTGTTGAGAAACCGAACTAACCACAGAGGGCACAGAGGAACTCTCCGGATATTCCGACCCATGGGGAATCACGATCTCCTGCGAGATTTTCTGGTCCAGAGGAGTGACGTAGTTGTGACGGGAGCCGTAATGGAAAATGCCGACCACCGTGGGATGCGCCCGGTCGACTGGCCGCAGAATGCGTCCCTCAGCTCGGCCGTCATCGCGAATGTTCGTGACCTCAAGCAGCACGCGATCTCCATGCATGGCCGAACCCACGACGGGAGGCGGAATGAAGATGTCCCCAGAGATGCGCGATTTCAGGTTCGCGCTGGCGGACGACAGGTCTGGGATGACAAAGCCGAAGCCGTCACGATGCATGGACAACCTGCCAACGATCAGGTTTTGTCCCGATGCTGCCTGCGGAATCGCGTATCGATCTGAGTCCACTGCGACCAACTTCCCAGATGCAATCAGCTTCCGCAAACGCTCATTCAGTTCCCGGCGCTCCTCCCCGTGCAGGCCCAGCTCCCGCACAAGCTGTTTATATCCAGCCGTCTGCTGCGGCTGGCGTTGGATCTTTTTCAGGATGGTGGAATCAGGCAGCATGTTTGAAGTTGCAGCAATTTTGCAGTTGGCCCTTGGGAGTCCCTACTAAATGCTAAATGCCAAGTGCTAATTGCTGCCACCGGGAGTGACCAACTCGGTACGTAATCTGTTCCGGAGTCGGTGGAAGCCTTTACACTCACCAAGGTAATGAGGTCCGTCTAAGGGATTGCCCTGAATTATGCCCGAAATGCACAAACTATCGAGATTTTCCACAAGACGAACGCATTTCCAGAGAGTAGACTTTGTTTGGACTCCGAGTTGCGCATTCGGCCCATAACAACATTCCCCAAAAGGAAAGGATTTCTTCTCAAATGTGGAAGCCTACAAATCAGCCCACGGCGCCAGGTCGTAGCACCGAGCCGGAGCGTACACCTATGTCAG
>Ga0137390_10002483_pt1 | contig 14637 bp, 4 predicted proteins | sample 15con2h24AmetaG_FD_104937 | JGI IMG/M metagenome (GOLD analysis project Ga0137390, IMG submission 104937) | Vadose zone soil microbial communities from Angelo Coast Range Reserve, California, USA - 15con2h2.4A metaG | ecosystem: Environmental > Terrestrial > Soil > Vadose zone > Saprolite... | reverse complement strand
GATGCCCGTCACGGCCTGGATCAACAAGCCGGTCACTAACAGCGACATTACGCAGCATCCGCCCAGGGAGGCAGCTTAGGAAACAGCAGAACCCTGTGTCTCATTTGACTTGACACGTACCGAAGAGCCCACGGGGACCGTGACGGCCCAAAGTGTGCCGTGCTCGCCTGGTGAGCGCTCTGTGCGGCTGCCTCCTTTGGCAGCAGACGCCTGTCCCGGCAGCCGGGGTGGTGGAGACCCCAGTTCGGCGCGGCGAAGCGACGATCTGAGCAACTCAGGCAGCACGCGAGCGGACACTGACCTAGCGTGACTGCTCAATGGGAAGCCGTAACATGCGTGTGCAACGCCGTGATTACTCTGCGAGCACTCATGCTCGCAGAACCCGCTGCTTTGTCGGTGATCGCCTCTAGAGTCGTCTCTACGGATGGAGCAACCGCTGAGGACACGATGAAGCTTGAGGACGTAACGCCCGGCGCCCAGATCACCGGCATCAGCGGCGATGCGCCTGTAACGGTGGTCGCCGCCACGTGGATTGGCGGCAATGCGCTCCGCCTCACCTACCGAACCGCCAGCCAGAAACTCGACGAGCGCCTCCTTTACCGCGACCATGAGCCCCGCCTTGAGCTGGCCAAGCGCTCCGCCGCCTATGACCTCACCGCTGACGCGGCCACATTCAAGCTCGCTGCCGAGGCGCTCCGGATCAGGATGGCCGGCCGGTTCGACCCGATGCTCGCGGTCCACACCTCCGACCTCGAACCGCTCCCGCATCAGATTCAGGCGGTCTACGGCGAGCTGATCCAGCGGACCCCGCTGAGGTTCCTGCTCGCGGACGACCCCGGCGCCGGCAAGACGATCATGGCGGGCCTTTACATCAAGGAACTGATGCTCCGCGGGGATCTGGAGCGCTGCCTGATCGTCGCGCCCGGCGGGCTCGTCGAGCAGTGGCAGGACGAGCTACGGGAGAAGTTCGGCCTGAGCTTCGAGCTGCTGACCAGGCAGCTCGCGGACGCTGAGCCGGACGGCAACGTCTTCGTCCGGCACAACCTGCTGATCGCCCGGATGGACCAGCTTTCAAGATCCGATGAGTTCAAGGAGCAGCTTGAGCGCGCCGACTGGGACCTGATCGTGGTCGACGAAGCGCACCGGATGTCCGCTCACTATTTCGGCAACGAGCTGAAGAAGACCAAGCGCTACCAGCTCGGCGAGCTCCTCGGGAAGACCACACGGCACTTCCTGCTGATGACCGCGACCCCGCACGCGGGCCGCGAAGAGGACTTCCAGCTGTTCATGGCGCTGCTCGACACCGACAGGTTCGAGGGCAGGTACCGCGACGCGGTGCACACCGTGAACACCGACGGGCTGATGCGCCGCATGGTCAAGGAGGACCTCAAGACGTTCGAGGGCAAGCCGCTATTCCCCGAGCGCTGCGCCTACACCGTCTCCTACGAGCTGTCCGAGAACGAGAAGATCCTCTACGACGCTGTCACGGAGTACGTCCGTGACCAGATGGGCCTGGCCGAACGGCTGAGCGACGCCGGTGACAAGAAGCGCGGCTTCACCGTCGGCTTCGCCCTCACTGTCCTGCAACGGCGCCTGGCGTCGTCGCCCGAGGCGATCCTCAAGTCGCTCGAACGACGCCACAGGCGCCTGGAGAAGCGCCGCACCGAGATGCGCTACGGCAGCAGTTCGAGCACGGACGACGATCTCGCCCGGCGCCTGCGCGACCTGCTCGGCAAGGACCCCACCGATGCCGACCTGACCGACGCGGGCGCCATGGACAGCGACGACCTGCCCGGCGAGGAGGCCGAGGAGATCGAGTCGGAGGTCGCCGACGCCGCCACCGCCGCCCGCACGATCGCCGAACTCGACAAGGAACTCGCGATCCTCGCCGACCTGATCGAGCTCGCCCGACGCGTCCGGCACAGCGGCACGGACAAGAAGTGGACCGAGCTCCGCGAGCTGCTCACCGACAACACGATGATCACCGGCGAGAAGATCATCATCTTCACCGAGCACCGCGACACCCTTGAATACCTCACCGAGCGCATCCGTGATCTCCTCGGCCGCAGCGACGCCGTCGTCACCATTCACGGCGGCGTCAGGCGTGATGAGCGCGCCAAGAGAAAAGAGCTGTTCACCCAGGACATCGACACCCGGGTCCTGGTCGCGACCGATGCCGCCGGCGAGGGGCTGAACCTCCAGCGCGCCCACCTCATGGTCAACTACGACCTCCCGTGGAACCCCAACCGGATCGAGCAGCGCTTCGGCCGCATCCACCGCATCGGCCAGACCGAGGTCTGCCACCTGTGGAACCTCGTCGCGACCGACACCAGGGAAGGCGCCGTCTTCGCCCAGCTGCTCACCAAGATCGAGGAGCAGCGTAAGGCCTACCACGGCAAGGTCTTCGACGTGCTCGGCGAGGCGTTCGAGGGTAACCCGCTGCGCGACCTTCTCCTGCAGGCGATCCGCTACGGTAACGACCCCAAGGTCCGCGCCCGGCTCAACCAGGTCATCGACGCGACCGTCGGTGAGGGCCTGGACAAGCTCATCGCCGATCGCGCCGCGCACGCCGACCTATTCGCCGTCGCGGACCTGGAGAAGTGGCGCGCGCGCATGGACGAGGCGAACGCCCGACGACTTCAACCGCACTACATCAGCGCCTTCTTTGCCGAGGCGTTCAAGGTGCTCGGCGGCCGGATGTCCGAACGTGAGGCGGGCCGCTACGAGATCAGGCACGTCCCCGCCGACATCCGCGACCGCGACCGCCAGACCGGCACGAGCGCCGCGCCGGTGCTCGGCAAGTACGAGCGGGTGACGTTCGCCAAGGAGCTGACCCGGCCCGAGGGCAAGCCGAGGGCGGACCTGCTCGCCCCGGGGCACCCCTTGCTCGACGCGGTGACCGACCTGATCATCGAGCGGTACGGCACGCTCCTCAAGCAGGGCACGATGCTCGCCGACCGGCACGACCCTGGCACCGAGCCTCGCCTGCTCGTCGCGGTCACCCATGAGATCACCGACGGCCACGACCCGGCCCGCACCATCACCAAGAAGTTCGGTTTCGTCGAGGTGGATGCGCGAGGCCCGCTCGGGGTGCGGTCTGCGGGCGAGGCGCGGTATCTGGACTATGAACCAATGAGTGATCCCGAACGGGCCGTTGCTCTGCCCCTCCGCGAGGTGCCATGGCTGTCCGCCGGCGTGGAGAATGTCGCGCTCGACTGGGCGGTCACCGAAGGCATGCCAGAAGAACTCGCCCGAACCCGGGACCTGGTCACCGCCCGCGTCGCCCAGATCCGTCGCTTGGTGAAGCAGCGCCTGACCGGCGAGATCAACTACTGGGACATGCGCCACGCCGAACTCCTCGACGCGGCATCGGCGGGCCGGTCCCTGAAGATGAAGCCAGAGACCGCCTACAACCGGGCCCGCGACCTGGAACGCCGCCTGGAGAAGCGGCTCGCGGACCTGAACAAGGACGAGGAGCTGATCGCCCGCCCGCCAGCCATTTCCGCGGCGGCGCTTGTCATTCCGCAGGGGTTGCTCAATCAGTTGCTCGGTGACTCTAACCGGTGGCTACTCCCGGAGGGCGACACGACCGCGACCGAGCGCCGCGCCGTCGACGCCGTCCTCGCAGCCGAACGCCGCCTCGGCCGCGTCCCTGACGAAATGCCGCATAACAATCCGGGATACGACATCGAATCACGGCGTCCCGACGGCCACATCATATTTATCGAGGTCAAGGGCCGTGTCGAGGGTGCCGAGGAGTTCTGGGTGACCAGGACCGAGGCCCTCCACGGGAAGAACTCGGCAGCCGGATTCCGTCTCGCGATGGTATCGGTCCACCCGGCCGGTCCGGATTCCGACGCGGTTCGCTATATCGTCGACCCGTTCCGTGACATCGATTTCGGCGACTTCGCCGCAACCGGCATGATCGGCAACTGGCTAAAAGAGTGGGAACGAGGGGTGGACCCGGTATGAGCGGTGACCTTTGGTACAAGCCGAAGCTGATCGAGGTCGCGCTGCCACTGGAGGACATCAGTAGGGCATCTGCACGCGAGAAGGCACTTCGCCACGGTCACCCTTCCACCTTGCACATGTGGTGGTCCCGGAAGCCCCTAGCCGCCGCTCGGGCGGTGCTATTCGCACAGCTTGTCGATGACCCATCGGCGCACTCGGAGCAGTTCCCTTCTGAGGAAGAGCAGAAGGCTGAACGGGAGCGTCTGCACGGGATCATCTCGCGGTTCGTGGTGTGGGAGAACATCCACGACGAGAAACTGTTGCATGAAGCGCACGAGGAGATCCTGAAATCGACCGGCGGGAATCCACCGTCGATCCTGGACCCGTTCGCGGGTGGCGGATCGATTCCCCTAGAGGCACAGCGTCTTGGGCTTGAGGCGCACGCGTCAGACCTGAACCCGGTTGCGGTGCTGATTAACAAGGCGCTGATCGAGATCCCGCCGAAGTGGGCGGGTCACGCACCGGTGTTCCCGGGTGCCGCGGCAGATATGATGTCATGGCCGAGAGCTACTGGTCTAGCCGAAGACATACGTCAGTATGGCAGGTGGATGCGCCACGAGGCCGAGCAGCGCGTTGGAAGTTTGTACCCCAAGGCGAAGATATCTGGCGTTGAGACTCCCGTTATCGCGTGGATCTGGGCACGCACTATTACTTGCCCGAACCCAGCTTGCGCGGGCACCATGCCTTTGGTCAGCAAGTTTTGGCTGGGAAAGAAGAAGGGCAAGGAGCGCTACATCATTCCGATTCCAGCCGACAAGCATGTGCGTTTCGAGATTGGTGGGCCGCAAGGCGCTCCGCGGACAGGCACGATGATGGGCCGCACCGGGGCGGTATGCCTCCTCTGTGAAACTCCCGTTCCGATTAGTTATATCCGCGCAGAAGGCAAAGCCGGACGTATGAGTGCTCAACTCATGGCTATCGCAGCCGAGGGAAAGCGGCAACGTTATTACCTCGCGCCTGATGAGGAGCATGAGAAAGCCGCGATCGTTCCGCGCCCCGCTGATGTTCCTGAAGCCGAACTCCCCGACAACCCCCGATGGTTCTCACCTCCATTGTATGGGATGAAAACCTATGCGGATCTGTTCACCAACAGACAACTAGCCACCATCACTACCCTCATAGACCTTATAAATGAAGTTCGACAGCGCATCGTTTCCGACCAAGCGGATCCAGCTTATGCAGGTGCGGTCTGCACCTACCTTGCGCTAGCGGTGAGTCGCGTCGCAGACCGGAACTCAAGCATCTGCTCATGGGATTGCAGCCCAAAGATGGAGTCTCTCCGCAATACATTCGCACTCCAAGCCCTCCCCATGAGCTGGGACTTCGGAGAAGGGAATATATTCGGTAATGGCAGTGGAAATTTTGCAGATGCATGCGAATGGGTTGCCGAGGTAGTCCAATCTCTACCCGCCGCCATCACGGGAGTGGCCGACCAGGCGGACGCTGCTAAGGCGGAGATCAACCAGCAGCTAGTATCGACCGATCCGCCATATTATGACAATATAGGATACTCTGACCTTTCGGATTACTTCTACGTATGGCTGCGCCGAGCCCTCGAGAACACATATCCAAGCCTTCTTGGGACGATGCTCACCCCCAAGGCTGACGAGCTTGTAGCCAATCCGATCCGGCATAATGGAAAGCAGGAAGCGCAGCTCTTCTTCGAAGAAGGCTTCACAGATGTTTTTAGAAGGATCTGCGAAGGTACGCCTACCGGATACCCGATTACAGTCTTCTATGCATTTAAGCAGGCAGAAACCAAGGGTGCTGATGATCATGCGTCAACCGGCTGGGAAACCCTACTCGAAGGGTTGATCCACGCTGGCTGGACTGTGACAGCTACGTGGCCTATCCGAACAGAACTAATTAATCGCCCTAACGCTCTCGGTGCTAACTCTTTGGCATCCTCGATTGCACTCGCCTGCCGCCCACGACCGATCGATGCGGGCTTCACTGACCGACGGGGCTTGATCAACGCCCTCCGAGAAGTGTTCCCCGAGGCACTACGGAAGCTTGAACAGGGCAAGGTCGCACCCGTCGACCTTCGCCAGGCGGCTATCGGCCCGGGCATGGCCGTCTTCTCCCGGTATGCGCGCGTCAACGAGCCAGATGGCTCGCCCATGCGGGTCAGAGCGGCTCTCTCGCTTATCAACCAGGTCCTCGACGAGAAGCTCTCCCAGCTCGAAGGCAGCGTCTCTGCCGACACTCGTTTCTGCGTGGAGTGGTTTAAGCAGTACGGGTTCGACGAGGGACCGTACGGGACCGCCGAGACTCTGTCAAAGGGGATTGATACGAGTATCAACGGGCTTGAGCGGGGCGGGGTGCTGATATCGCGGGCGGGGAAGGTGAAACTGAGGTCCGTTCGGGAGATTCCTGATCTTTATGATCCTGGTACGGATGACCGGATCTCTGAGTGGGAGATCTGCCTGCATCTGGCCAAGCGGTTGCAGGATCAGGGGGCGGACGGGGCGGCGCGGCTGATGGCGGCGGTCCGGGGGGTGCCGGGGATCGACCTGGACGATGTGAAGGAGCTTGCCTACCTGCTGTACTCCATCGCGGAGAAGAAGGGGTGGGCGGAGATCGCGCTGCTGTTCAACAACCTGGGGACGTTGTGGACGGACCTGGAGGACTCGGCGCGGAAGGTCGCAACGTCCGGGGTTGCGGACAATCAGGGTGAGTTCACGCTGGATTTCGGGAGTGGCGACGATGGCGACGAGTAACCGGGAGCGTATCGACGCGGGGCTGCAGTTGCTGCAGGCGGGGCTGCTGCCGTTCGTCGACGCGACGATGTCGGCGCAGGCGCCCGGCGGGCAGGACTGGGTCGCCATGCTGGAAGCGCGGGACAACGCCAGGCACGGGAGCGCGCACAAGTACTCGCGGCAGGATCCGCGGTTCTTGCTGAAGGTGGTTACCGAGGAGTGGCGGGTGTTCGGGAAGTCGCTGTCCCGGGCGGAGCAGTCGTTCGCCTCCGAGCTGCGGGAGACAGGGAACCGGCTGGCGCACAACGATCCGTTCAGCACCGATGACACGTACCGGGCGCTTGACACGATGGAGCGGCTGCTGACCGCGGTGGACGCGACGGCGGAGGCGGACGCGGTGCGGAAGCTGCGGCGGGATGCGCAGGCGGCGGCGTTCAGCGTCGAGACGCGGCGGGCCGTGCAGGTGGTCACGGGGGTTGAGGGGCACGGGCTCAAGCCGTGGCGGGAGGTGATCACGCCGCATAAGGACGTGCGGGACGGGAACATGCGCGGCGCTGAGTTCGCCGCCGACCTGTACTGGGTGTCCAAGGGCGAGGGGTCACGGGAGTACGTGGAGCCGGTGGAGTTCTTCCGCCGGACCTACCTGACGGACGGCCTTCGGGAACTTCTCGCGGCGGCGACGCGGCGGATCGGCGGCGACAGGAACGCCCCGCCGGTGTGGAACCTGCAGACAAACTTCGGCGGCGGCAAGACGCACTCGATGCTCGCGCTGTACCACCTGCTGTCCGGCACACCGCTCGCCGAGTACCCGGACGAGGTGCGCAAGGTCCTCGGCGGTGTCACCCTGCCGAACGCGCGACGGGCCGTACTGGTCGGCAACCACTTCAAGGCGGGCGCGGCAACACGCAAGCCCGACGGCACCGAGATTCGGACGCTCTGGGGCGAGCTCGCCTGGCAGCTCGGGTTCTCCGCGGGCGGGGAGGCCGAAGCGCGCCGCGCGTATGAGATCGTCCGGTCCGCCGACGAGACCCGGTCCAATCCGGCCGACGCGCTCGGGACCCTGATCGCCGCCTATGCGCCGTGCCTGATCCTCATCGACGAGTGGGTCGCCTACGCGCGGCAGCTCTACGGGCGCGATGACCTGGCCGGCGGGACGTTCGACACGCAGTTCACGTTCGCGCAGACGCTGACGGAGGTCGTCAAGGCGGTGCCCGGCGCGCTGCTCGTGGTATCCATCCCGGCCTCGTCGGCCGGGCCGACCAGCGAGGAGGCCGAGCGGGGCGCGACCGACATCGAGGTCGGCGGGCTCAACGGGGCGCAGGCCCTCGCCCGGCTGCAGCAGGTGATCCACCGGATCGCCGACCAGTGGCGGCCCGCGTCGTCGGTGGAGTCGTTCGCGATCGTCAGGCAGCGGCTGTTCGAGGAACCGGGGGCCGACGCGCAGGCGGATATCGGCGCGGTCTCCCGGGTGTTCACCGACTTCTACGCCAAGAACCGGGCCGAGTTCCCGTCGGGGGTCGCCGAGCCGTCGTATGAGGAGCGGATCAAGTCGGCGTACCCGCTGCACCCGGAGCTGTTCGACCGGCTGTACCGCGACTGGTCGACGCTGGACAGGTTCCAGCGGACCCGTGGCGTGCTGCGGCTGATGTCCGCGGTCATCCACGAGCTGTGGGAGCGCGACGACCCGGCGCCGCTGATCCTGCCCGGCGGGGTGCCGCTTGACGCCGACGACGTGCTGACAGAGATCTCGCAGTACCTGGAGGACAGCTTCAAGCCGGTGATCGACGCCGACATCGACGGCGCGTCGTCCACGCCCGCCAAGATCGACGCGTCACGCCCGGCGCTCGGCCAGCGGAAGATCACCAGGCGGCTTGCCCGGGCGATCTTCCTCGGCTCCGCGCCCACGCTGAAGGCGGCGCACCGGGGGATCGAGCGGCAGCACATCTGGCTCGGCATCGCCACCCCGGGCGACACGATCGGGAACTTCGCGAACGCGCTGTCGCTGCTATCGGATCAGGCGACGTACCTGTACTCGGAGGGGGCGCGGTACTGGTACTCGACCGCCGCGTCCGTGCAGAAGATGGCCCGCGAGCACGCCGACCGGCTGAAGGACCGGCCAGAGGAGACGTGGGCGGAGATCGTTCGGCGGCTGGCGCCGGAGCGGTCTACGCGGGGCATGTTCACCCAGGTACAGATCGGTCCGGAGCGGAGCGACGACATCCCGGACGAGGCGGCGGTGCGGCTGGTGATCGTGCACCCGCAGTTCCGGCACACGCGGGGGGACCTTGTCAGCGCGGCGGGTCATTTCGCCGCCACGGCGGCTGCTGGGCGCGGGACCGCGCACCGGCTGAACAGGAACATGCTCGTGTTCCTCGCCGCCGACGCCAAGCGGTACGAGGAACTCGACGACGCGGTACGGCAGTACCTGGCCTGGATGGAGCTCGCCGGGACCGAGGAGCGGATCAGGGAACTTGAGCTGCCGCCGCAGCAGGCTGCGCAGGCCCGCAAGCGGCTGAAGGACGCCGACGAGACCGTGAACCTGCGGATCTCGGCCAGCTACCAGTGGCTGCTCGTGCCCGTGCAGACGACGAGCAGTCCGTTGCGGATCGACGAGCTGAAGGCGGACACGAACAGGGACCGCCTCGCCGAGCGAGCATCCGAGCGGCTGAAGAACGCCGACATGCTGCGGGTGGTGCAGGGCCCGCAGAACATCCGGCTCAACCTCGACCAGCACCTGTCCTCGGTCTGGTCGTCCGGGCACATCGCGGCTGGCAAGCTGTGGGAGTACTACTGCCAGTACCCCTACCTGCCCCGGCTCGCCGAGCGGTCGGTGCTGGAGAACGGCATCCTGGCCGTCTTCAACCAGGCGATCTGGGACCAGGACGGCTTCGCTGTCGCGTCCGGGTACGACGAGTCATCCGGACAGTACGTCGGGCTGCGGATCCCCAACGAGGACATGCCGCCGCAGATCAGCGACACGACGCTGCTCGTCCCACCGGACCGTGCCATCGCCCAGCGGGAACGGGAGCGGGCCGAGCAGGATGCCGCCCGCTCCGCCGCTGCCGCGGCTGCCGCAGCCGGCACCGTCGCCGCAGCATCCGGCAGCACAGGGACTGATTTTGGCACCGTCGCGAGTCCCGCAGATGTGCCCGTTCCCGGCGGCGGATCGATGCCGGGGCCGTTCACATCGGGTGGCAGCACCCCACCCGCTGGCTCCGGTCCCGTCGCCCCTCCAGCCCCCAGGAACACACGCTTCTTCGGCACGGTCCGCCTTGACCCGGAACGCTACGGCCGCGACATCAACCGGCTGTACCAGGAGGTCATCCAGCACCTCGCCGCCCCCGACGGCGTGGACCTGGAGATCACCGTCGAGATCACCGCCTCCAAGAAGGACGGCTTCCCCGACGACAAGACCCGCATCGTCTCGGAGAACGCCCGCACCCTGAAATTCGACCAGTACGGCTTCGAAGACCACTGATGCCTTGGCAAACGACGGCACAAGGCGGCCCTCGCCGCCGAAGCCACCCACGCCCGCCGGGAGGAGAGGAACAAGAGATGGGCAACAAAAATGCCGACCGGGTACTCGACTATCCGTAGGCTGGCCGGGCCGGCCCCGGCCGATGTCGCTTAGCACCTGGATGACCGCATCATCAACGGGCCGATCGGAAACGAACTCGAACGAGACTCGGTCCCTGAGTCCGGAGCTGTCGTTGCCGAGCTCCGAGAATCTGCGCCCGAAGCCTTCCAGGGTGTTCTTGAGGCCAGCCGCCTTCCAGGGCTCGTCAGCACGCGCCGCCGAGTGCTTGAGCTGACGGTAGACGATCTGTCGGCCGCGTCGGGAGTCGCGTCGCCGTAGTTTTCGCCGATGTCACCAGGTACTCGCCCGTGGAATCACCGTCCGGCCCCTGCTCTCTGGCCGCCATCGGATCCAGCGGCGAGGCCCCCTCGATCGCCACCGCATCAAGCCTGCTGCCGGGGCGCAGCAGCTTGAGGCACTGCGCGCCGCCCAGTAGTAGTGACCCATGGTGAGAGCATCACCAGGCACGCCGGGATTTGGGCGTGTTAGTCGTGGTCTTCGAAGGCTCCCAGGCCTTCTTTGACCGCCAGGGCGGCGATGGCCAGCCCGCTACCCGCCCCCGCCAGCGTCCCGCTCACCTCGGCCCAGCCCAAGACCACCTGGCCACCGCCCAACTACTGAACCGCTCGCATACGGCCCGGTGGAGTCCGTTGCGTCAGTAACGTTCGTTTAATCGTTAGCGGTGTCCGGGACCTTGCGGGCCGGTCGCGGTATCGCCTGGAGCACGAGCGCAAGGACGGCCAGCCACAGGCACACGTCTCCGATGGAGGCGTGCCCGGCTCCATGCACGCCCGGTAGCGGGCCGATGGGATTGCTGACGCCGCCGAGCACGACCCATTGGGCGAGATTACCCGCGCCGCCCGCGGCCACCGCGATCAGGACCACGATGGTCCCTGTCCGGCGGACAGTTCTCAGCAGCAGCGTCGTCACCAGCACGCCGACCACGATCGCCACCACCGCGGGATACAGCCAGTGCGGGCCGTAGCGGCCGATGGGATTTCCCGACGAGGAGCCACCGTCATCGACCGCGACCCGCCACAGCTCGCCCGTGATCAGGCTTGCCGCCACCACACCGAGGACCGCCACACCCACGGCTGTCCGCTGCCACCTCAGACGGCCTGTCACGGCACCTACCCTACCGGCGCACCGGCAGCGCATCCTCAAACGGAGCGAACCGGACATCTTCCGGCAGCGCCCTGCGCGCCGCGCCTTCCGGCCCAGGTCACCCCCACACGCCCGGTAGCGACTCGCAGCCCAAAACTCGACCTCGCAAGATCACTCGCAACCTAATCCTGGACTTCGCAACCTTCGCCTGGACCAGACACCTAGCCCCTTTTGTCCGCTATATACGCTTTAGTACGATTATCGTTTCTGATCTTGATCGACTGTTTTGTCACCCTTAAGTCGTGAAGATCAAGAGCGTCACACCCATGCATCATCCGATGTGTATGGGCAGTTCTGCCGCTGCGGCTGGCGGTGGATTAGCCGGTGGCGGTTGTGGCGACCCTGAGCAAGGGCTATGACCTGGACTACATCTGGAAGCAGGTGGACGGGGGTCCGGTCAAGGACGCGGCCGGGTATTACATCCAGGCCAGCGAAAGCGGCGGGGAGCCGCCCGGTCGCTGGTGGGGTCCGGGTGCGAAGGCGCTGGGCTTGGAGCCTGGCCAGGTGGTGGAGCGTGAAGCGTATGACCTGCTGTTCGGGCAGCGCAGGGCCCCGGACGGCACCCAGCTGGGCAGGCCGCCGGGCGGCGGCCGGAAAGCCGCGGACATCTATGCCCGGCTGGTGGCTGCCGAGCCGCACGCCACCGCAGAGCGCCGGCACGAGCTGCGGATTGAAGCCACCAAACAAGCCCGGCAGGGGCCGTTGTTCTTCGACCTGACGATTTCGCTGTCTAAGTCCATTTCGATCTTCCACGCCTCCCTAGGGGAGAACGTCCGTCTGGCTCGCGAAGCCGGAGACCAAGCGGGGAAGGGGTACTGGTCCGGGCTGGTCGCCGAGGTCGACGACATGATCTGGCAGGCCGTCCGGACAGGCTTTGACTACTTCCAGCGGGAAGCGGGCTACACCCGCACCGGGTCGCACAACTCGCGGGTCAACGGCCGGGAGACCGGCCAGTGGCGCGAGGCGGACCTGGCGGTGGCGCACTGGCTGCAGCACACCTCCCGGGACGGTGACATGCAGCTGCACGTCCACTCCCAGATCGCCCACACTGCCAGGACCGTCACCGACGGGAAGTGGCGGGCGCCGGACTCCCTGGGCTACAACGAGCACATCGGCGCGGTGGCCGCGATCGTGTCCCAGCATCTGGAGGAGGCGCTGACCGGCCGGTTCGGCGTGGCGTGGGTGGCGCGCGATGACGGGCACGGGTTTGAAATCAGGGGCGTCTCCGGAGAAATGATGCGGCTGTTCTCCTCGCGCCGCCAGTCCATCACCGCCGATGTGCGCGCCCGCGCGGCGCAGTTCGAGCAGCGGTATGGCCGCGCGCCGTCGCAGCGTGAACTGGCGCGGCTCGCGCAGGCGTCGAACTTCGCCACGCGTTCCGCCAAGCACGGCGCGCTGGACGTCGCGCAGGTGCACGCGGGCTGGGCGGACAAGCTCGCGCGTACCCTCGGCGTGAGCCTGGCGTCGGTCGCGCCGTCGGTGTGGCACGACGCCGACATGGGACACGGAGGCGCGTGCATGCGCGGCGCGGGCGATCCCGGCCCGGTCCCGGGCCAGCTCGAGGTGAGCCGGTCGGCGCAGAAGGCGGTCGCGCTGGCGCAGCAGGAAAAGAGCACCTGGACCCGCGCCGACCTGATCAAGTACCTGGGCCGGGTGCTGCCCAGATCCGGGATGGCGCCAGCCGCGGCCGCCGCCCTGCTGGAAGACCTCGCTGACCGGGCGCTGGCCTCGGAGTTCGAGCCGGTGGCTTGCCTGGAGGCGCCGGAGCCGGTGCAGGTACCGCGCAGTTTGCTGCGCGCCGACGGGCGCAGCGTCTACCAGCGGCACGGCGGCGTGCGGTTCGCCACGCACGCGCAGCTGAGCATGGAACAGCGTATGCTCGCGCTCGCGCGCGCCAGCGCCGCGCCGCGCCTGGACCGGGCCGACGCCGCGCGGGCGCTCGGCGCGGACCTGGCGCAGCTCGACCGCGCGCTGGCCGGCGGCGCGCCGGACGCGCACGGCCAGCGCACGCGGACCGGGCTGCGCGCGGATCAGGCCGCAGCCGCGCTGTCGGTGCTGACCGACGGCCGGCGCGTCTCGGTGATCAACGCGCCGGCCGGGTCTGGAAAGACCTGGGTGCTGACCGCGGCGGGCCAGGCGTGGGCCGCGGCCGGAGTCGGTCGGGTCATCGGCATCACGCCGTCCCAGTCAGCCCGCAACACCCTGGCCGCCGGGGTCCCGGTGTCGTACAACTGCGCCCAGTTCCTGGGCCACCTGCCCGGGCAGCGCGGCGCCCGCGGCCCCATCCAGCTGCAGCCCGGCGACCTGGTCCTGATGGACGAGGCGTCCATGGTGGCGAACCCGGACCTGGCCGACGTCGTCAGCCAGGCCGCGACCAGCGGCGCCAAGCTGATCCTCGCCGGTGATACCCAGCAATTGCAGGCAGTGGAAAACGGCGGCGGCCTGTCCCTGCTCGCAGACGCCCTCGGCTATGTTCAGCTCGCCGAGCCGGTCCGGTTCCGCGCCGCCTGGGAACAGGCGGCCAGCCTGCGGCTCCGCGTCGGCGATGCCTCGGTGCTGGCCGAGTACGACCAGTACGCTCGGATCGCCGGTGGTGAGCCTGAGCAGATGATGGACGCCGCGACTGCCCACTACCTTGCGCTCACCTTGGACGGTACCGATGTGCTGCTGATGGCGGCCGATCACGCGCTGCGCCGGGAGTTGTCCCGCCGCATCCGCGATGACCTGATCCGCCTGGGTGTCGTCCGGGCCGGGCCCGTGGTGCGCATCGCCGACGGCGCTATGGCAAGCGCCGGGGACCTGATCGTATGCACCCGCAACGACCACACGGTCGAGGCGGGGGAGCGTGGCCGGACGCTGGCCAACGGCGACCTGCTCCGCATCGAGGCGATCACCCCGGGCGGGCTGATCGTCCGCCGGGCGCTGGACGCCGACCCGGCCACCGGGCAGCGGCGGTGGACCGGCCAGCAGTTCCTGTACCCCGGCTACGGCGGGGTCGAGCTGGGCTACGCGGTCACCGATCATGTCGCGCAGAGCCGCACCGTGACCGCCGGCCTGGCGGTGATCGCCGGTACCGAGGATCGTCAGCACGCCTACGTCGCGCTGAGCCGCGGTACCGACACGAACATGGCGTATGTGTTCACGGTGTCGCCGAAGCTCGCGGACCCGGCGCCGGGCCCGCGCCCG
>Ga0137390_10002479_pt1 | contig 14648 bp, 22 predicted proteins | sample 15con2h24AmetaG_FD_104937 | JGI IMG/M metagenome (GOLD analysis project Ga0137390, IMG submission 104937) | Vadose zone soil microbial communities from Angelo Coast Range Reserve, California, USA - 15con2h2.4A metaG | ecosystem: Environmental > Terrestrial > Soil > Vadose zone > Saprolite... | reverse complement strand
GAGGTTTGGTAATGCTGGACAGATCATGACGGCCGCAATGAATGACTTGCTGAATAGTCGTGATGACCCCAAGCGACAAACGCTGTTGTGGTGATGGATCGACGTTACTAGGTAAACTTTCAGCACGTAGTATTGCAACACGCAACGCAACAGTGTAGCAGCAGCACAACGGCCGGAAAGGAACTCCTACGATTATATAATCACTGCCACGTAAGGCAGGCTTCGTAATGACGTCATCTGTTCAGTTATGTGTGCCTTTGAGGATCACTGGGCAGGCCGATCGATCAGGCTGCTCTGCTCCATCCTGACCCTGTCCTAGATATTCTCTTTCACTTCACTGCACTGCAACACAATATCACAAAGATATGAACTCAGAACTTCCTATCGACTTCTCCAATCCTGTCATTCGCGACTACATGTCGCTCGTCCGGTATTGCTTTCACTCAGCCTCACAGATCGCCGGAACACTTTCTGACAGGCCGAGCCCAGTCTGCAAGTTCTCACCCCGCTATCCTTGTTGATAAACATGGCAACTACACTGGTGTGTTCCTTTGTTATTCGGCCCTCCCTTGGTCCGTAGTTCCATTTGTGCTGTCGAGTCCTCACTCAGGAGCTGCTCTCAACATAGGCGATGTTGCGCGTTCATACCCAGCCTCGATATCACCTTCGGTGCCGGCCATAGCTGTTTATATCTTGGCAATATACGTGGGCCAGGTTGGATATTGTATCTTGCTTGTACTTGCGCGAAAGCCCGAGACTAAAGTGCGTCGATGTCGTTAGATTTTTCTACTTTGACTGACCAATGCTTGAGAGCACCATTGTCAAGGGTGTAGGCCTCGCTCTTGTGTTTGCAAATTGGGCCATGGCAGGCTGGGCTATTGCATGGGTATGTCCACTAGTGTCATGTCCAATTGCATCGTCGTTGAATCAGCGCTAGGTATTTGAAGCATTCTTGACGTCTACCGTCTTCCTTGGCATCCTTACCCTCTTGTTAATATACTCCAATGTGGTACTCATTGTGTATCACGTCCCTACCTGGAATCGTCCTCTCGACATTGCATTCATCCACGCGCCCGTCCGACTCTTCTTGATCCTGCCACTTTTGGTTCTGTTCCCTTATTCTTTGTTGTAAGTTTCGCCCTTTTTGCATTCGACGAGGGCCTAACTATCGCATTCTAGCGTCACTCTCGGTCATGTTTGGGATCCTGCACACCCAGATGAAATGGACAAGTATCAGTGGGAGGGATTTGCATATATCCTCTCTATCAATATAGTCGGCGTACTCATAATAGCCCTGCATTATGACTGGGTGTGGTGTCTTGGTGCAACTTGGGTATGCGTTTCCATCTGGCTGAAGCAGCCACAACCAATGCCCATACACGTTTGTCCCCTGTCCTCCTTGTCCCAAATAACCCGCTTAAGATACGCGGTTGATAGATTATTGCTATCATGTTCACCGCGTTGCACCCAATCACGCTCGTTGTGACGGCTCTTACAAAGCACTTCATAAGCAAAGGGCAGGAGGGTCGTATCCGTCTCCCTCCTGACGAAGAAGCAGCGCACAGACAGCAAGAACCTGGTGGACGTGAAATTCACGGAGATTGGAGCTAGGTTAATCGACACACTTTTCGATATGAAACGGTGTACGACTCCGAGGATACGGACGTTCGGAAGTTGCATATTATGTTTTGATAACGTTGCTACGCACGTCATATGAACACCACTTCATCGTGTAGTGCCATACGATTCATGCCTAAATCGGGCGGATCTGAAACCGAGGGCTTGTGATCCTAACAACGGCAAACAGCTTTCTCTCCACCTGCGTTTCACTTTGGCGACATGGCGGACCTCAAGCTCAAAGTTGAATTTGGTGGAGGACTCGAGCTTCTCTTCTCAAACAGGCGGACTCACCTCGTCGATATCCCTTCAACCGTGCCTCAGGGTGATAGGAAGGGCCAGCCTGTGGATATCAACTTCTTGATTCACTGGCTCAATCATAATTTACTCAAGGAACGCCCGGAGCTATTCATCGAGGATGGGACGGTGTGGGTAGTGTCTTACTCGCACGTGTGATGTATCCATTGATTAAGACTGATTCGGGGTGCAGACGACCCGGGATTCTGGTGTTGGTGAACGATACAGACTGGGAGCTCGAAGGGGAGGGTGGATACGAGTTGAAAGAGGGTGATGAAATTGTATTCATCTCCACGCTGCATGGGGGTTGAATCAGATGGTTTCTGATATTCCCACGTGTGGCAAGCATGGCTCGTAAGGTGAGTGCGAAAAAATCTACGGAGCAGTATGATTTTACGTGTTATTGCTTATAGGTCTTTGACTGCATGATTACGAGACGCCGCTAAATGCGACATGACACTGATGGGTAGAGCGTCAAAATACAAACAGAATATGAGTGGCGTAGGATGCGGTGGGGTGGAGTGGATCGAACGAAAATAAGATAGGAGGAAGAGTGGCGTTCACGTTTCACGGTGATTTATCAGTACCACGCTTTGACTCGTTCCATCCCAACCATGACCGCCATGACCTGGACGTTGTCGGCGTCGAGGAAAGCTCTGCTGTTGGGTGTGCCGTCGCCTGCACGTTCGTCGATGATGCTGAGCCCGACTCAGCGCGAGTGACCTCCTCAGCCAAGCGCAGTCGGTCCTCGAAAGCGATCCGCTCTTCGGCTGCCTTGTCTCGGGCCGCGGACGCATCGAGCTCGGGCATAGAGCCGGCAGAACCATACGCCCACGAGCCTGCGACGACGGCTGCGACCGTGAGTCCCTGCGCGACGATACGCACTCGCAGCCAGTTGTTGAACGAGTGCGACTGGCCCTTGCGCATCTTCGTCATGGCGATTACGAGCGCGGCCGTGGTGGCGGCCGCCCCTGCGAGGCTTCATCAGTCAGCATGCAGTCGAAAAACGGAATAATCAGTGAAGCTAGTGAAGGGTCGCACCGACAGGGACGAGCGGCTGCTGCTTGAATTTTCGCAGTGCCTTTTCGCGATAGGTTTCAGTGGGGACCGCGGATTGAGCGGTCATGGTGTGTGTGGGAGTGGCGCAGGCCGTTTCTCGATTCGGAAAATGATGGAAAATGATCGCAAGCCCCTGCACCTGAACTTTCAAACTCCGCGACACCGCAACAGGTTCAACCATTTTCAACCGGAAACACCACCGACCCGGACCATCTTGCTTGCTACGGTGCCGGCACTGTGCCAGCTCATGAATACATGAATGGTTATACTTGCGGTTTCCCCTCGTGTCGGATGGTTCGCTTTCGAGTTGAGTCGAATTTATCCAATCCTATTTAACCTACAAATTATTAGGTTACACCGAACTTTGCATCACAGCATTGTTCTTACGTCCACAACCAGCCATGTCGCTTAGAGGGCTTACAAAATGGCAGTGCTGACACGGGGCGGTATTGCTGTGCCCTGCAGAGTTCATTTGATTTGCGAGAGGTTGATGCCTTACACATTTCCTCATACAAGATCACCGCCCTCCCATGAACACCCGTTCGTTCGCATCAGATAAACACAGCACCTGTTACTTGAAAGTAGCTAGAAGTTTAATATGATGAATGGATTAGAGATGGCCATCGAGAAAGAGACATACAAAGATGCTATGAAGGGAAAAGGGGTCATGAAGGTGGCAAGCCTTGGGGAAGGTGAATAAGTGACCTCGTAGGTGGTAGAGTATTTATCTCAGCGACCCCAGACTGGGAAGGTATCGAACCAACGTAGGCCAAGACTAGGGACTCGGAGGGGGTAGAATCTCAAGGAGGGCCTGGCCCCATGGAGTGCATGATATGTCGCCGAGTCATCGTACACCGCAGGATGTCCTCCTGCTTATGTATGTGCATCTTAAGCTCTACACCCGTAATGACGACGCTCTATGGTAGCGTTATATGGTGGTCTAATGCAAGTGCAAGAGTTCCAAAGTACTCTTGCATCAGCCCTCCATCATAACGGTGGACACACACTAGCAGCAATGCCTATGACCATGGCAGGATAGTCCCCAGTGATGAAGAAGAAGCGGCGGACGCACTTCGGATGCTTCGGGTCGCTGACCTCATAGAGTGAGTCGATCAGGGCGTTCTCGTGATGCGGCTTGAGCGCAACGTGCAGGTCGATGGTCGCACCCGCGGGAGGATGACGGTGGTGCTCCCACTTCTCAGGAATGGAGCCCCACGAATGCTTCACCCTCATGTCGTCCCAACAAGGCGCGAAGTGGTTAGCAAGACCAGCAGGGGACTTGGCTGCGTCAGTAGAGAAAGGGGATATGTTGGATGATCACGAATGTGCGGATACGACAGCGTGACTTCGGCAAGCCAAATAAACTCTTGGCAGATGCGTCAGGGTGGCTCCGATTTGGCCAGATGTTACGGAACGGCGACGTAACTGTCACCACCCAACGCCTCTCTCCAAGATGATTGGACCTAACGCCTCCTTGTTTAGGACTGTGGTCCTATAGTATTCTAGTCGATGGGCAGGTTCGCACCTTATCGAGGGTTTTTCTCCAAAACTTGATCGGCTTTCCAATGCCAAAGGCCGATAATTGAGTCCGACCCGACGACTGATCAGGTCGATCAAGCCTGATCAAGGGTCGGTCAACCGGCTGGACGCACTTAACGTCGCTCGCTTCACAACTCGGCCGGACTGCCACTGCTTCCTGCAGTTGCAGTTGCGAGTTCCGTTGCGTTGCGATCTCCTTATAACCTGTACGTTTTTGGTGGCCACATGGCTGGTTCTCCGCCTGCACGGGGAACCGGAGGCATTATTATCGGAAGCACGTTTGGTAACGTGTCACGAAATTTTGGAGGTACTGTAGAAATGACTCCACACCCCACGTGTGCACCGGAACGCATACGACAGGCCGCGCGACTCGGGCAAATGTCGACGCACGAGACGGCGATACAAGTATTTATAGAAAGAGGTGAAACGATGGTCATTTCGAACGTGGCCCGAATTTGCTACGCGACAGGGAAAGAAATAACGGACTCGGAGGATATATAGCCCAGAGCTGAAGCAATCCTCGGACCCGTGGCGTCGGGGAACGGCTTGGACATTCTCTTAATAAATGGAGAGGAGGGGTCTGATAATCGAGTGCGCGAGGAGGAGTTACTAACCTACCGAGGGCAGAGATATCGGATCAAATGGACCACAGGGAAATCAGACAGGTATATTGTCGTGCAACTTTCTTTTCTTTTTGGTGAAGGTGAAATGACATGAGGGATACAGTATCTAACTGTGCGACAGTTGTGCTGATTCTAACAAGAAAGCTTGTTGATCGTTACGACGGCTGTCATAACCGGAGCGCGTGGAGCCTCGGCTGGTCGGTTATACAGCCACCGTCCACCATTCGCCATTCGCCTGTTCTTACCATGACGCTAAACCTGGATATTATCGGGTAACCGAACCGATGTAACTGACAAGGGGCGGGTGATGGCAACGGTGGGCCGTGTTCGGACGTGATTGATAGCTATTCTCCCATCACACAATCATTCTCCCACGTCCTGATACCGGCCCACTTTATATCACTTATTACACTCTCTCAGACGGGGCGTCTCTTTTCCCTCCACATCCTCGTCCTGCAGGGCGAAGAGCATGTCCTTTCTCAGCTTTCGCCATGCTAGACGCAAGGCAAAGAAGATAGTCAGTGTACGCTCTCCGCGCCCGCCAACGCCCCCTACCCCAGGTAGTTTCGTCTCCACAGCCATTGTAGAGATCGGCGACCCATCCAGTCTATCCGCTGAGGCATACTATGCTCCCCTGGCTCTCCAGGTAGACACGAGCTTCGCAACTGAGCCACTATTTCCCAGCGAACCCTTCCTTCCTGCCTTTCGCGAGCCTTCTTTGACCGCAAACCCGAGGCAGACGTGGGATAGACACTCTCGTCCCCGTTCCAGGCGTAGTGGGAGTTCACCTAAATCACCTCACGTTGGCCCTGGATCGGTCCAATCGAAGGTGAGTGTCCCTGTCCTGAATTCTCCAGGGGTTTATCAACTGCAGGCGCTGCATGTACTGAGGTCGGCTTTCAGGATGGTCGTTTCTCAGAATTACGTGTGGTTGAGGATACTACAAAGGTACGCCTATGTCAACCCTCGCCGTAGTTCCCCCACCAACTAGTGATAGCTTTCTCAGACGTCAGGTCCCCGCCGTGTCGCCAAAGCCCCACCCGCGCCAATCAAGATTCCGACCACGCTTCATGTGCCAAAAGTGCAGGTTCAACGATCAGCGGGCAAGTCTGCGGAACTGCGTCCTGCTTCCACGAATCCTCGGGTGTCTCCGGTCATTGATGACCGCTCATCCGTTGTGTCAGGCACTACACTTCCCGGAGCTCTCATTGCCAATGTGTGGACGATTCAGACGGATCAGCTTCCCCAGCCCCAATCGCCGCGTATCACCCGTACCGACTCTGCCATCCTGCCCGTTGGGGACAATCCGTTCACGAAGTCGCCCACACGAAAGCATTCGGGGACTAGTAACGGTGATGGGGAGTTTCTTATACCACCTATACCTCCTCTGCCGGCAGGCGTTAATAGCCCAGCTGCTGGTCGACCTACGAGTGGGCAGGGCAAGGGCAATGTCGCTTCGGATGACAACGCACAGGCGACCGGGGGGAGCAACTCGCGTGATCAACTGTTGTTGGAAACGACAAACTTCGAGAGTGTTGGCAGCGCAAGCAAATCCTTGCAGATCTCGCCCATTTCCGAGTTAACGTCCCCAGGGACTTCTGACTCGGGAACCCCAGACCTGATAAAGGATTCGTCCACTTCTCCTGGTGGGACCTCATCCGATGCGCAGCTGGATTCTTCTTCTTCAAACTCCGCGTCATCCGCGTGGCTAGGTCCAGCGTCCAGCGCATCACCTGCTTCGGGAGATGAACTCATCATGGCTTTGAGTGTCTTTCCAGCACCCCCATCAGATCTCGAGCCTCGAGCCTCAGTATCTCGGACAAGTGTCCTCACGAATGAGCGCAATCTTGATGAAGCCGCAAGCTCCCGCACACAGCTCGCAGGACAGCACCGGACGGGTCCGTGCTTTCGCATCATTTTGATGAAGCGATAGATTTCCTGACATTTCCCATCTTCGTTAGGCGCCACTCCAGAAGCTCGTCGTCCTCCACGCTCACGCTCGAGTTCGCGCCCATCTCTCGCTTCTGTGAACACCCTCATCCTACACCCAGCAACTTTGCTTCCTATCGGCGAGCGACGGATATCCCCCTCCCGTTCATTAAATGAATCCTCGGAAGGCAGTCAAGAAGTAGCCCCGAACAATGCCGACGGTTTGTCTGCTCTGCCCTCCATATTGCCTGCGACACGCTCGCAGCATGTTTTCCGGCTCCCTTCCTTCCCGGAAAGTGTAAACCGTTCATCTGCGCTAAGGAGTTCTGGTTTCCCGAGTTTCTTGATCTCCAGCCCTCCGAGTCCTGATCTACTTGATGACTTTGTCCTGGCGGACGGAGGCAGTATGCGGCATCGTAAGTATGATCTGCTATATCCTGAATGTGGGAAATGTGACGAGATTTCTCTGCAGAACGGTCCTCCTCCCATGAAAGCACATCAACGATGCCGACATCTGGGAGACAAACCTTCCCTGAGACACCTTCTGTCTTCAGTCCTATGTTCTCACCAGGTATTGATCACTCACGGCCCCATACCTTGACGTTTCCGGATTCTTCGACATGGCGACATCCATCCTCTGCTAAATCCCTGCGTGGTCGCAGCCGAGTATCACAAAGGTTTATCGTTGGAAGATCGACTTCAACAAAGTCCCCCATTAGAACGAAGGCGCGCAAGAAGTCGTCAAATGGTAAGCTGAGGCGGTCGTCCCCGTGCACCAGTACTCCGTCAATACCTTCGTCACTCCCCACAGTGGCTAAGGGTGACGTCCCTCCAATGTCCGATCGAGTTCGGCTTGGCGATGGCCTACCTGGTCGCCCTCCGTCGGTAGCGGGTGATAAATCTACCGATGTTCGATATCCACGGAGGCTGGCACATCAAAGGCATTCTGAGCCACGGAGGCAGACCATCATTCTTCCAGCGTCATTAGTTCTCCCACCTCCACCTCCATCACACCCACCGTCTCCGCAGAGATCTGCAAGTGAATCTCCGTCTAGCCCCGCTTCGCCTTCCTTTTTCTCGTTGTCACCTCCGCCTCCACCTCCCAAATTGCATCCCCCTCCCCGACCAGTCCCCCAAGTTTCTCCTGTCTCTCCATCTTTCTCTCAGTATGCAAAGGCTCCCCGCCAACCCCCACCAGCATTGCTCTTACCTGATGCCCCGCCAGCAGCCGAATTTCAGGCTCGGGAATCACGTCGCTCTCGCTCTCTTTCATCGGCTGCTCTGGCCGCTTTTCCTGCTCATGCCTCCATTGACCTTCCGCTAAATGCCTACAATACTGATCGCCCCCGTCGTCCACTTGGCCCACGCGCCCCTTATCGCAATGCGTCTTCTAGCCCTCAGTCGCGTAATCGTTTCCTTCCAAGCCCACCCAGAGAGTCCTCTAGAGTGACGCTTATGGGTGCCCGGAGTTTGGGATCAAGAGGCCAGAGTGCTTTCTCTGGATCCAGCTCCGGGCCTAAATTTCAGACGTCTCCCCCTAAATTCAAAGGTCTCACTTTTGAGGCAGCGAAATGGACGTTCTCCCGCGAAGAGTTACAAGGGATCGTGTCCCAGGCAATCATGCACTCAGGGAAATCATCATCCATTCGCCTACTCTCACAACAAGCGGCATTCGTCGAGGTACCCGACGAACTGGAGAGGCTCAATGAGTTGTTGCATGAGCTCAAGGTTCAGTATCGATTACAGGTCCGCAAGCGCGACGTCCTCCTGAGGGCTATTTATGCGTACGCAGAGAGCCCGGAGTTCAGTTTGATTGCCCACCGCTCGAAAGTGCAAGAACTACACGAAACTGTGGTAAACCTCGATCGGATTGCCGAAGAGTTGTACTGTGTACGGGATCAGGCTGCGCAGCTGTCACGGATGCTCGCCGTCCACTCTGGTAGCGCACTGGCCGTGGCACTTCGCAAGCTCAACGCGAGCTTCCTCAAGCAGAACGCGGAGCTGCACACCCTGAAAGACCATGTCTATGGCCTCGAGACCGACCGTGATGAGGCGTGGACCCAGGCCCAGCAGGCGGTTGAAGACTTAGACGACCTCAACGCCACCTTGCGGGCTCAAGATATTAGTCCCCCCGTTACACGCGCGTCGAGCCGCCGCTCGAGCCGCGTCATCGCTTCCCGCAAGTCCTACCTGCACATGTCGAGGGCCGGACTGAGCCTCAGTCGGCGGACATCACTCGCGGCGAGCCAAGTCGGTTCGGTCCGTTCGAGCTGCTGCACATCAGCGGTCTACTACGCCCCGTCCCCGACTTGCGATCCCGTCCCTCCTGTGCCTCCTGTGCCTCCCATCCCGCGCCGGCCACCATCACTAAACTGCATCATCCCATACGATCTGCGGAGCCCGAATTCCGGTAAGCACAGCACCGCCTTCCACTTCACTCACTCCGAGTGCTTGGCCCCAGGGCTGATTGAAAGAACGCGCGTTTTTTTTGGTTTTATTATAGCGAGCATGTCAGACTTGTCGACGTCATCTGCCAGACGCGCGCTCACGCGAGCGGAGGCTGATTTGTACGGGTACCTTGGCATCGACGACCCTGAGCTAATGCCACCGCCGCCTCGGCGGTCGTCCATCGCGGCATCACCCTCGACGATGTCTCCCATAACACGAGATTTGGCATTCAGACGGTTGTCTGATATCACGGACCGGCGGATGACAAAAGGCTGTGGCCTTTCTGATCGATTCCAATCGTTTATGGAAAATGAGGTACGCGCCCGTTGTTAATTTCCCCAATCTTAGGAGCGTGCTTCTGATGAGCCTTCTGTGAAGCCTGACGCCCTGCTCAATACCTTGAATCACCTGGACCCTTGATGGCCGGACTTTCCTACACGGGCACTTTATTTATCTTGTTATAATTTAATCGTACATACCCTTTTCGCGCTCGCGGCACCGCACTTGCTCGCTGTTACCACCTTCACTGTTGTTCGCATCATTCATCATTCATCATCACTCATTTCCATAACTGTTCTCACAGACCACAGACCCATGGACAGAGGCCGTGAAGTTATGTACTTGTCAGCAGTCAGTAAAATCTAACCTGATTTATCCGTGTTTGATGATCGATGGGATCAGCGGGCACTAAGAAAGCGTAGATGGATAGCAACAAACAACAACAGCATGGAGAGGCAAGAAAATAATGATAGCGACGACTGAGAATGAGTAAGGAAAGGAAGAAAGATGGAAAAGGAAGCCTCGCCCATTCCTCCGGAGTCCCCCATCAGTGACGGGCTCGTTTCCGTCGCACCCGGAATTCCTCAGGGGCACCGGTGGAGTTGGAGCTGGCTCGGGACGCAGGCCGAGCGGGGCTCGACGACGCTGTCCGTTCTTCATTTGGGATATGCTCGTCGCCCTCAGTCACGCCTCCTGCCTCGACATCCTCCGCCGCTCTGCCTGCTTCTTTCTCGTCGTGCCTGACGATTCGGGCCCGCTTGCGCGAAGCCTTCGGTGTCACCTCCCCTTCAGGGCTAGATCTCCCCGATCGAGAACCCACGGAAGCGGATGATCGTGCGCTCGCCCGCTGCTTGCTCCGAGACGCGCTACGTGGCTGGCTCATGTGCGCCAACGACGCCGAGCGCCTCTTGCCAGGCGCCTCCGCCTCCGCCTCCGATTTGCCGTCCTCGCCGCCGGACAGTGCGTCCACTTCCGCGCTTTTGCTTCTGCTCCTTGTACGGTACGCGGGGCGAGGTTGTGGACGTTGGGGGGCAGGGTCCTGTGGTGCTACTTCTTCGCCCGACTGCTCGCCCGATTCTTCGTCGCTGGTGGCCAATTCCCTTGGCTTGCCCGGCCTGCCACGGGGTTTGGATGCGGCACCTGAAAGTGCCGTCAAACATATACAAAGTTAGGAATTTGTGCGGCAAACCTTTGGTTTTGGACATGATATTGGTGAGGCGCCTTTCGTATGACCGTTGAGGCTCCCAAGTTGGGGACGTCGCGGACACCTTAACTTTGGCTTGAGCGAGAACTTGATCCATGTAAGCTTTTCTAGATAGGGAAGGCTAATGAGCGAAGTCTCGGATATGGTAAGGAGACGCACATTGCCAAAGCATCTCGGCTTTCTAAAGGAGTCAACAAAGGCTGTAGAACCTTGAAAAATAGGATGGCAGCGTCCTTCTTCTTTTGGTGCTTGTTGCTTTCATAAACTCCAAGTCGCTTTGCTACCCAACCCAGTAATTGCGTGTGAATGGCAATGATATGTTGGCCCTCGAGCTTGCGAACAATCGCCAGCTGTGCGCCGCGCATCATGAGACAAGGTATTAACGACTTGGCGAGCGAGACAGAGTGTGTCTCATCAGTTGCGAGACCCTCGAGGAGCAAAAGGAAAGACTTCAGAGCGTTAATGAATGAATAAGATGGGATAGCACGGAAGGATGATATTACTCACGTCCTTGAGCGCGCTTGTAATGACGTCGACGACAATGTCACCGTGTCCTTTGTACATGCCTTCTTCTCGTAGAACATCAACAACGACCTTTGAACAGTGGTCGAAGGCCACTCCTAATCGACCATGGTGGGTAAGAAGAACGGCGCCATGCCTCGGGTGAATAGCTCCAGCGCGGATGGCCCGTAAGAACGTCGAGACAACGCCCATAAAGACATACTCTTGTTCGAGTTCGGTGCGTGTGGTTTGTTTGCCTAGATAATGACGTGGTCGTCGCCAACGTCCAAAAACACGAAAGCTAGCGATCAACATACCAGCTAAGGCTGCGGCTCCCGTCTCCTTCGTGCCGTTCGTTGCTTTCTTGCTCCCCTTCCCAGCACCCTTCTTAGGAGCCGCATCATTGTCACTGGAAGCACGTTCGTCATCTGATCCATCAGAGACTTCACTAAGCACAGCCACTTCCTCCGTAAAACGCTCAGCTTCGGCCAGCACGAAAGCGGCGCAACGAAGCTGAACCTCCTCATCAAGCGTTAGTGACAAGGTTTCTGGGGACTGTTCGGCTTCAGAGTCTTGTGGTGGACAGAAGAGAATATGGAGATTAAGGAGGTTCTGGAAGGCCTACAACCCGAACTGAGGTCAGGTAACTGTTCTGAGGAAGCAATGAGGCGCTTACCGCTCTCCGGACACCGTCGGTGGGGTTCGATTGGGAGCCCACAGCGTATTCGACGAGTCTCTTGAGCAGAGCTTCCCGCTGCTCACGGAAAGACTCCCTAAGGCGCCCGTCATCTGGGGACGGCTGGACCTCCACTGATAATCGTCTAGCCTTCCAGATAACGTGCAAAGTCAATAAGTTAAGCGCCTGATCGATCATCTGTGTAGATGTCAGTCTCCTTACTTAAAGAGTGATCTTGCGCAAACCTTGCACGCACCGTTTCTTCTTCTTTGTACCCTAGTCTGCCCCGGTCCAGAAGAGCCGAGACTATGTCCCACGCGCCACTCTGCTTCCCACCTTCATCCTCTTCCATCCACACCGACATGTCTCGTGCGCCGGCCAACACGGACAGACGCGCGCAGATCGCCCCCAGCCGAAGTACTTCATCCTCCGTAAACGATGCAATCTCGAGCTCGTCGCGACCTGCAACGGCATCGCGTAAAGACATCGCAAGCTTATCCTCCAGCTCGAGGATCTTCGTATTGTTCGTGTTAGATAAGCTTGTGGCGTCCATCAGGTGACGGATCGCCGCCACGGCGTGCGAGAGTACGACTGACGACGAGTGGGAAGTAAACTGCTTAGTGATGTCATCCCACAGACTAGCATAGGCCTGTAAGGCACGTCAGCTTTACTAAGAGGATGTCCACCAGTCCACCGACCGCTGTCATCCTCATTTCCAAGTAGAGGTCAAGGTTCATGAGCAGAGGTATTGAGAGAACCACAGCGATGCGTGCCTCGTCCGTTTGGTGCTTGGCAAACAATCGAGGAAGGCTTTTGATCAAGGCGCGCGTGATGTCCGACACGACGGTGTCCTCCTCGCCCTGCAAGGAGAATGTGTGAACCGGCATTCTGGCGCGTAGCGCTCAAGCACGTACCTTCTTTGCGGCAGCCGCGCTCGCCTTCGCCTTCCCTAGAGACGCCACAAAGACTTCCAGAAGGACGGCTTCCTCGACCTCCTCCAGACGCCAAGGTTCGTTCGCTCCCGAGTCAGTGCTCCCTTTGCTATTTTTCAACCTCCTCCCTCGTGGCCCCTGGATGGAGTCAGATCCAGCTGAATGGTCCAGCAGTAGAATATCTAGTAGCGCCTCCCAGTCGTTGACGGATTCGATATCGTCCCACAGAGCTCCGACAGCGAGCCCAATTCTACCTCGTTGCTCTGTCCCGACAAAGGCGGCAACTTCGCGAACCCGTCGCAACGTAGGGCTGGGAGTAACCCCATTGAGAGACTCCTCTTCGTCCTCGGCAACAATAGCTTTCTTGCCTAGAAGCTTCGCAAGGCGCACGAGCAACTTCCCCAAGGCTTTGATACCCGCGCGTGTTCGTTCTTGCTTCCCGACCTTCCCACCCGCGAGATGCTCCTCAACGATCTCTGCCCAGACGCCTCTAACAAACTCACTGACAGCCTTGCGCACCTTGGCATCCTCATCAAAGATAAGCATGCACAGCTCCTCGCGCTGCTCATCTTCGAGTAGCTGGTGCGCATCAATAGCTCCAAGGACACCAATGACTGCGACGCGCACGGCAAGTTCCGTGTCACGAGTTGCCATCTCCACGAGACGCGGCTTAAAACGTTCTGTGAAGGTCTGCAGGGATGAAACATAGTCCGAGTTCTCGTAAACGCCGGAAAGCGATTTGACGGCCTCCAGACGGACTAGAGTGTTTGCATCTGAGAGGACCCAGCCGACGTAGCGGAGGTATGTGCCATCAAGGAAGTGTCCAGGATATTTCTTGAACCATAAACCAATGGAGCGCACACATTCAGCACGGATTGATGGATCCAAGTCACGATAGCGGTTTACAAAGACGCTAAATGATCGCTCACTTGTTGGTGCGAAGCGCAATGAGCAGTAATAGGCACACACCTGTCCACTAGCTCCTTCAAGAACTCCGCCAAGCTGGCTTTTCTCTGGCGCACTTCTGTTGCTTTGTCTTCTAGCTCTTTCTCTCGGCCCGTGACTGCTTTGATTTTGTTTCCCGCTTTTCGTTTCTTCTCTCCAGCCTTTTGCCTATCCAGGACGTCAGCCTCCTTATCTACGGCAGCTGCGACATCGCAAAGTGCCGTCAGTATCTCCAAAGCAACGACAGTAGCAGTATGTCGAAAGCTCCGGAGCTGGGAGGACGACATGCAAGTGATCCACGTCTGGATTGTTGCCATTAAGTCCGTCGCGTAAAGGACACCGAGTTGGGCAGCTGAAATAATAAGACGTTCGAGGAATTCAGACAGGGACTTGCGAAATTTCTTGAATATGGGTAGTCTTGACGTAAGCGGATATAGGGGAGAGTCATCCTGAAACGAAGGATGTTGGTACAAAACGGAACGTGCTTGGTTCAGCGCACCTGTTTCAATGCTTCCGTGAAGTTATCTAGGGCATCAACCACTCCATCATAGTCGACCGCCTCGTCCTCGTTAACGGTGTCATTACAGCCGCAAGCACGG
>Ga0137390_10002475_pt1 | contig 14653 bp, 12 predicted proteins | sample 15con2h24AmetaG_FD_104937 | JGI IMG/M metagenome (GOLD analysis project Ga0137390, IMG submission 104937) | Vadose zone soil microbial communities from Angelo Coast Range Reserve, California, USA - 15con2h2.4A metaG | ecosystem: Environmental > Terrestrial > Soil > Vadose zone > Saprolite... | reverse complement strand
CGCACCAGGATCGCGATTTCCCTGAGCGCGTGCTGGCGGCGATGCAGCGCCTCGATCTCGTCGCCGACCCAGCGGGCCTCCTGCTCGGCGTCCCACAGCCCGCGCACCATGATCTTGTCGCCGGTCTCGGCGCGGGTCCACAAGGTCTTGCCGAGGCGCCCGCGGTTATGGGCGATCACCCCGGCCGCGGCGGCGAGGATCTCCGGCGTCGAGCGGTAATTCTCCTCGAGCCGGACGATCAGTGCGCCCGGAAAATCGCTCTCGAACCTGAGGATGTTGCCGATCTCGGCGCCGCGCCAGCTGTAGATCGACTGGTCGTCATCGCCGACGCAGCACAAATTCTTGTGCTGCTGCGCCAGGAGCCGCAGCCACAGATACTGCGCGACATTGGTGTCCTGGTATTCGTCGACCAGCAGATAGCGGAAGCGGCGCTGATTGGTCGCGAGGATTTCGGGATTTTCGCTGAACAGCGTCAGATTGTGCAGCAGGAGATCGCCGAAATCGACAGCGTTCACCGTCGCGAGGCGCTCCTGGTAGGCGCGGTAGAGCTGGAGCGCCCGGCCATCGGCCCAGTCGCCGACATCGCCCGCCGGCACCTTGTCCGGGATGAGCCCGCGGTCCTTCCAGCGCTCGATGATGCCGAGCAGCGCGCGCGCCGGCCAGCGCCGCTCGTCGATGTTGGCGGCGGCAATGAGTTGCTTCAGGAGGCGCTGCTGGTCGTCGCTGTCGAGGATCGTGAAGTTCGACCGGAGGCCGACCGCCTCGGCATGGCGGCGCAGGATGCGGGCGGCGAGCGCGTGAAACGTGCCGAGCCAGACTCCGTCGGCGGCGCGCCCAATCATCGCGTCGAGGCGCTCCTTCATCTCGCGCGCCGCCTTGTTGGTGAAGGTGACCGCCAGCACCTCGCCCGGATAGGCGCGGCCCGTGCCAAGGATGTGCGCCAGCCGCGTCGTCAGCACCCGGGTCTTGCCGGTGCCGGCGCCGGCCAGCACCAGGACCGCGCCCTCGACCGCCGCGACGGCGCGGCATTGCGCCTCGTTGAGAGCGGCGAGGTGTCCCGGTTCTTGATCCGACGGGAGCGGCGGGTCGGTAAGAAGATCGCTCATGCAATACATCATATAGCAATCGGCATCGCCAAGGGCACCAGAAGCGGATGAACAACATTCGCATTCCCGGCGAAAGCCGGGATCCATCAATCCACCATCGCGGCGACGAAAGGTGAGTCCCGGCTTTCGCCGGGACTGCGGCTTTTTAAAGCGTCAAGCCGTGGCGCAAAAGCCACGTTAGGCGCAAAAACTGTTGCAAAAGGGACTAGTCGTGGCCGCGCCGGATCCCCCTGGCCCTATTGTGCAGATGCTTCGAAAAGCCTCCGCACATGCACGCCGCAATCGTCCTCCTGGTATTGGTCCTGACCTATATCGGCATCGCCGCCGGTCGGATCGCGTGGCTGCAGGTCGACCGGACCGGCATCGCGCTGCTCGCGGTCATTGCATTGCTGGCAAGCGGCGAGATGACCCTCGACGAGTTCGGCAGCGCGGTCGACCTGCCGACGCTGGCGTTCCTGTTCGCAATGATGATCATCTCGGCGCAGTTTGCCGAATCGGGCTTTATCGACCTGTGCGCCCGCACGATGGTCGACATGAGGGGCGGCACGACTGCGCTCCTGGGGCTGACGGTGGCGATCGGCGGCGGGTTGTCGGCGGTGCTCGCCAACGACATCCTGGTGGTCACGATGGCGCCGCTCTTACTCGCCGGCGCGCAGCGCCGCGGCCTCGATCCGCGGCCTTTCGCGATCGCGCTGGCCGCCTCGATCAATGCCGGCTCCTCGGCCACCTTGATCGGCAGCCCTCAGAACATCCTGTTAGGCGCCATCGGACGGCTCGATTTCTTGGGCTTTCTGGCGGCCTGCGGCGTGCCGGCATTGTTTACGCTGCTGGTGGTCTTTGGCGTGGTCTGGCTGCAGTGGCGCCGCCGGATCCGCGACACCGCGACGCCACGCGACCCGATCGCGATAGCGGCGGTCACCGAGCATGTCCTCGACCGCAATCAGACGATCAAGGGCGGCGTCGCGGTGCTGGCCTTGCTGATCCTCTTTGCTACCCCGCTACCGCGCGAGATCGGCGCGCTGATCATCGCGGCATTGTTGCTGGCCAATCGCAAGATCACCAGCCGCACGATGATCGCCGCGGTCGATTGGCCGCTGTTGCTCCTTGTGTCCTGTCTCTTCGCGATCACCGGGCAGCTCAATGATTCCGGGATCGCCGCCAAGGTGCTGGCGTTCCTCGACGATCACCAGCTGCTGCCGAACAATTTGCTGTTGCTGCTGCCGTTTGCCGGCGTCACCAGCAACGCGATCGGCAGCGTGCCGACGGCGATGCTGCTGCTGCAGATTTGGCCGGTCCCGCCTTCCGGCGTCCTCTATGCGCTGGCGCTGCTATCGACGCTAGCCGGAAATCTCCTGGTGACCGGCAGCCTGACCAATCTCCTGATCGCCGAACAGGCCGAGCGGATGGGGGCGGGGCTGACCTTTCGCACCTATGCCCGCGCCGGAATCCCGATCACGGTGCTGTCGCTCGCCTTCGCCACCTTCTGGCTGGCGGTGACCAACATCCTGCCGCTGACGCCGCCGATCTCGACGGTGCCCGGGCCATAAACGTGTCAGCCGGACCGCGGGCCTCTGGCCCGCATGCGGCCGGGACGGCCGCGGTCCACGGCAGCGAAAGGTGTATCAATCCGGGAATCTCCGGTAAGAACAGCCCGACATCTGTGCAGGAGCATCCGTGCCGTCCCGACCCCTTAGAATCGGCACTCGTGGCAGCCCGATGGCGCTCTATCAGGCCCGGCTGGTCCGCGACCGGCTTTGCGCCGCCCATTCGGACCTCGCCGCCGAGGGCGCGGTAGAGCTGGTACCCATCCGCACCACCGGCGATCGCGTGCTGACGCGCCAGCTGGCCGAGATCGGCGGCAAGGGCCTCTTCACCAAGGAGATCGAAGAGGCGCTGCTCGACCGCCGGCTCGATCTCGCGGTGCATTCGCTGAAAGACATGGAGACCGTGCTGCCGGAGGGCCTCGAAATCGGCGCGGTCCTGGCGCGCGATGATCCGCGCGACGCGGTGATCTCGCGCAGCGGCGCCGGTCTCGCCGACCTGCCGCATGGCGCACGGGTCGGCACGGCCTCGCTGCGGCGCCGCGCCCAATTGCTGCGCTGGCGGGATGATCTCGCGGTGGTGCCAATCCGCGGCAACGTCGGCACCAGGCTCGCCAGGCTCGCCGGCGGCGAGTTCGACGCGCTGGTGCTGGCGCTGTGCGGCCTCGAACGCCTCGGCAAAGCGGCGCTCGTGACCGAAATTCTCGCAGCTGAGCTGATGCTGCCGGCGGTCGGCCAGGGGGCGCTGGCGATCGAGTGCCGCGCCGCGGACCCGGCATTGCGGCAGCTGCTCGCCCCGCTCAACGATCCGACGAGCGCGGCCTGCGTCGCGGCCGAGCGCGCGATGCTGGCGGCGCTCGACGGGTCGTGCCGCACGCCGATCGCCGGGCTCGCCGCAATTGCCGGCGATCGCCTCAGCCTCGATGGGCTGCTGCTCGCGCCAGACGGTAGCGGCGAACGGCGCGATCACATCGCCGGTGCGATCGGCGAGGCGGTTGCTCTGGGGAACGAGCTCGGCGAGCGGCTGCGCCGCGGCGCCGGCCCCGAATTCGGCTTTGGCTGATCAGCGCGCCAGCGCGGCGTGGTTGGTGGCGACGCCACCCTCGCAGGCCTGCCGGTGCAGCCATTGCGGCGCCGTTCCCTTGCCATGGACGACGTCGTCGTAGAGATAGACCGGCCACCCCAGGACGAAAACGGTGTGGCTGACCACATCCCTGTTCTTGTCCGGACACGGCCCGGTCGCAACAAAGCCGAGCACCAACAGCACGATGCCGATCGCGAGATAGGTGCCAATGAGTGACCGCATCGGTCGCCCTCTTTTGGTGAAACTCTTGTGAATTGCTTCGCATTCAGTTGACGCGCGCGAGCCGTCATTGGTTCCCGGCGGGATCACAGGACTGGCCGGGCTTGGCCCGAGAGCCTTCAGGCCACATAGAGTTCCTGAAGGCCGTATTGGCCCATTACCAAGGCGTCGGCATCAGCGTCGCCCGCGTCATGACCGACAATGGCGGCTGTTATAAAGCCTTCGCCTTCCGCGACGCCTGCCCAGGCCTACACCAATTCCGGCCTACGTATCGCGGCGCTGCCGCAATGGCTCGATCGCGACAACCGGTAACGCCCTCATCAGCCGCATCGGCCTTCCCGAGGACCATCTGTCGACCGCTCACGCTACAGGCCCGCTTGGGGTCATTGCGCCGCCTGAGGCTTGGCGCGGACCGTCTTTGCGATCTCCTTCTGCCGGTCGAATTCGGCGCGGCGGCGGGCAAACTCCTTCCGCGACAATCGGGCAATATTGGAGAAGTCGAGCTTCCAGGCCGGATCTTCGCTCCAGCGCAGCGGCGATTGGACCGTCGTGCGCGGCCCCGGCGCCGCCTCCAGCACGCGCAGCGCGAGTTCCAGGGTGAAGGACTGCGATTGCGGGTCGTGCGGGCGCCCGGTCGGATTGCCGAGCGGGAAGTCGCTGAACAGGAACCGCGGCACGCCGCAATATTCGACGATGTCCTTGGCGCAGCCTATGATGACGGTCGGGATGCCGTTCGCTTCGAGGTAACGGGCGGCCAGACTCACGGTCTGGTGACACACCGGTCAGACGGCGACGAGAATGACCGCGTCTGCATCGTCGTCGCGAACCCGCGCCAACAACTCCGGGCAGTCCCGATCGATCGTCGCGCGATGGCTGCGGTTGGTCGGCGCGCCGTGAAAGCGCGGCGTCACCTCGCCGACCCGTCCGGCCGCCGCGAGTCGGCGCAGCGCCGGCAGCGGAAACCAGGCGTTGCTGTCCTCGGCCGTGGTGTGCGTGCGGTCGTAGCCGACATGCGAGATGCGCAGATCGTGGTCGGCCGCGCTATCGCCGGAATAGACCGTGTAGAACTTGGCGGCGGCGTTATAGGGCGCGCCCGGCCCCTGATCGCCCTTGTCGCTCTGATAGGGCGCCGCCGTCGTCACGAGCCCGATCCGGCTTTCGGCCAGCGGCTTTCTGAGCGCCGCGAACGGCACATCGGCATAATGCGCCCAGCGATAGGGCGCGCCGTAGCCCAGCGCCTGATAATACTCACGGATGCGCTCGAGATAGGGGATCGGCGCATCATGCTCGGAGGAAAACCCGAACCCCTCCTCCTCGGCCATTGCTTTCTCCCTGGATCAAACGTCGAGCCGTTCCTCGGACAGCTTCCGGCGCGCCGCGACATTGAACCGGCCGTCATAGATCGGCCGGCCGCCCGTGCTGGGTCCCTGGTATTGCACGAACAGGATGACGCCGCCGGTCTCGGTTCGCAGCTCCTCCTCGTAATGCGGATCGGGGTGATGGATCATCGTCCCCGGCTTGTGTGTCCGGCCATCGATCGTGAAGGTCCCTTCGAGGATGTACCAGATTTGTGCGAAATCGTGCCGGTGCAGCGGATTGTGCGCGCCGGGCTCGTAGCGCACCAACCCGGCATTGGGCTCGGTCGGCCGATCGGAGCGCGGGTGGAACAGCATCTTGCTCCACTGGCCCGGGAACCGCAGCATCTCCCACTCGCGCTCGCTCTCGTGCACCGCCTCCATCGGCTGATCGCCGGCTTTGCGCTGAACGGTCGCCATCGTCTCGGTCATCACCGGGTCCCTCATTGACTCAACGGAAATATTCGACGTCCGTAGGCCGCGGGCGCCAATCGGGGTTGCTTGGCCATTCCTTGGTGCGCCCGGCCATGTCGTGCCCATAGCGCACGCGGAACAGGAGGGTGCGTTCGGGACCGGTGATCCATTCGTGCAATTCGCCCGGCGGGTGCACGACAAACGATCCCGGGACCACCGCCACCGTCTCGTCCGGCGTCTTCATCGTGCCGCCGCCCTCGAAGCAAAAATAGATCTCGGTCGCGTGCGGATGACAGTGATAGGGGCTGACCTGGCCCGGCTCCCAGCAGGCGACCGTGACATCGCCCTCGCCAACCCGCCCGAGCACCCGCTCGACGTGCTTTTGCGGATCGAATTTCTCTTCGTTCTTCAGATTGAAACAGTGCATCGCGTCCTCATTCAATGCCGCCATTCGCTGGCCGGCGGCGTGGCTGGGTCGCGCGGCAGGACTGCGGCGGCCGGTAGCGGCGGGCTGGCCTCGGCCGGTTCTGCCTGGCGCGCCGCGGCCGCGAGGCGGGCGCGTGCGGCGGCGCGCCTCGTCAGCGGGATCGAAGCGAGATAGACCGCCCCGACAAAGGTCAGGGTGGGCCACGGCGCCGTCGTGAAAAACCCGGCCATGACGCCGATGCCGAGCAGGGTCGGTATCACGAAATGGTGCGGGATCCGGATGCGCTTCAACGACACGGTCGGCACGGTGCTGATCATCATCAGCGCGACGCCACTGATCCATACCGCGTTGAGGTATGGCGAGTGCGCGATCCAATCAGCCCATCCGCCGCCCCATTCGAAGCTGATGAACATCGGCAGCATGATGAGCCCGGCGCCGGCCGGGGCCGGCGCGCCGCTGAAGAAATTGGCGGCCCAGGGCGGCGTCTCGGTCACCAGCTGCGTATTGAAGCGCGCCAGCCGCAACGCGCAGCACACCGCGTAAAACAGCACGATCGCCCAGCCGACGCTGTGCAACGCGGCCATCGTCCACAGATAGAGGACGATGGCTGGGGCAACTCCGAAGCTGATGAAATCGGCCAGGCTGTCGAGCTCGGCGCCAAACTGCGTGGTCGCCTTCAACAGCCGAGCGAGGCGGCCGTCGAGCCCGTCGAAAATGCCGGCGGCGATGATGGCGAACACCGCGTATTGGAATTCGCCGTTCACCGCGAAGCGGATCGCGGTCATGCCGGCGCACAGCGCCAACAACGTCAGCACGTTGGGCACCATGCGGTTGAACGACGAATCGGATAGCCGGCGGCGCATGCGCTGCCGGCGCGCCCGTACCCGCGTTCGGTCCTTGGGCGATCGCATCGCCAAGGGTGCTCTCCTCATCGCAAGCCTCTGCCGGGCAATGTACACCAATTCGAGATGCCGCGGAGCACCGATCCCAAGGCAGATCAACGCGCGACGCTACCCTGCGGCGCCCCCCTGACCAGCCGGTCGGCGAGCACGGTCTCGCCGCCGATCATGCGCTGCCCGAGCGCGACGAGCGGCACGTAGGGCGGCGGGATATAGATGTCGACGCGCGAGCCAAAGCGAATGAGGCCGATGCGTTCTCCGGGGGCGAGCAGCTGACCCTCATAGACCGGGCAGACGATGCGCCGCGCCACCAGCCCAGCGATCAGCACGAATGCGATCTCGGGCGTCTCCTCGGGGGCAAGGCGGATCGCCAAACGCTCGTTGTCGAGGCTCGCCTTGTCGAGACTGGCGTTGACGAAGCGACCCTTGGTGTAGCGCCGCGCCGCGACCCGGCCGCCGGTCGGGGCGCGCGCGATGTGGACATCGAAGAGGTTCAGGAAGATGCCGATCCGCGGAACCGGGGTCGCGCCCATCGCCAGCTCGGGCGGCGGCGCCGCCGGCGCCAGCGAGACCACGATGCCATCGGCCGGGCTGACGATCAGCCCGGGACGGCTCGGCGTCACCCGCCAGGGATCGCGAAAGAAATAGGCGATCCACAGCGTGACGATCAGCCCCGCCCAGCCGGCCGGCCGCCACAGCAGGACCAGCACGATCGTCACCAGCGCCGCGCCGGCGATGAACTTCCAGCCGTCGAGGTGGATCGGCGCAAGAATCTGGCGGAGCATGGCGGGGCGATCTAGCCCCTCTCCCGCAGTGCGGGAGAGGGAAAAATCCTCACCGCCCCTCGCGGCGCCAGGCCGCGATCAACAGGCCGACCGCCAGTAGGAGCGCGGCAAGGGCGGGGAACAGCGGGGTTTCGCTGAAGCCGGTCACCAGGTAATCGCCGTTTTCGCGCAATCCCATCCAATTGTGGCCGGATGCGATGCGGCCCGGCGACACCCGGCGAATTTCCGGCATCGAGCCCTCGCCGACCCAGAACACCCCACCGCCGCTCGCCCGCGCTGCGGGACCCAGCTTGTCGGCGGTGGTGCGGACATCGGCGTACTCGACGGGATTGAGCGGACCCGCCGCGGCGAGTGCGGTACGGCTGCCGTCGCTGACCCGGTAGAGCCCCATCTGTGCGATCGCCAAGGAGCCGGTGCTGCGCCCGCCGCTCTCGGGCGCCAAGGGAAGGCTCGTGCTCGTCCCATCCGGTGCCGTGACGGTCACCGGGCGGTCGTCCGGTTCGAGCGATTGGCGCGTGACGACGAGACGGTCGCCCTCGATCGCTGCGCGCAAGTCGTTTTCCTCGAGATCGGGCTCCTTCATCAGCCAATAGGCAAGCCGGCGCAACAGCTCGGCCTGCGGCCCGCCGCCTTCGAAGCCGCGCGCCCACAGCCACATCTGGTCGGAAAGAAGCTGCGCCACCCGGCCTTTGCCGACCCGGTCGAGGACCAGGAGCGGCGCGCCGTGATCGCCGTTCATGATCGTGGTGCCGTGATGGGCGCGCGCCTCGACCTGGCGGAACCAGCGGCCCCATGCCGGCGTCTCGCCTGGCTTGCCGGCGCCCGACAGATCTTCGGTCACCGGGTGGCGCCGGCCAAGTTCGGTCAGCTGTGGCTTGAACCCCTCCTCGTCGACATTGCCGGTCGGCTCGGTCGGCAGGATCTCGCCGAGCGGCGTGCGGAAGAGGCTCATCGGCGTGCCGAAGCTCGGGCCCGCAGCTTCGAGAAAGGCACCGCCATTGCGCACATAGCGCACGACATTCTCGATATAGGCCTGCGGGATGATGCCGCGCCGGCTGTAGCGGTCGAAAATGATCAGGTCGAAATCCTCGAGCTTGACGTCGAACAGCTCGCGGATCGGAAAGGCGATCAGCGACAATTCGCGGATCGGCGTGCCGTCCTGCTTCTCGGGCGGACGCAGGATCGTAAAATGCACGAGGTCGACCGACGGGTCGGATTTCAGAATGTTGCGCCACACCCGCTCGCCGGCATGCGGTTCGCCCGAAACCAGCAGCACCCGCAGGCGGTCGCGCACGCCATTGACGACGACCACGGCGCGGTTATTGACCAGGGTCAGCTCCTGTGGTCCCGGCTCGACCTCGAATTCGAGGACGTTCGGCCCGCCATGGTCGATCGGGATCGCCAGCGGGACGTCGCGGCCGACCGGCACCATCAGCTGGTGCGGTGCGGCCCCATCCTTGCGCCAAGTCAAGCGTGCCTGGCGCTCGGGCGCGCCGGTGGAAGATGCCGTCGGCTCCGGCAGATCCTCGACGCGGATGGTCAGCGGCATCTCCTTGCCGACCAGGCCAAAGCTCGGAGCCTGCTGGACAACGAGGCGCCGATCGTGCTCGTCCGGATGCCCGGAGAGGAGGACGTGCAATGGCGCGGCGAGCTCCTGGGCGGTCGCCGCCGGGTCGGTGGCGGGAACGTCATGAACCTGGCCATCGGTGATCATGATGATCGCGGCGAGCCGTTGCCGCGGGATGTCGGACATCGTGCGGCTCAACGCGGTGAAAAGCTTGGTGCCGTCGTCACCGCTACCGGGCTGCGGCTTGCCGGTGCGGATGACGCGCAAATCGAGGTCGCGCTCGTGCCGCAACCGTTCGGTCAGGGCCGCCAGCGCCGCCTCGCTGGCTTCTTGCCGGTGGCCGATCTGCTGGCTCGGCGATTCGTCGACAACGACGACCGCGACATCGCGCAATGGCGAGCGCTTTTCCTCGACGAGCGACGGGTTGACGAGGATCGCCAGCAGCATCGCCACCGCAATCCCGCGCCAGCCGATGCCGCGCGCGCGGCGCCAGACCCCGGGCGCCAGCATCAGCACCGCCGTGCCGGCGAGCAGCGCGATCATCCACCACGGCAGCAACGGCGCGGTCGCAAGCGCATAGGCGCTGCCGCCAAGCGCCGCGATCATTGCCGCACCCCTAACCTGGGACCGCGGCCGTCCCGGCCGCATGCGGGCCGGAGGCCCGCGGTCCGGTTCGCGCGCTTACTCATTGGCCGAGCCGCTCCAGGATCGCTGGCACGTGCACCTGATCGGTCTTGTAGTTACCGGTCAGCACGTACATGACGAGGTTGACCCCGAAACGCATCGCCATCTCGCGCTGCGCCTCGCCGCCGGGAACGCAAGGAAATGCCGGCCGGCCCTGGTCGTCGACCGCCCAGGCGCCGGCCCAGTCATTGCCGCCGACGATGACGCCCGCCACCCCGTCATTGACGCGGTCCTCGACCGGCTCGATCCAGACCTGGCCGCCGCTCCAGCGGCCGGGAAATTCGTGCAGCAGATAGAATGATCTGGTCAGGACCTGGTCGGGCGGCACCGGAACCAGCGAAGGGATCTTGACGCCGGCGACGAGGCGCCGCAGGCGGGCCTGCGAGGATGCGGTGTTGCCAAAGGCTCCCGGGGTTTCCTGGCCGGCATCGCGGGTATCGAAGAGGATCGTGCCGCCGGTCTCGAGATAGCGGTTGATGCGCTCGGCCGCCCGCGGCGACGGCGGGGCCTGCTCGGCCGTCACCGGCCAATACAGCAGCGGAAAAAAGATCAGCTCGTCGCTTTCGATATCGACCGCCAGCGGCTCGGCGGTCTCGACTGCGGTACGCCGGTTTAGCATCGCGATCAGGCCAACGAGACCGGCGCGGCTCACCGCGTCCGTGGCATCGTCGCCGGTCTTGATATACGCGAGGCGCAACTCGGAGGTCGCGCGCACGACAAAATCGTCATCGGCCCGGCCGGCAGCGACCGGGAGCAAGATCATCGCCAGCGCAATTCCGGCGGCAACCCCGGCCGGCCGCCGCCGTAACAGGCCGCGGAGCGCATAGGCGATCAGCAAGTCGAGGAGAGTGAGGAGGAGCGCGGCCGTCAACAGCGGCGGCCGGATGTCTACTTCGGCGCTTTTCGCGAAGCTCTCGCGCGCCACACCAGCAGGCAATTCGCCGATCGGATTGAGCTCGCTGATCGCGGTCGACAGGTTGAGCGCGATTCGCGCATCGGCGGTGCCGTAAAAACCGGGCGGATGTCGCGGCGAGGGCTTTGCCGTCGCGATTTCGTTGCCGGGGATCGGCCGGGCATTTGGCGGCGCATGCTGCAGATGGCCGAACCCGTCCAGCGTCTCGACTGGAGCCAGCGCCCCGTCGCTCGCCGTCGCAACCCCCTGGCTCATCGCCACGACCCGTCGCAGCATCTGGACAAAGAGGCCGGAAAGCGCCAGGTCGGACCATTCGGCGTTGGCGGTGGTGTGCACCAGGACGGTCCAGCCCTGGCCGAGCTTTTCGGCAGTGACGAGCGGCGTGCCGTCGGCGAGGCGCGCCCAGCTTTTGCCGGCAAGGTCGAGGTCGGGTTCGGCCAAGACCTGTCGCGACACCGTGACGTCGGCCGGTATTGCCAGCCCGGTAAATGGGCTGTCGGCCGCAAACGGGGCGAGCTTCGCCGGGGTCTCCCAGGACAGCGCGCCGCCGATCGTGCGCCCGCCGCGCCTGAGGCGAACCGGCAGCAGATGGTCGCTCTGCTCGGCGAGGCGTCCGCCTGCGAAGCGCAGCAGGATGCCGCCGGCTTCGATCCATTTGCGCACGCTCGCTTCCTCCCCCGGCGAATCCGGGCCGGCATCGGAATAGATCAAGACCGCGATCTCGCGCTTCAGCAGGTCGGCGGCGCGGCCGCGGCGAATTTCGCTGAATGGAGCAAGGGCGCGTTCGAGATAAAAATTCTCGCTGAGCAGCGGCTGCCCAGCGGGGTTCGAGGCCGCGGCGATGCCGACCGGCCGGCGCCGCCAGCGCTCGTCGACGAGCAGCACGGCTCCCGCCGATTCTTCGCCCTCGACCTCGATCCGGGCGACCCGGTTGCGCAGCTCGGTCGGCAATGACAGCCTGATCGCGACGCTGCTGTCGTCGGGCGCGATGGTCGCCGCCTCACGCGCGAGCAGGGCGCCGTCTTCGCCGCTCGCCCGCACCGCGAGCGGGCGCGGCACCGATGCCGGCAGCGATCGGACGACGACCCCGAGATCCTTTCCGGCCAGATCCCCGGGGGCCGCGTCGGCCGCGAGCAGGCGCGGTGCCTCGGCCGGCGTCGCGGCGATGTAACGCACATCGCCGCGGCCGGCGAGATAACCGGCGAGCGCCGTGGCGGCGCCGTCCTCGACGCCGTCGCTGAGCCACACCGCCGTGCTGCCCTGCGGCAACGGCATCGCCTGAAGGCGAGCAAGCGCCGCCTGCCGGTCGCCGGGCCACGGCTTCGGCACCAGCGCCTCGACCGCGGCGCGGGCATCGGCGGCACGGATCGGCGCGAGCGCCGGCGCCGGCTCGTCGGAAGCGGCAGGCGCGGTCGTCACCAGCACGATCTGCCGGCCCTCGCGCTCGGCCTCGGCCAGGATGTCGATTGCCGCCGCCTGGCGCCGGCGCCAATCGCGCGCCGCCGCCCAGCCATCGTCGATGACAAGCGCCACCGGCCCGGCGCCGGCGAGCCGCGTCTGCGGATTGAGCAGCGGATGGGCGAGCGCGATGACGATCAGCGCCGCGATCACCGTGCGCAACAGGATCAGCCACCACGGCGTGCGCGCCGGCGTCTCCTCGCGCGGGACGAGGCCGAGCAGCAGCCGGATCGCCGGAAACGCGATCTGGCGCGGCGCCGGCGGGGTCACCCGCAGCAGCCACCAGATCACCGGCAGCGCGGCAAGCGCCGCCAGAAGCCACGGCGAAGCGAAAGCGAGCGACCCGAGCGCGAGCATTACAGGGCCAATTTAGGCCAGCGGACTAAGGTTTTGTAGGCAGCCCCCACCCCAACCCTCCCCCACCTGTGGGGGAGGGAGCCACCAGAGCGCCCTCCCCTGCTTGCGGGGGAGGGCGGGGCCCACCGCGAAGCGGTGGGAGGGTGGGGGCTTATCGGCGTCATCGCCGGCGGTCCGCGGCGAGCGCCGCGTGGAGCGCGAGCAGCGCCAGATGCGGCGGGCGGTCGGTGCGGTGATGGCCGAAGGTCCAGCCGACCGCCCGCGCGATGTCGGCGAGGCCTTCGCGGTGGTGCTTGAAGCGCAGGGCATAATCCTCGCGCACGGTCTCGACCCGGCTGATCACGATCTCGTCGCGCTCTTCGACCCCGGCGAAGCGGACGCGGCCGGCAAACGGCAGCTCCTCCTCCGCCGGATCGGCGATGTGGAGCAGATGCCCCTTGAGCCCGGCCCCGGCAAACTGGGCGACACACGCGTTGATCGCCTCGAGCGGCGCCAGGAAATCCCCGATCAAGACGAGCTGCCCGGCGCGCGGCAGCGGCTCGAAAACCGGCAAGCCCTGGGTTGCGGCAGCGGCGCCGGGCGCGGCCTCGATCAGCTGCCGGTCTATTAGCTGAACCAGCCGGGTCAGCGCCACCCGGCCGGTCATCGGCGCGATCGCGCTGCCGAGCAGGGTCAGCCGCTCGCCGCCGCGCACGAGGAGACTCGCTAGGGCGACGAGGATTAATTCGGCGCGGTCGCGTTTTGTCGGCCACCGCGCGCCGGCGATATAGCCGGCGGAGGTGTAATCCATCGACGAGGAGCCGTCGCGCCACAGCCATACGCTCTGCGCCGCCTCCCATTCGGTTTCGCGGACATAAAGCCGCTCCGACTTGGCGCTCTTGCGCCAATCGATGCGGGAGGCCGCATCACCCGGCTGATACTGGCGGAATTGCCAAAAGGTCTCGCCCTGGCCGACCCGGCGCCGTCCATGCACGCCCTGGGCCACGGTCATGGCGACCCGCTCGGCGGCGACCAGGAGCGGCGGCAGCGCGGCGGCAACCTGTTCCGCGCGGTCGCGCAGCGGCGGCGCTGCGGCCCCGCGCGGCGACAACCCACTGATAATCCGATCGGAGATCACCGCAGCGGCATCGCCATCTGGTCGATCACCTGGGCGATGGTGACCCCCTCGGCGCGGCCGGCAAAGCTGACCGCCATGCGATGGCGCAGCACCGGCGGCGCGAGCGCCAATACATCCTCGACCGAGGGGGCGTAGCGCCCGTCGATCAACGCCCGGGCGCGACACGCGAGCATCAGCGCCTGGCCGGCGCGCGGCCCCGGTCCCCAGGCGACGAAGCGCCGCGGCCCTTCGGCGGCGGGGTCGGGCCGGCCCGAGCCGACCAGGCTGAGGATCGCGTCGACGACGCTGTCGCCGACCGGGATCCGCCGCACCAGGCGCTGCGCGGCCAAGAGCTCCTCGCCGGTCATCGCCTGCCGCGGCGGCTGCTCGGCGAGGCCGGTCGTGGCGATCAGCATGCGCCGTTCAGCCTCGCGGTCGGGATAATCGACATCGACCTGCAACAGGAAGCGGTCGAGCTGCGCTTCGGGAAGCGGATAGGTGCCTTCCTGCTCCAGCGGGTTCTGGGTCGCCAGCACGTGAAACGGCCGCGGCAGCGGATGGTACTGCCCGGCGATCGACACCCGGCCCTCCTGCATCGCCTGCAAGAGGGCCGATTGGGTGCGCGGACTGGCACGGTTGACCTCATCGGCCATCAACAGCTGACAGAACACCGGACCGGAGATGAAGCGGAACGAGCGCCGTCCGCTCTCGCTTTCCTCAAGTACCTCGGAGCCGAGAATGTCGGCGG
>Ga0137390_10002474_pt1 | contig 14654 bp, 12 predicted proteins | sample 15con2h24AmetaG_FD_104937 | JGI IMG/M metagenome (GOLD analysis project Ga0137390, IMG submission 104937) | Vadose zone soil microbial communities from Angelo Coast Range Reserve, California, USA - 15con2h2.4A metaG | ecosystem: Environmental > Terrestrial > Soil > Vadose zone > Saprolite... | reverse complement strand
TTTGTTTTTGCTAATTTTTAAAATATTCGTATATTTCATACTTTTCGTATGAAAAAGGAATATAATGTTATTCCGCTTTGGTCATGGAGCAATATGAGCCGGACGCAACTCGATGAAAGCATCGACGCGGTCGAGTCTTTCACGATCACCGAATTTAAGGAGCACGCACGCGAGGTCATTGACCTAGTCGAGGACCATAAGGCAGTGGCAATCTTGCGTCACAAGATGCCCGATGCCGTACTCATTTCCGCCAACGACTACGTGGAGTTTATGAAGCTGAGGCGCGAACGCCTAAATTTCCTGACCCAACGCTACGACGACATGGTCGCCCGAATGCAAACGCCCGAGGCGGTAGCCGGCGTGGACGCTCTATTCAACGCGAGTTCAGAGGAGCTGGGCAGCGCGGCCGTTGCGGCCGCGAAACGTGGCTGACTCTGTTCCCACCATCACCGTTCTCGCAGGCACCAACGGGGCGGGGAAAAGCAGTATCGGCGGCGCGCGACTCGAAGCGGCACGGACTCCTTTTTACAATCCTGATGTCGAAACACAGGTGCTGATAGCAGCCAATCCAGGAATGACAGTCGATGAGGCTAATGCCGCGGCTTGGCGTATCGGCAAGGAGCGACTAGAGGCTGCGATCGTCCACCGACATAGCTTCAATTTCGAAACCACGCTCGGAGGCACAACGATCGCTCGCCTATTGGTGAAAGCACACGCTAATGGATTGCGTCTACGCATCTGGTATTGCGGCTTGAGCGACGCTGAATTGCATATCGCACGCGTGCGTGCCCGCGTGCGCCGCGGCGGTCACGATATCCCCGCGACTAAAATCCGCGAGCGGTACGATGCCAGCCGCAACAACCTATGTACGATGCTTCCATCGCTCGACGAGCTGATGCTCTACGACAATAGTACCGAAGCCGACCCTAGCAGCGGCGAGCCCCCGCAGCCTGTTCAGCTGCTGCACTACCGTGACGGCAAGATTCTGAGTCGAGTGTCCTCTATGCCAAACTGGGCCAAGCCGATAGCCGCAGTAGTGATGAGCTTGGCGAAGTTGTGATCGACATCAAAAACAGCGCGCTCAGGTTAGCCCGTGTATAAATTGGCGTCCCTAAGGAGAGAAAGTTCGAACCGGCTTTTTGAAACCCTTGAAAAGTGGAGCGACTACCTTGAGCGGTAATGCGCCCTTTTAGTACCAAAGCACACTCTGATTCGTGCCGAGACCCAACTGCCGCATCTCTCTCGCTCTCCGTTCATCCCGGAAACGCAGCTCGGCTGATCGGGTCGAATTGTCACTGCGCCAGCGAGGTCCCGATGTAATGGACCAACAGGCGGTACTTATTCGTCAACTGTTCCTTGCCGCCACTCGAGAGTTTCATTAATGCGTTAACCTCCATATATTTTGCATCCTCATACTCATCCTTAAATTTTTTGTCGGCAAGGTAGGCTTCCTTCTTGCGTTGCACAGTCTCTAGCCCTCGACGTATAACAGGGTTCATTGCATCTAGCTCGAAGCCGTATATACCATACAGGCTGATCAGACCAACCGTGTTCGCTGTGAGCGTTACCTTATTCGAGTTAGATGCAGCCCAGGCAAACAGGCATCCAAGCGGGACTGATTCACCCACGTCGGTCTTTGTAGAGGCAATGCGGCCTCTCATGGTATCAATTGCCTCTTTAGTTTGATATTCGGTTGCTGCCTCCGCATCAACGAAATCCTCGAATAGCTTAATATCGGCCGCCGGATCTGTGTTCGAGATAACCTCACTGATATCCAGTCCCCATTTGTTAAATCTAAGCTTGCCCATCAGATAGACAAGACTTGTGGTCGATTGCCGAACTCTGAACAGGTAGTCTCCATTCGCCCCGGTCGTCATATGCGTTTGGAGCCCCTGGTGGTTCCTTCTCCACGCCTCCGATTTTCGTTTATCCACAATCTTATCCCGCGTCTGCGCCCATTGATCCATTGTTACCTTGAAGGCATCTAGGTCCTCACGTTCGCTCAGGTTCGCTTCGCTGCTACCATTGGAGGCCTTAAACTGGTCGACTAGACTAATTGTCCACATTGCCATGGTGGATCTCCTCTCGTGGGCCCACGGGTGATGCCCAAATGCTACGTCCGTGGTTCGGTGGTGTCCAATCGCGTATTGATCAACCTTCACGTGCAAGGGCGCACTGAAACGCTCCCGGTTTTTTTCGACGCGTCCGCGCTGCTTCATCACCGGGAGATCAGCCCATGTTCGATCGTAAACGCGCGACGTCAAATTACTGCGCACCGTTCTGGTCGTTGCAATTCGCATGCTCGCGATGGCTGCGGTTGAGTCAACTATTGCCGCACCAGTTCCACCCGCCGATTGAGCGCCCGCCCGCGGTCCGAATCATTGGATTCCTTCGGCTGGGAGGCGCCGAAGCCGTTGGTCGTCAGTCGCGAATCCTCGATCTTGTATTGATCGACGAGGGCCTTGCGCACAGCCACGGCGCGCCGGCGCGACAAATCAAGGTTCAATGCATCGCCGCCGATGTTGTCGGTGTGCCCGTTGATGACCAACTTCCATTCTGGATGCGCCTTCAGCGCGTCCGCTATTTCATGCAGCACAGGTTCTGACTCGGGGCGCAGTGAGTCGCTGGCAAAGTTGAAATAGATGCCATATACATCGGTGTGTTTGTCGGTCGCCAGATGCTGCTCTACTTGGTTCGCGGTTGGATAAGAAACCTTGGTGTAGGTGATGAAGAAACTATGGAACGACGGGATGTAGTAGTCCAACATCAATGGAAAGCGAGCTTCGTCCAACACCTTGACCCGGATGATGTCGTTCGTCTTGTGATTGACGTAATTGGCCTCGATCGTCGGAACCTCGACCACCTTGTCGTTGATGATGACTTTGAAGGTTGCGGGACCGTCCGATGTCAAAGTGCCTTCCACGTCATCCTCCGAGAACCCCAGATTTTGGTCATCGATCTGAAGGTATCGGTGGCGCACTTCACCCCGAGTCTTCAGCGCCGCAAATGACGCCACCGACAGATTGAATTTCAAGGCGCCGACCAGAGTGTCTGGGTACGTCTTGGCGCCTTCCGTGATGTATAGATAAGAATCCAGGACGTCCGTCCAACAAATCCGTCGAACGGTGTTCAGCGGCACGTGGTTCTTGCCGGTCGGGCAACTGCCCGTGGTGGTGATTCCACGGCCGTCGATCTGAGAAATCTGCAGGAGACACTCGTGTTCGTAGTCCTCCGCGTTTCCCTTCCAGATGCTCGACAGCGTCAATCCCACTTTGAGGGGTATGAGGGCGGATCCCGCCGCGGCGATCGCTGCACTTCGCGACGGGCCGGGGTCTGGACATTCGCCGCCCGGCACGAGGTCGTGGACGTCCGATAGGGGTTTGTCGTTTTCGGGTATGGCGCGAGGCTTGGAGGGAGTCGGCACGCGAGCTTCGCCAGTCGGGGGTTTTTCGTCGGCCGGGGTTTTGATCGCGGCCATCTTTGTCGATGGGGGCGAGGCATTGCCGCAGGCCACAGCCAGAACCGAGATTGCGGCGAGCAGCACCGCGCGGCGCGCATTCGAGAGAGGCTCATGCATCCGCCGGTCTCCGAGTCGGAATGTCCGCCGCCACCGTACGCGCCGTCTGATCGAGGTCGATTACCGCGTCGGCGACCGCGAGAACACCCGCTATCTGATCGTAGAGCGCGATCAGCGAGGCGCGGCTGGCGGCGGCCTCGCGAAAGCCCGGCGCGAGGAAGTGGTCTCGGCCCGAGCGGGGAATGACCAGCGTCAGGCGGTTGTCGCGCGCCACCACCAGCGGCCTGCCGTCGATGTTCGAAGCGGGGCCGTTGAGCGCCAGGAGCCGCTCCATGAATGCCGGGGTCAGTAGTGCGCGCGCGGCGATCTGGTCCGTGCTCCAGACATCGTAGGAGGCTGCGAATCGCGAGTCTTCCAAATCAACGTGCCGGCGATCGCTCGTCTTCAACCAATGGCGCAGCTGTCCGAACGAGCCCGTGCCCGCGATCACCGCCGTGGTCGCCTGCAAGTGCCTGGGCAGCGTCACCTCGACCAGCAGACCCTCGAAGGAAACGCGGCGTTCCTTGCCCGATCCCGACGTCAGCAGCAGAGTCACGATGCTGATCGGAAGTCCGCGATGCGTGCCGAAGAATTCGTTGTCCGAAACGGCCCTGTCGAAATCGTCGAAGAGTCTTACAGCGGTGAATGCCTGCAGATCGAACTGGGCGGGCGAGCGGAACGAGAGGTTGCCGAAGCGCGCCGCCAGCAGCGGCAGCACGCGCCCCACATACAGGCGAGCATATTCTTCCTTGCGCTGGCGGGCGGCCGAGTAGTAGCCGGCCATGGCGCCCACCCCGATCAAACTGACCGCACTGAACACCACCCCGGCGACACCATCGGCATTGGGCCGGCCGCTCAACTGCTCCAGAAACCAGAGAGCGCCGCCGGCAGCGGCGCCCACTGGCACTCGGATCATGGCGCGGGCGTTGACCTGCCGAACCGCCTCCCTGCGCGCCGACTCGAGTTCGGCAAGGACCGGGCGTAGCGCGCCGATGAGCTCGTCGGCCGTCTGATCATCGACCTTGGGCGCCGGCTTGCCGGCGACCAGCGCCATCGCGATCCAGGCGCCGCTGCCGCCGATGAGGAGCGCCGCGAACAATCCGGCCACTATTCCGGTGAGGAGCCCGCTGATCCCCGGCGTCTTGTGCATGCTCGCAATCAGCGCCATGACGAAGATCACCACCGCGGCTACGCCGCTCGAAGCCAGCGTGGCCTGTGCCAAACGCCGGCGTCGGGCGGACGGTGCGTCGGCTTCTTCTGTCATTGAAGCAGCTGCCCTGCATCGACCGCCTCGCGCGCCGCCGCGGGCGCCTCGAAGAAGGCCGGCGGCGCCACGACCCCGGCTAATCTCGCGAGCACCGGACCTGGAAATATCTGCATTGCATTGTTCAACCCGCCCACCGCGGAGTTGTAGAAGCGGCGCGCCGCCGCGATGTTGGTTTCCACCTCTTGATATCCGCGTTGGGCTTCAATCATGGGCCCATCAGACTTGAGCGACGGGTAATTCTCGGCAACCGCGAAAAATCGGCCGAGGCCCGCCGCCAGCTGTTGTTCTGCGGCGAACTTGCCCGCTGCCGCAGCGGGGTCGGTCGTGCCGGTGAAGCTCGCGGCCTTACTGCGAAGCGAGGTGATCTCTTCGAGCAGTCCGCGCTCATGATCCATGTACTTGCGCGCGATGGCGAGCAGATTGGGGATGAGGTCGTGCCGTTGAGCGAGTTGCACATCGATCCCGGCGAGCGCCTCTGCTACGCGGTTTCGCCGGGTGACGATCACCGCGTACCACGAGAACAGCACCACTCCCAATAAGATCGCCGCTGCCCAGACTACGATGTTCATGCTTATCTACCTTTGTCCTAGCTACCATTAATCGAAATGCCAAGTCGTTTCTCTGGCCCGCCGTTCGCGGCAGGTCAGACGGGTCCGCGAAACTCCCCCGTCGCCGTTGAGTCCTTGTCGAGCTTGCAGCCTCCCATCGATGAGGTCTTGTTGACGATCCATAGGAAGTAACGAGATTTCTCGGCGGACTGGACATTGGAAGAGAAATTCATCGAGCGAATGGCTTCGCGAAGCGTGTCGCGGCAATTTGAATTTGCGGCCCATGTCCAAATCCTGCCGGGATCTCGTCTTATCTATTAGGCGAATCGACATCGGCATGTACGAGGGAGCAAAGGAATGAACAGCAATCTGGGAGTCACCGCCGTCACAATCGCGGTGTTGGCGGCATTGGACCCCTGCAGGTCCGCACTGGCGGACGTGACCATTCAAGAGCAGACGACGATCCATGCATTCGTCGTGAAGGCGCATGGCACCACCACCAATCAAGTGTCGGGCGACAAGCAGCGCAGTGAAGTGCAATTCGCTTGCGACGGCGTCATGTCGATGTTTTGCGGCCACAACAAGACGGTCGATATCGTGCGCCTGGATCGCGATGTGACGTGGGACATGGAGCCGAAGAAAAAGCGCTACACCGAAACGCCGCTTCCTACGCCGGAGCAACAGCGCGCCCTGCTGCAGCATCAGCAGGCGGTCATCGACAAGCTCAAGTCCTGTCCGGCGGCGCAGCCCGCGCAGAGCAGCATCGACACCTCGAAATGCGAGATGAGCCCGCCCGTGTTGGCGGTCACCAAGACACAGGATTCGGCGACCCTCATCGGGCACGCGGCACAGCGCACCAACGTCTCGCTGACGCAGAGCTGCAAGATCAAGGATAGCGGCGATGTCTGTCAGTTCAACTATTCCTTCGATGTTTGGTTGACGCAGGACGACTTGCCGGGACTGTCGGACCGGAAGACCTTCCAGGCAGACTACCAGCGCAAACTCGGACTCACAGGTGCGACCCCCGCCAGCGCCACGCAGTTGTCGCCGCTCCTCGCACCCTATGCCGACAGCCTCAAACAGCTGTCGGCCAAATCCGCCGACTTCAAGGGGTATCCCCTCAGGACCACTTTCCGCTTCGCCGCCGGGGGGGTGCACTGCGGCCTCGTGCCGGGCAGCGGTGGGTCGAGTTCAGGTACCGACGGCACATTGAGCAGCGCCGGTACCGCGGCGGGCGAAGCCGGGGCGAATTCCGCCACGCATGCCGCCGGGTGGGGAACGTCCGACGTGGTCCAGCGCGCAACCGGCAGCGGCATCGGCGGTTACGTCGCCGGATCCGCGGCAGGCGCCTTCGCCCAGAATATGGTCGGTGGGCTGTTCGGCAAAAAGAAGAAGACCGACGCCGCGGCAGGCGCCCCGCCGGCGAATCCCGCCGCTCAGTCGGGTGCTCCCGAGGCGGGATTGACGACGGTGGCGGAAATCACGATGGAAACGACGTCGATCGATCCCGCCCCCGTTTCCCCCGAACAATTCGAAGTACCGGCCGGTTGGCAGAAAATAACTCCCAAGCCCCAGGCGGACGACGCGCTGCCCAATTGCGCTGGTAGTTGAAGCGTGGCCATCACATGCTTCATGTACTCACCGACCGTTCCCCGCCGGAGAATGGTTTCCGTGTTCGCATCGATCGCCGGGGCGGCCGCCGCCTTGTGCGGTCCCTGCGTCGCCGACGACAGTCAAAAGATTCCACTGGTGGATCAGCTCACGGTGATGACCGCCGTCGTGACCGAGAGCCAGGGTGATTACGAGGCCGTCAAGGTCTTTCGCGACCTGACGCCGGTGTCCGTGAGGATCACGGCGTCGGCGGAGGCACCCGATGACTCCGGCGAGGTGCGGGAGATCACTGTGTCGCGTGTCGTGCGGCGCGAGGATCTGCGCAACGCAAAGACTCTGCGCACGTACTTTCACGAATTCGATCCGCAGGAATTCCCCGGCACTTCGCCGATGTTCTCCGCGGGGATGGTGAATGACATCCGCGCCACGGGACAGACCACCGCGACGTACCTGGAGATCGAACCCGAGTTCGGAACCACCGTCGTCTCCCGTACCATGACGGGTACCTTGAAGCGCGTCGGCACCGGCGCTACCACGGTCACCGTGCAGGTGAATGGCGAACCCGAGGCGCTGCGGGCATTGCACGTTGCCGGCCGGCTGGCCGATGACGGCGATGGTGCGGACTTCGACTACGTCGTCCTCGATGACCCCGACATTCCGTTGATCCTGCGGGGCAAAGGACCGGAATTCTCCACTTCCGTCACCAGAATCGAGTTTCCGCTGCCGAAGGCCGCTGCGAAGTCGCTCGAGCGCCGATTGGCGCAAGACAAGCAAGCGCTCGTGTATGGAATTTACTTCAAGTTCAACCGGACGGACATCAGGCCCGTCTCGGAGCCGGTACTCAAAGAGATCGCCGGCATTTTGAAGAACAATCCGGACTGGAAACTCACCATCGTGGGTCACACCGACAACGTCGGCCGCGATGCGGCCAATTTGGACCTGTCACGCCGGCGCGCGCAATCCGTCAAGGCGGCGCTGGTCGAGCGCTACGCCATCGATGGCAATCGATTGACGACGGGCGGCTTCGGCGCCTCCCAACCTCAGGCCAAGAACGACACTCCCGAGGGCCGCGCCCGCAATCGGCGGGTGGAATTGACGCGGCAATGAAGCGATTCAAATCTCTCGTCTCTGTTGCGACTCTCGGCGCCGCCACCCTCGCCGCACTGATTTGCGGCGGCTGTGATTCACCCAAGAAGCCGGGCAACGTCGATGCCGTATCGCCGCCCACCTCAAAGGCGGCGCCAGAACCATCGAAACAGTCATCCGCCTGCGAAATGGTCACTCAATCCGAGATGTCGGCCATTCTCGGCGTAGCGGTTACTGCACAAGACACCACGCACTCCGCGGGCGAAACGGCCTGCACATATTCGGCGCCTTCCGGATTCCCGACGGTGCAGATGGAAGTTGACTGGGGAGATGGGGAAGCCGCGATGGGCGCCTTCGCGATGGTCAACCGCAATGAACCCGGCATCGGAAGTCCATATGAAGGCGTCGGCGATCAGGCCGTGGCCATCGGACCCACCCTCATGATCCGAACCGGAGAAGATCTCATGGAATTGGTTTTTTCCGGAGTGGACGATGCGCCGGCAAAGGCCAAGAAGATTTTTCAGACGGCGAAGCCAAGATTGTAGCTCCATGAAAAAAATATCCGTCGTCGTCATGCTCGTCAGTGCGATGGCGGGCTTCATCCTCCCTGTCGGGATATCGAGTGCCAACTCCCCGGCGCCTGCCGCGAATCCCACACCGTCGAACGATGCCGACCCTTTTCCGATCACCGTTCGGGTGCTGCCCGGCGTCGTTCTGGTCGGAGCGCAAGGCGGCCGCACGGCGGGGGGATCGGGAAGCGCACTCACGATATCGGGCGCTACCATGCCGGCCGGCGAGCGCACCGTATCCATGTCCATCAAGAACGAGAGTGGCGCCGCGGTGGACGCGCAGCAGGTCAAGCCGGATGCCAAAGGCAACTATTCGGCCGCTCGACCCGCGCCGGCGAAGGCAGGCACTTACCAAGTCACGGTGACTGCGCCCGATGGCCGGGGCACCGCCCAGACCACATTTCGCGCGATCGAACCCATCGCGCTAGGCGCCCAAGCCGACTCGGCCATGATCGAGGCCGCCGGCGCAGCCGAGGATGCGCTGACCGGCGCGCAGGCCCAAATCGAAGCGCAGATCGACTCGCCGGCCAAGGACAAGGCCAAGAAGAAGCTGGCCGATGCTCATCAGGCATTGCATGACCTGCGCACCGTCGAATCCCACGGTTCGCTCAACGGCCTGATCGGCGCGATTTCGTCGGACGCCGCACTGGCGGAGTCGCTCCGGCCGAAACTCAACGAACTGACGAGCCAAGTCAATGAGACGATGAACGAGACCGAGCGCGTCAAGAGCCTCACCGCTGAGATGTCGAAGGCCGATTTAGGATGCCACCAACTCGCCTTCGTCACCGAGGTCTTCAAAGGCATTTCGGCTCTGCTCAACGTCAAGAAGCGCGTCCTCGACACCGCCATCGGCCTGGCAAAGGACGTCACGTCCGACATAACCGCCAACAAAGCCAAGGCCGCCGGCGCGAGCCCCGCGCTTGCGTTCGCGAGCGGTCAGGTCGTCAAGAATCTGCCCGAGCTCAACAGCGCATCGAAACTCGCCGGCAATGCCTACGGCATCATGGCGGATACGGGTGCGTTCATCAGCGATACCTTGTTTGGCATGTATTGCGAACAGTTCACAGGCCCCATCGAAGGCATCATGAATGCGCGCTTCTTCGAAGCGCGCGGCGGAAACGGACCCACGTTGTGGTGGAGCTACAACTACAAGATCTCCGGCCGCATCGTCCTGTATTACCCGAAGAGCGCGAAGGGCGGTACGTCGATCCGAATGAACGGGCGCATCGAAGGCTATGCGCACGGTTTTGACACGTGGGAAGACGCACTGACGGTGACGTTCCCCAAGCTCATGTCGGGTGCAATGCAGTACAAACACAGTTTTCCGCCGTTCGAAGCCGGCGGCAACGTCTCGCAGATTGCCAGTCAAGGTTCGAGTCCGTTGTCGGCCTACGTCGAGGGTTCCGCTGCCGGATTGCTCGTGCCCAATAGCTTCTTGATCAGCGTCACCGGCGTCCTGGAGAAAAACGCCATTACCGTCTTACTGGGGCCGGCAAAGAGCGACATCTCGCCGGTGCATCGAGTCACCGTCCTCATTCTCTCACCGCTCACCGGCGGACTCGGGCCGCAGATCACCTGGTATCCGCTGCCGTTCCAGAAGGTCCGCAACTTCATCGACAATGCCGCCGACGGTCAAGCCATGAAACTGCCGCTGCGGACCGACAGCGACGTTATGACCGCCGAGAGCGTGTTCTCCGGAAAGGTCGACAAGGCAAAGGCCAAGGCGGACTACACTCTCAAGATCAAGGCGTGCAATCCGGGCTGCTAAGTGACTGATAACGCCGGAGTTTGTTGAGCTTTCGCGCGCGGCCGCCCGCACCTCTCGCCCACCCGTCGGGGCGGCTCGCCTTGTGCCCCACACTCATCCGTGGCTTACTCTCGGGAATACCTGCCGGAAAATCCTCTGGCACATACCCATTGGGTGCGATGGACATCGAGAAGGCTGCCGACTTATCTCAAATCCTCGCGTCGGCGACCGACGGAGACCGCGCCGCAATCGACCAACTGTACGGCATCCTGTACCCGGAGCTGCGCGCTTTGGCTCACCAGCGCGTCCGGGGTTCGAGCAACGCGGTGGTACTCGACACAACGTCGTTGGTTCACGAGTCGTATCTTAAGTTCGTGAAGGCCGGCAAGATCGCCGTGCAGAGTCATAAGCAGTTCCTGGCCTATGCCGCCCACGTGATGCGCTCCGTCGTCGTGGATTACGTGAGGCACGCTCAAGCGCAGCGGCGGGGCGGAAAGAGCGTGCACGTCACTTTGGATACCAATCTCGCCGAGTCAATCGAGTCTCCGGTCGATGAGATCATCCGAGTCAACGACTTGCTCGACGAACTCGCGCTGGTCGATGGTCGACTCGTGAGCGTCGTGGAAATGCGCTACTTCGCCGCTCTCGACAACGACGAGATCGCCGAATGCCTGGGGGTGACGGACCGCACGGTTCGCCGGGATCTCGAGAAAGTACGATTGCTGTTGCTCGATGCGATCGGCTAGGCCGGTGCGCCTCCCCCCACCATGAAGCGCACGGCCGGGGAGTACGCCGTGCTCCTTGCGCTGTTGGACGAGGCGCTCGACCTCGACGTCGAGGCGCGCGACGCCTGGATCGACCGGTTGCAGGAATCTCACGCGGACCTGCGGCCCACGCTGCGGCGCATGCTGTCGGAGACGTCTTCGCAGAAGTCCGCGGACAGCAGCGGTTTGCAGGAGCAAATTGCCGCCGTCGTGCAGGGTACCGTTGCGCAACCCGAGACCGCGGAGCTCAATGCGGGCGAACACATCGGCCCATATGAACTCGTGCGCGAAATCGGCCGGGGCGGCATGGGATTCGTCTGGTTGGCAAATCGGGCGGATGGCGCGTTCAAACGATCGGTGGCGTTGAAACTTCCCTATGCGACGTGGGCGGGCCGTCTCAGCGAGCGGATGGGGCGCGAGCGGGACATCCTGGCCGGTCTCGAGCATCCGAACATCGCCCGCTTCTATGATGCGGGCGTCGATGCGCTGGGGCGTCCCTTCATGGCGATGGAGTATGTCGAAGGCCAGGCGATCGATGTCTACTGCCGCGAGCGGAATCTGTCGATTCGCGAGCGCCTGTCTCTCGTCCTCGACGTCGCCAAAGGGGTGGCGTACGCCCATTCCAAGCTGGTCGTTCACCGTGATCTGAAGCCGGCCAACATGCTGGTCACCGCCGCGGGCGCGGTGCGCCTGCTCGATTTCGGCATCGCGAAACTCATCGAAAGCGATACCGTCAAGGTGTCGAACGATACGCAATTCGCGGGGCGCCTGCTCACGCCCGATTATGCGTCGCCGGAACAGATCCGGGGCGAGACCATCGGCACCGCCGCAGACATTTATTCGCTCGCGGTGGTGACCTATGAATTGCTGACCGGAACTCGGCCTTATCGGCTGAAGCGACAAAGCGCGGCGCAGCTCGAAGAAGCCATCGCGAAGGTCGACCCGCAGAGCGCAAGCGATGCGGTGCAGGACAAGATGGTCAAGCGTCAATTGCGCGGCGATCTCGATGCCGTTTTGAACATGGCGATGAAAAAAGGCCCCGCCGATCGATACGCGACCGTGGATGCGTTTGCGAGCGATCTGCAGCGCTATTTGAGCGGTCAGACTGTGATCGCACGCCCGGATAGCACGCTGTATCGAATGCGCAGACTGGCCGGCCGCCATCGCGTCGGCCTGGGTGCGGGCGTCGTGGTTCTCCTCGCTCTCGTCGCCGCCACGGCCGTGTCATTGATCCAGGCCCGCGAGGCGAAGCGGCAGGCGGAGCGAGCGACAGCGACCAAGAATTTCCTGCTCCGTGTCTTTCGGGCCAACGATCCGCGCATTGCGACGGACCGGCCACGCGGCGAGATCACCGCCCGGGAATTGCTCGATATCGGCTCCGCGCGCATCGAAAAGGATTTCACGGGACAGCCGGAGCTGCAGATCGAATTGCTGGGTCTGACCGCCGACATGTACGACTATATGTCCGACGAAGGACACTACGCGGCGGCGCAGAAGCGCCGCATCGAGTTGGCCCGAGCGTATTACGGTTCCAGCCATCCCATCGTCATTCAAGGCCTGTTGAATGAAGCCGACGCTGCTTGCCTGCGTGAAGATTATGCCAAAGCGAATCGGCTGCTGGATGAAACGGATGTCTCGCTGAGGAACGCAAACCTGGATAAAAGCGTGATGCGGGCGAATTGGTGGCGAACGAAAGCGCGCGCAAGCGGCGATTTGGGACGGCCGGTCGAATTCGATCATGCACTCAAGCAGGCGCTGGCTTTGTACGCAAAAGCGGCGCCGCACAGCAATGATTATGCCGCGGCGCTCAGCTTGGCATCGCTCGATCAAACCGAGCATGGAAACGGCCCGCAAGCCGAACAATTTCTCATACAAGCCTTGGCAGTCGCGCAAACCGCGCCGGATCGCGATGATTCGAGCATTGCCGACTATTTGTACGACCTCGCGCGCGTTCAAGAAAGACTCGGGGAATTCGCCGCCGCAGAAGGCACCTATGTGCGCGCCGAAACGCAAGCGAGGAAGACCTATGGCGAGCACAATGCGGTGTATTGGTTTTCCCTCGCTCACCACGCACAACTCCTGCACCAGCGAGGGAAAAGAGACGCCGCCGCTGCGTTGTTCGGGCAGATGTTGGCGGCGATTCCGCCGGACTGGACCACCAATGGGAATGACAAGGTGGCACGCGAGACTTATGCGGAATGCCTCGCGGCCGAAGGGCGCGCCCGGGACGCCGCTCCCATCTTCGAAGCCAACTACCAATCCTATGTAGCACACGCCCGTGCCGACTTCGGGGTGCGGGAAGTACGGCGTAAGCTGGGTGACGCCTATGATCACCTCGGACGCACGTCCGAGGCACGCACACTTTTGCAGGCCGCCCGCGATGAATCGGTTGCGAAGGACGACGCTTCTTCTCCCTGGGCCTTGCGCATGCGCGAACGCTGGGGGAGATTTCTGCTCGATCACTCCCAAGAGGGCGATCCCGACTTTGCGGCCGCCGAACTCGAATTCAAAGCCGTACTCAAAAGCGCCGCGGACCGGCCGCTGGTGGAACCTGCCCTCGCCCATTCTGGGCTTTCCCGCATCGCTGCCGCCCGGGGCGACGATGCACTCGCCTTGCGTGAAAGCGGGCAAGCGCTGACCGACTTGGGCCGGGTGAAGGGGTTGTACGATGTGCGCGTGCAGCCCCGATTGTGGCTCGTGCACAGCGCGCTCCTCCTCAAGAGCGGCGAGAGGACCGACGCACGTCAATGGGCCGACAAGGCGCTCGAGGCCAGTCTCAAATATGACGATCCGATGAGTTCTGCCATCGCGGCTGCCCGAAACTCGGTTCGTCTCGCCGCCGCAACGCCCAGTGCGAATTAGGTTCCAGCCGCGGTCTGCCCGCTCCCCGGTGTGCATCCAGCTGTGCACCGAATGATTGCGGCGCCGAAATCCAACGATGCGTGGACGCCGCAGCTGAGCGGCCCACGACTTACCCGGCGATTGACAAGGATGTTCGCCGTGTCGTTGCCAATCGGTTTCCATTCAGCGTGTACTTTCGAGCGGAAGAACGACGAATGGTCGTTTTGGCGGTGTTACACGGCAGGCGCGACCCCGCCACTTGGCACCACCGGGACTGAGAAGCGACCGATGAATGCCGTCGTCCGTCTACCCCGAATTACCGGCGTTTAAAAATGGCGTCCCCACGGGTACTCCGTCTTAACCCACGTAAATACCAGACAGGTCGAACGCGCTGATTCAGCTCCCGGGCTGCCAAATGGATACCAGGAACGAGGCAATTATTAAAGAAAACAGGCATTCGCTTTAATAAGCTGCTAGTCTGATAAAAAGACTTTAATAGGGGTGCCACTGTGAAGCGGTCCGACATCGGACGATATCTCACGTCCATCGCCGGAAGCGAGGAAGTCCGTGCGTTCGTTCCAGCACCCCTACCCCCGGTACCCGCACTTGAGCTCATCGGGCTTGTTCGCAATTCGCTCGACCAAGGGCTGCTCGCCTTGGGTCGG
>Ga0137390_10002473_pt1 | contig 14660 bp, 11 predicted proteins | sample 15con2h24AmetaG_FD_104937 | JGI IMG/M metagenome (GOLD analysis project Ga0137390, IMG submission 104937) | Vadose zone soil microbial communities from Angelo Coast Range Reserve, California, USA - 15con2h2.4A metaG | ecosystem: Environmental > Terrestrial > Soil > Vadose zone > Saprolite... | reverse complement strand
GCCGCCACCGTACCGTCATCGTTCCGTAGACACTCGCAACTCTTGGAGGTGGTCAGCCCCATTTCGGACGACGATGCCTCCGAGGTGAACCAACGTACCAAAAAGCGACATTGGTTCCAACGGCGCAAGCCGCGACGGCACAGCGACGGCGATGAAGCGCGGCCGCCGGCAGAAGTCGCGTTGACGGACAAGCCTAACGACACAGGTCGTTCGTTCGTCGTCCTGCGGGGTCGGAAAACCTCCCAACCATCCCAGCCAGTGGCCAGTGGATCCGATTCTGGTGGGCCTTCGGACGCTCCGCCAGTCAAGTCGTTTGTGGTTCTGCGTGGCAAAGATTATCCTCCCGCATAAAATATTGACGACGACGGACTCTATTCCTTGTTTTGCATTGTACACTTTTTTTTTAATTTTTTTACCATGGTCTGTAAAATCGGTATATACACACGCACACACTCATCACTCGCTTGCATTGGTTCTTTATCACTTCTGGACCATTTGGGATATTCTTGTTGCTTCCCTGGTTGACTAACTTTGTTCCTACTTACACAAATGCATTTTGTTAACCAACCGCTCGCCACAGTACACAGTACAGCATGTATCTGTCTATATTAAATCAGAGAGATCAGTCATCGTCTGTCCGAGATTCGTCGCCGACACCACCGATCCAAAATACCCGCCAATCCTCCAGGCCTTTCCGCTGCCATCCGTAAACTCCCTGATCCGATTCGAGCCGCGATATGACCTCCTCGGTCGCCATGCTGTCAAGCGAGGCGCCACTGCGCATGGAAGACGAGCGGCCCAGATCGAGCGGCGCGTCGAACGGCCGGTGCCAATGCCCGCCGCCGCAGAGGAAGCCCGTCTCGCCAATGTCGGCCTCCGACGCGACGGGCTGCTCCTCCGCGCGCGACAGCAGCCTCTCCTTGCCGAAAAGCGACGCCAGCGGCGCCTCTTGTATCTCGAGGCCGTCCTCGCCAAACGCCGTAAACTGCAAGACGCGCCTGCTGCGTCCCGCCGTTGCGTCGTTGGACGACTCGACGCCGCCGCCGCCGCTGCTGCTGCTGCTGCCGTAGCTGCCGTAGTCGACGTCGATCACGCGTGGGACGACGAACGTCGGGTGTGAGCGCCAGAATATGGTCAGGAAGGGCGCCGTGGCTTGGAGATTGGCTGGGAGCGGACAGGGCAGCGCGAAGGACTGCTTGCCGCGCGTCACGATGTAGATGCTGCCGGCGGCGCCGGCGCCGTCGTCGTTCTGGTTCTGGTTCTGTGCCTGCTCCGCGGCGGCGGCGGCGGCGTCCCACGTGTCCGCGGTGGTGGGCGAGGGTGCCGTAGCGGGGAGGTCGAGTTTGGTGGGGAGCGTCCACGCGCCGCGGTTGTCCTTCGCGAGGCCGAAGCCGTCGAGGGACGTGCGCGAGCGGCGGCCTGAGAGCGAGGCGAGGACGGGCGGGGAGAGGGCGGCGGACGACGACGACGCGGAGGAGGGGCCGCCGCCGAAGGACGCGTCGCGCGGGGAGTGCGAGGAGGCGGGCTCCTCGAAGAGGACCACTTCGCCCACGGCCGAGTTGACGATCCGGATCAGTCCCACTTTCTTTTCAAAGACGACGAAGAGGCTCAGTTGCGGGTTCAGCACCGCCGTCATGAACGACATTGGGCGCTGCCGCATGCTGTGGCGCGATCCGCGTCCTCGCGCGTGCGAGTGCTGCGAGGAGGGCCGCAGCGCGGCCGTGCCGTCCGAAACGCTCCGAGAAAGGTTGTCTTGCAGGCTCTGGTATACAAACGTGAGGCCGCGAGGGAGGAGCGGCGTGTAGAATTCCTAAGGCGCGTACGCGCCATTGTGAATCTTTTTTTCTTTTGTAGGAGGTTTGGGGGGGGGGCTCACCTTCACGTATCGGAACGCACGTTCGCCTTTGGGCGATTCATAAAGGAGCACCGCGGACTTGATCGCGACTGCTAATAATGCGCTGCCGCGAGGCTGATCGTCGTTTCGCCAGAGCGCGTACGTCAGAACCGACGCGTTCATGAGGCGAGATCCGGGAACGGCCAGAGGAACGTAATCGGTCGCCCATCGGAGCGGAAGATCCTCTATAACGTCCCAACCCGGATCGACTGGGGTTTGGCGTTCTTGCGAGGAGCGCCGGAATTCGGCCTTCCGGGACATGACTGACGAAGCTTGAAGCATCGCTTGATACGACGTCGGAGGCTCGGTGCTTTGCGGGGGATCCGACATAAGTGATCTGAGGCCCTTTGCTAAATTTCCAGAATGCCTATTCCTCTTTAATGTCGACCGATTTGGATGCCACCCAGGTGGTCGGTGAAGGTTCAATGGCCTGGCGCCCTAATGAGGTGGTTTCTCAGCATCGTTGTGCCTTGATAAAGAGCGGTTGACACACCTTTTGGGATACGGCCCATTGCGCTAGGCTGATCAAACTTGCCAGGTTATACATTCGCAAGAGGCGGTTAGACTCTTGTTCTTTCCCGTTCTCTGAGTCGGAACCAACGAGAAATAAAGCAACGCCCTGAGGCGAGCCCTCGCCTATTTCCTCCACCTCAAGAAGTGACATCTGGAAAACACTGAAGAAAGCCGTCAGTCATGTCCAAGACAGTAAGGTTTGAAAACCAATGACCCCTCGCCCGTCCAGATGGCGTGCGCCTCAGCTTCTCGTGGTCCCTTCGTCTGCAGCCCGATATCAGTCCACTCTTGCGGGAACATGTTGAGCACGGAGAGGCCATCGTCATGACCAATCAGGAGGAGTCGATGCCCAAGTATGGGTAAGAGGGCGCGTATGGGAGAAGTCGTGTGGGGGAGAAAGCGGGAGCCAAGCTGATGAAGACCGAGGTGGACAGGCGGTAACGATTCACCAGCTACAGGCTGGGATGGATCATATTCAAGGAGCTCCTCTGGCTGGATTGGCGGGCTTGGCAAGTAGTCTTTGTCTGTGTGCAGTTGCAGAGGGATAGCAGTTGAAGGTCCTGGTGTCGAGGGACCATCTTGAGGCACAGCCTGGGTAGAGAACTTATTGATCGGTTGCTCAGTATGAGACGGTGGTCAGAAAGGGGATATGCAAAAGAGTACGTACATCCTCTGCGATGCCAGCACCCCAGCCCCTTCGTCTCCGCCTCTCCAATTCTTCCGGAGTGATGTCTGCGTACCGCTCGGCGGCTCTTTGAAACGAACTAAGAAAATTGTTCTGATAAATATGAGAGATGGAGGTCACCTCTTCTCTATCCAGCTCTTCCACCTGCCGAACCTGCGCGGTAAGTGGGAGAAAGTGCTGAATACCTCATGCGTTGAGCCAAAGCCGTAACAATGGTCGCACCTTGAATTTGGGCCGTGTGCTTGTGCGAGGTGCTCGTAAGTTGGCAGCCCATCACCGTCACTTGCTCCGACGTCTTGCTCCGGGACATCCATGGCACGGGACATGGATATTGCGGTCAAGATGGGCAACCGGAGATGAACTGAGCAAGAGGTTCTATGAGCTTGACGCTTCCCCCCTCTCCCTGTACATATAAACGGGGCGCAACCACGTGCCGGTGAACAGGATCCATCAACATCACTCCTACTGGGCTCACTCGAGCCTTAGGCTGTGCACAACCCTCACAGCGTACTGAATCCAGAACGGAGAGGATTCCCATAAAACTCGCTAGTCATCCTTTATCATGATGGTTGTGATGGAGCCATCCTTACGGCCGCCAGACAGCCCCACAGCGGCCATTACAAATATACTGTAGTAGTATGAGACACAGACACCTACTGTCGGTTAGACTGCACTGTATCTATGTGGATGTATCGATCGAGAGCACTGTATGGCTACTCTTGAGCTCGCCTAAACACAACTTGTGCGTGTGACGGTTTGTACTTGTACTGCAACGTCTCTTATAAATCGGTAACCGTCTCGACGTCCTTTAAACAAGCTTCATGTCCACGTTTGACACACTCATCACTGATTTAACCAGAGACATCCAGCGCGTTCAACCAAAGGATGTTCTCCAGTTCTGTTCCAACTGGTTCCAGTCCCGCCTCGAAGAACAAAGGACTCGCACCCGCGACGCGCTCGCACACCGTCCTTCCCTAGCAGCCAACCTCCCGCCAGACCACTACATGGATACTCCCATTGCACCTCAGCCCACACGTTCCTCCGCCTCTCCTTTTACAGATCCGTTCGAGCCACGGCGCATATCGTTGCAGACGCCCTCATCTCAGGTCAATTTCGGGCCGTTGAATGTCTCTGGAAACGGCCTGTTCTCCAGTGATGGTATGCCTGATCCCACCACCACCACTACGACTACCACCACCGCCACTTTCCCACCTCCCAGTTTTCGCTTCGATTCCGATGCGACCCCAGTAGATCCATACTCTGTCCTTGATCACATCACCCCCAGCCAGTCACCAGCTCCGGGAGACTACCTGCACCCACCCGGTTTCAATGTAATGGAGCGACGGTCGTCCGTCAGCGCGGAGCCGATCTCCGTGGACAGCGAGAATCACCAGCCGCTGCCCGTCTATCCAAAAACAGATGATCAACTCCGCCGAATCAGAGCATCCACTACGAACAATTTCCTTTTCCGCGACCTAGATGAGGAGCAGGAGACCGGCGTCCTCAACGCCATGCGCGAAACGCACGTCACGGCGGGGAAAGTCGTCATCCGCCAGGGAGACGTGGGCGACTACTTTTATGTCGTCGAGGCGGGCTTGTTGCACTGCTACATTCGTACGCCCCAACCCCCTTCGGGACGCCATCCATGGGGCTCAGATAACCCACCGCCGGACGCGGAGGAGCACCCCCAGTTCGGCAAACTGGTTCAAAAATGCACTCCAGGTGCATCATTCGGAGACCTCGCGTTGATGTATGGTCATCCCCGCGCCGCGTCGGTCGTCGCGGTCGAGTCTTCGACCCTCTGGTGCCTCGACCGGATCACGTTCCGGACGATCATATTGAACGCGGCACATCGCAGACGGACCATGTACGAGCAGTTCCTGTCGACGGTGACCCTGCTGTCGTCCTTGTCATCCACAGAACGCAGCAAAATCGCGGACGCCCTCGTAAGCCAGGCGTACGAAGATGGCGACGCGGTCGTCAGGCAAGGCGAGATGGGCGACACGTTCTTCTTCGTCGAGGAAGGCGAGGCCGAGGTGACGAAAACCCATCAAGGCGACGATGGCGAAACGCGAGAGATCGTGGTCGGCCACCTGGCCCGCGGCGATTACTTTGGCGGTTCGTTTTTTTGATCGACTTCTCGGCTGATTGTGCTGCGCACTCACACTGCCTCCACCACAGAGCTCTCGCTCTTGCGATTAGCACCGCGCGCGGCTACGGTCAGCGCCATCCGCCGGCCGCCAGATTCAGATCTTCCTGGGCTCAAGGTGGCAGGATTAGACGCGCAAGCGTTCACGAGGCTGCTGGGCCCGCTCCGCGAGATTATGGAGCGCAACGCAGGGACGTACGGGAGTTACGGTACTCCGCATCATGGATTCGGGCATTGAGAAGTTTTTTTTTTTTGTTGTATTGTTGTCGATGAATTTGATCCCATTCCGCTGCGAATTGCCAACTCAAGAGTGAAGTTGATCCACATCATGATGTATCATCGTCAGCAAACCTATCCGCGGCGGTCGTGTCTCAAGATATCAACAGCCTCATCCACGATGTGCGAGGAACTGATATCATCGGCGAGTTTCAGAGGCGTCTCATGCTGCCGAAGTCGCTGACTGATGACTGATCTAATCACTCATCCGTTTGTCTTCCGTTCTGGCCTAGGTTGTTGTTCTCTATGCCATCCTTTGGACCAGGTCCTCCTCACCCAGTCATCTTTGTCAGTGACGACATTAGAGTGCATTCGGAGGACTCGTTGGCGCGCGCCTAGCTGATTATCGTGAGTTGCTGCGCCTAATCGTGTCCGTGACAGCATAGTCATCTGTACCATGTGTACTTTATGCAAGTTTCCCCGAAAGGCTTTATATCTAAATGACTGTTGAAGTGAAAGCGCTGTGACGATAGAGTTGCTGCCAACCCATTTTTAAAGGGTATTCTAGACAGGGATGCCACTAGCAAGCCTGTGGAGAACTCTTCCTAATTATGAGACGTGAAGGGGTAATCACACAGTGACACACTCAGTAAGTCTGAGCTCTGTTGGGCGTCAGAGGCAAAGAGCGACCCTTCATACAAGCACGATCGAAAATTTACATCCGAATTTCATTCGTTTTATTTTGACTCGAATACACTGTATTCCCATTTGGACTAAACTTTGCCGACGGGAAAGCATCATGAATTGAATGGCGGGCACCAAATAACTCTAACACACTCTAGAACGACTAACGAAAGGCAAATGCTCCTGGTATAATTTTACTTTAACCGACTGCCCGAAGGCGTGGCATGAGAGTCAACTAATATCCAATTAAAGTACGCCAGGTGCTTGACAGAGCGATGATGGCGTCGACAACTAATTTTCCCGGTCGAGGTCCAATCGGGAATAATTCACTGGCCAGCATTCCGTGTCGAGCCCACCCGTCGAGCATGAGCGTACCCCACAGAATCGTCCACAGCATCGTCCACGACCAACCAAGCCATCCTCGCACCCGCCATCCCGTCGCCCTCGTAAACGCTCCCTCCATGACCGCACCGGCGCCCATGAAAAGGAAGAATGCCCCGATCGTGATGGAGTCGATCCCGTTCCCGAGCCCCCACAAAGCGACGTAGTGAAGGGTGGCGGATACGGCGAATGCGCCCATGATCGCGCCTGGCTTCCCGAAGAGCCGGCCTCCGGGACGCGCTCCAAACACGATAAAAAGGCGTCGCCCGAATTGGTGCCAGCGGACGCTCCAAAACTCCTGGATCGAGGTGGACATCCACGGTCGATCAAAGAGGCGCGGCCACAGCGCGGCAGGCTGGCGCAAAACGCCTCGGCCGACCAGCGCAGAAGCGTGATACACCGCATCGAGCATCGCGTACACCCACACGCCGCAACAAACGCCGGAAATTGCAGCGAATAAAACGGTACGAGGCACGAGGGGAAGGCTCGGGTCGAAAATACTGCCGCCCCTTGGGTCGTTTGCGGCGGAGGGGTGGAGACGTTGGATGATGTAATGTGACGCGTCAAACGCCGTCATTTTCAAGAGCGTTTTGAAGAAAAGAAGGGCGATCGAAGGCGGCGGGGTACTCTCGCGGGGGAATGGGTTGGGGGACCACGACCATCCGACTCCGCGCACGTTGCACAAGAGGTCTAAAGCGTCCGGGAGAACGCCTGCGACTGACGTACGCCGTTCGACGAGAGTGTCTTGATTACCCTTCGGTAGTTTGTACCTCAACGGTCTCTTCATGAACGTCCATTCTAATGATCTAAACGCTATGACAAACATTGCAGTCTATAGTCAAATTTCAGCAAATGCATTACAAGGGGCATTATCGAAAGAGCGCACCGCAAAAAATAGATTGAAGCAAATGAGCCCACCGGTGCTTTGACGTCCGAGAAACTGCGCCATGAGCAGTGCAAAATCAAATCCAATGGCACACCTCCAAACCTGCCATAAGATGAAAGGGAGTAGCGAAAGCTTGAGGAGGAACGTGTTCGGGAGGATAGCAAGCACTGCCTGTGCATAGTGACAGAGAAGCAGGGGGAAGAGGGCTGCGGGAGTCAACGAGTCTGGAGGATAGGTGGTCATCGAAAAGGAACCGATGGTGTTGAGGGGGATAGTTATGAAGAGGTACTTGGGGTGCGTTCGCCGTTAAGTATCGCGCGCGGGGCCAACAGAAAGAAAGCTGTGATAATAATCTTCCATGCGCGGCGCTCGAGTTGTTGGGACGTGGCGTGTTGCTGGCGGGTTGAGCCGGCTGGTCGAGTTGCGAACTCAGCTCTAGTCAATCGGGGACAGGACAGGGTAGAACAATTCCCCATTTGTAAATGGCTCTTGTGATTCCAGCAACACTGTGTCGTAATGTGAAAGGTTGGTGCCAAAGAGGAGTTCGCGTCGCGCGGATGCATTAATTGCTAAGACTAAGGAAAGCCGCTGCTTTTTGAGTAAGCAGCGCCCGGACTGTAATGCCGCGCTCACAAGTACGTGGTGCCCGTACGGTATGCGGTGACTTAACAACGCGCCCTACAGTACTACAGTACGTAGTACGTCGGTGTCCACTCATTATGACACGCCCCAATGTATCCCAAGAGCATATTCTCCCCTATATGAAAATGCATACAAGACAATTGAGAACTCGGACACTTGAGAGCCAGTCAACATCCAATGCACGTCCACATCTCCGTGATGAATGCCACGCAATGTTATGTGGTCGTCACTTGCTTGACAGTGCGATGATGATGTCGACGACTATTTTCCCCGGTCGAAATCCACCCGGGAGACATTCAGTGGCGAGTACTCCATGTCAGGCCCACCCATCGATAATGAACGTACCCCACAAGGTCGTCCATAGCATCGTCCATGACCAGCCAAGCCATCCTTGCACCCGCAACCCCGTCACACTCCTAAACCCGCCCTCTATGATCACACCGATGCCCATGAGTAGGAAGAACCCCCCAGCAGTGATGAATTCTGTCCCGTTCCCACTCCCCCACAGGCCGATATGGTGAAGGATAGCGGATAAAGCAAACGCACCCATGACGGCGCCGGGCTTCCCAAAGAGAGTTCCACCGGGACGAGCCCCAAACATGATAAAATGGTGTCGCATAAACTGGTGCCAGCGGAAGCCCCAAAACTCTTGAATTGAGGTGGACATCCACGGTCGGTTGAAGGCCCGCGGCCACACGGAAGCTGGCTGGCGGAAGACGGTTCGACCAACCAGTGCCGAGACGTGATACACGGTGTCGACAAACGTATACGACCACACGCCACCGCATATGCCAGAGAATGCGGCCAATGCAGTGCGAGGCACGAAGGGAAGGCTCGGGTCGAAAATACTGCCGCCTTTTGGGCTGTTCACGGAGGGGAAGACATATTGAATGATATATTGTGAAGCGTCGAACACCGTCAATTTTAAGAGTGTCTTGGCAAAAAGAACGGCGATCGAAGACGGCATGCTCTCGCCGGGGAATGAATTGGAAGACCACGACCATCCGACACCACGTATGTTGCAGAGGAGTTCAAACGCGTCGAGGAAGACAGTTGAGGCCGACAGACGTCGTTCGATAGGGTCGTCTTGATTACGCTTCGTTGGTTCGCGCCTTCTTAACGGACTCTTGATGAATGTCCATTCAATTGACCTCAGTGTTATGCCGAATATTGCGTCCTGTACCCGTGTTTCAGCAAATATCCAACAGGGGACATCATCTTTGAGAAATAGCGCACCACGTAAAGAAAATTCCAGAAAGCGAGAATGTCGGCGCTTTGATGTCCGAACAACTGTGCCGAGAGCACTGCAAAATCCAATCCTACGGTACACTTCCAGGCCTGCCATAAAATGAAAGGGAGTAGCAAAAGCTTGAAAATGAACGTGTTTGGGAGGATGGCAAGCACCACCTGTGCATAGTAGCTCAGAAGAAAGGGGAAAAGGGTTGCGAGGGTTAACGGCTGACGAAGGGCCGGATATAGAGAATAGATGGACATGCAAAGGGCATTGAGGGAGTCGGGGGATAGCGATGAACAAACGCTTGTAGGACACCGATGGTGGTGGTGTCAAACACACCTGACTAGCGATATGTCGTAATGAACAGCGTATTACAAATTGGTATTTCGGTAACCCCATCTAGACCTTCTGTCGCGCATCCGAGTCCGAAAGTCGAGGGGGAATACCTAATACTGAACGAAAAGTGTACGACTAGTTGTAACTAACCTCTCAACCTTTTGGCTATGGGAGACTCGCACGATTAGAGCAAGAGGGAAAGACTTATATTCAAGGGCCGCCGTAATAAGCGTTATATATGGAAGAGCCGCCGCGTTACGAACATGTGTTTGTCTGTCTGCCAGACCTAACCCCAGTCCATCATCCCCTTGACCTCCATCCATCCAATTGTCTTTAACACCGACTGGGTGCTTTGATGGCCAGTAGTTCCAATGTCTTTGAGTTCCCACATGCACATGACCGATCAGCGTGCCACTGACCCAATCCATCAGATCCACTTCCAGGTGGCCATGAGATGGATAAGAATGGTGATCTCTTTGACAAGCCTGAACATCACGATGGCATCTACCTACAGAGAGGCATGATAAATAGACTCCGGATAACTGACTCGGAGAGGGCCAAAGCGTGCCGATTATATCCAGGAACGAAGACGGATCAATACATGCATTTGAAGACTATTTGAAGCACAGACGATTCCGCCTGTCATACATGTTATAAAGCGACAAACAAATTACTGTAAAGGGAGCCAGGCAAACGAGCCTGCCCAGGATCTGGTCATTGAGCCGAGCCGGAGCAAATAAGTGAGGCGGGTAGTTTCTAGAGCAGGGACATCCTAGCCACTTGTAGTACTCATTACGAGACCTTCCGAGGTCGGACCAGACTGGGCACCACAGCACCCTCCTGGACTTGGGGTTACTGAAAAACACATATTATCGGTGTCAAAACGCCGTTTGATGTCATTTCTCTATTCCAACTGCCAACTGCAAGACCGCTGAGGGCTCCGTGAGCCAGGCATTCGGAGACCGACCTCCTTACCTTTCCGCGTACGGAGTTTGAACGTCGGAGAATCGGAGTTATAAAGGAGGTCTCACGAAACTCTTTAGCTGAGTTGATCTGAGTTGATCGGAGAGTGAAGCAGAACGGCTTTTTCCGAGCTTAGTCCGCAAGAGGTGTTCCACTCTCTTACAAACTCCACTCCGACAGAAATGGTTTAAGTAAGGAGGTCGCCGAACGCCCGGCTTGCGAGGCATTCGATTATCGCGTGGGAGATTAACGGCATGATGACATCAGGGGTTCCGTATGCCAGATACTCCTGTATCGGAACGTATGTACTTTCCGTGGGAGGAGAAACCAGGGTGTAGACGTACTGTAGGTGTTTGACTGATTTCGATGATGTTGATGCATCACTAGTGTGACAAACTCAGCGACTCCGTCGACTCTGGGAACCCGGGAACTCCGAGTTGATCCTAGTCTGCAAGAAACACAGCGATGATCAGGTCATGACTCATGACTCTACGGCATTGACAAAATAAGGATGCACGGTGCGCACGCCGAGAGAAGGGCCTCATTGAGGCCGATGAGGATTACGCGATTACGAACACTTGGGTCGGTCCGGTGGTAGGAGTGCCGAATGGGGGCAGCTCTGTAGTTAGTTCTTTGTCACACTTCGATTCCTAATGGCGAACGGAGTGCAGGGAAAATGGAAGAAGAGGAGGGACAAATGGGACAGCACAGCACTAGTTTGGTGACCCTTGGCCTCATGGCGGCATCCGGCGGAAGTGGCAGACATGAGCCATGATAGCCGACCTTGCCGGTGAGCCGTGGAAACAAACAACTGATGACGCAATATTAATGGGAATCTTCAGCTCATCGAGAAAAAGTCAGGACACTTCCCCACCATCGTCGCCCCTTCACTGGCACACTTGAGGCGTGCTTTCAAGGGAAAAAGGGTTTACAGAAGCGGAAGATTGAAAAGGGGGAGGGGTAAAAGGTAATTGGCTTGGCTCGGCCTTAGGCCAAGCAACTTACGAGATCTGCGGCCAAGATTCGAGTTGAGCGGATTGCTCTTTTAAATAATGGCCTAGCACCACGCCCGTACCTCCTGGTCCTGACCTCCTCGACTCCTTCTCCTTGCTCCCCACCATCATGCATCTCTACGGCCCCACCTTTGCCTTTCTCCTGCCCTCTTTTGCCTTGTATGCGGCCGACTCTGTCCTCGCCATCCCCTCAGCAATCGTATCTCCCGCAGAACTTTTCGTGCGGAATCCGTCTTCCCCCGATTTGACTAGGAGGCTCGGGTTGGGAGTCGGTGACTCACCTCCTCTCCTGTACGTTCGAGATGGCGACGAGCTCGGTCATGGCCACGGCCACGGTCATGGTCACGGGAATGCGGCCCCTATAGTCCAGCTCAACGAGACCGAGGTCCTTCTGTACCATGCCCCGACTCCACCTTCCTATTGGTCAATCGACATCGACATCGACGAACCCGATCCCGGGAATACCAGACATCCTAGTCTCATGGCCGTCCACGCGGTGTTCATGATATTGGCTTTTCTTGGCGCCCTTCCAGCTGGTTTGTCTTGGCGCGCCCCTTGATCGCTCCCGTTCTCATTCCTCTCGACAGGAATCGCTCTTCGTTCCGTCAATCATGCGTGGTACGGCTTTTCCATAGTCTTATTCTGGACGTGTATCGTTGTGGGTTGTGGGGCGAGTAGTTTGTATCGGAAGCTCACACCTAATATGTCAGTTCCCGTTAGTCCTTGAGCCTTGAGGATTCCTGAATAATTGCCCTTCTGCAGGTATGAGGGTCAGATGCATTGCACGCATGGATACCTCGTTCTTGCTTTGGCGTTTACTCTGTCAGCCATTAATGCGTTCGCTGCTGCAGGCCGCGTCGTCGCGTACATCAGGTCCATCGAACGAAATGGGCAGCTCTCGGTTCGGTCATTCTGGAATCGCGTAATCCTTAGTCATGGTGATGACCACGTGCGTGGCATCAACAACACCGAGTACACCAGCTTGGTCCTTGAAGACGCGGAAGAGTTGGACGAGTCTCCCAAGGCCCGCGCCTATCACCATCATCGTTGTGTTGCTACAGCCGCAAATGATGCCAACATACATGATGATGAGACTATCCAATGGGTAGACAAAGTTTGGCGCAGCACAGAGGAGTTACCAGAGACGCCTGTGTCCGACCGCACGTTCATGAGCTACCGATCCTCACGGGGATCCCAGGACTCTGACGACACCCTTCACGACCAAGGTCGCGCTGTCAAGGACACTTTACCTTCACGTCGTCTAGGTCGACTGGTGTTTGGGAGTTTGCAGCGGTTCCTGGTGTTTGCCGGGTTCGCGCAATTGATGCACGGAATTGTTATTTATACCGGCGGTTGCCGAGGGAATTATTTGAATGGTTGCTTAGCCCACATTATTAGTGAGCAAATATCACTTTCCAACACGTTTCTTACTCATCCTGGTTGTGCAGAGGGTGGTATTTTCTGGTGTTACGGTCTTGCTACTTTTGCTCGTTTGCTCGGATCATTCTCCGAGTTGGGTTGGGCGTGGAACCGTGCCCCCTCCGGCCAGCATGTCTCCGCGGAATTTATCGAGTCTCTGGTGATCTTCCTGTACGGCGTAACCAATACGTGGATGGAACGTTTTGGCGCGCATCCAGGCGACCCTTACACCACCAAGCAGGTTCAGCATATCAGTATCGCTGTCATGTTTTGGTTCGCGGGTTTGGTCGGGATGGGTCTCGAATCTCGTCGCTTGCGACGTTGGCTCGCAGCGGTGTCCACCGCGTCCTTCAAAGCCTCCGCCAGCAGAAATAGCGACGCCGTCACGGAGCCCACCAATTACAGGGGTAGCTTCAATCCGTTTCCCGCCCTGGTGATCGGTGTAACCGGAGCAGCGATGAGCGCTCACTTCCAGACATATCTTTTCCAGGTGAGTGTTCCGCACGGACGGCATATGTACGTTGCCAACGCCGGGAAAAGGTCCAAATACATGCTCTCTGGGGTTATTGCCTCGCAGGATTTGCTGTCTTGCGCTGCCTGACATACTTTTTCCTCTGGCTCGGCCCCCCGCGCTCTATCCTTCCCTCTCGTCCTCCGTCGGAAGCCCTGGCCAGTTTCCTCCTGTCGTGCGGAGGTCTGATTTTCATCCTGAGTGATGAGGAAATTACATTTGCTGCTATGCGTAGAGGTTATGATGGTAGTCCGCTTTATGCTCTCTTCTCCATGCCAGCTAACGGTTCTATCGACAGATGTAATGATGATCCTTAATGTTGCTGTTGCTATCACTTGCTTCGCATTTTGCTGGACAATGCTTGTCGTCGGCTTTAAAGGCTGGCTAATGTCCAGAACTCACGCTGCTGTATCCTTCCATCCGTCCGTCTAAGCCACTGTATTTCTCTTTTGCATGTTTCGTTCAGGTGTTTGTATTGCTTTTTTTTTTTTTGCTGTAGACACATTTCTTTCTTACAGTGTTTAATGTTCCTTTTTCCTGCACCACATTCACATTTCTCTCCCATGCCACTTTTGAACGACCCGCTACGATTCTGATACGTTCTTATTGTCTTAGAAATAGGTTTAATGTCATGCATTCCTACGAGTTTGCCTGCGAAATAGAATCTACACCGGGTTTATCTGCATGAAGTTGTAACCAAACGAAGTCCCCTAGAGCACCCATCCACACCCAGAAGCCTACCCATCCGCAAGCGATAAAGCCCCTTCCACAGCTTGCGCGGTCGTCGAAATCCGTCCTGTGTGCAACGCGCGCAAGCTGCGCCGCAGCGAGGGCAGTTCCAAGGAAGAAGGGTGCGCCATGCGCATTGAGATAGCCCGCAAAAGTGATGCAGCCGATCGAGGACGCGGAGAAGGCAGTGAGGATCGAGCGTGTGTGCTCGCCGAACAGCAGCGCCGTCGAGCGGATGCCGACGCGCACGTCGTCCGTCTTATCTTGGTGCGCATAGATGCTGTCGTACACGAGCGTCCAGAGCACGCCGCCCGCATATAGCGTCCCGGCGACGGGCCAGTAGACGGCGCCGGACACGGCGGACCAGCCGAGGAGCGCGCCCCAGTTGAACGCGAGACCTAAAGT